>ENA-UOOK01000737-UOOK01000737.1-fermentation-metagenome-genome-assembly--contig:-NODE-737-length-43821-cov-32.127725_pt1 | contig 43821 bp, 37 predicted proteins | sample MGYA00245777_ERZ724023 | MGnify/ENA primary metagenome ERZ724023 (study PRJEB28704, sample SAMN03018312) | fermentation metagenome | biome: anthropogenic terrestrial biome; feature: soil; material...
TCTCAGAAGCTGTGAATGACTTACTCTATCAGTGCTTCATTGTCAGAAAGTCCTACGACCGTAAAGGCAAGATGTTCAGGGCTGACCCTGATTATCTTTTCATCGAAAGACATTATTCCACGTTTGAGGATTATCTTTCTTATATGGATATGCAGTTATCCAAAAACGACGAAGATGGTGTTATTTTCTTAACTTCCGGTGCTGAAAGAAACCATTTAAGAATCGATTCTGTCACTACTTTGATGGTCTATGCTCTTAGGTCTTACTATGAAGGAGCTATCAGCAAAGCCCCTGAAGAGACCGAAGTCATGATGACTTCCGGTGCTCTTAATTCCTTGGTTCAGGAAATGGGCTTATCCAATCTTTCCAAGAGACTTTCTTCTTCGACGATTGCTTCTTCCTTAAGGACCTTGGATTCCTTCAATGTTGTTAGCAGAGCTAATGGCACTTATGGTGATCCTAGTTATAGTTTCTTTATTATGCCGACTATTAGGTATGTCATCTCCTCTGAGAAGATGAATACTCTTTATACTTTCCTGACTAAAGGTCCTGAAACCGAAGAGTCCCCTAACCTCTTTGATATGGAGCAGAAACCTAATGATGAGACTGAAGAAGAGTCTCATGCTGGCTTTGCTTCTGCCTTGAAGAAGGCTTCAATTGAGGAGAGTGATACTCCAAATAGGACGGTTGATATTCCGGTCAATCCTGATATTGATCCTGCCGCTAAAGCTACTGACAATACTGCTACTAACGATATTCCTGTCAGCAATGAAGGCGCTGGAGATGATGAAGGAACTGATAATAAAGAGGGAGGCAATAACTAATGAAAAGCTTAACTAAGCTTCGCCTCATCAATTGGCATTTCTTTTCCAATACTACTACTGATATCAAGAATATTACTTTCCTTACTGGTCCTAATGGTACTGGTAAGTCGACTATTATTGATGCTCTTCAAATTCTTATCTTAGGTTCTACTAGACCGGATAACTTCAATAAGGCAGCCAACGAAAAGGGTCGTTCAGGGAGATCTCTTTTATCATATTTGAGAGGTCAGACCGGTATTAAGGATGATGGCTCGGTTATGAACTTAAGAGAAGGCAGTTTCTCCTCTTATTTGGCTATTGAGATCTTCGATGATGTTGAAAAGAAGACCTTTACTTTAGGTGTTGTCTTTGATGTCGATTCCACTGATGCTATCGATAAGCATTACTTTTATCTTGATTCTCCTTTCCCGGAGAATGATTTCACTAATTCCGATACCGAAACAGCGAAGTCGAAAATCCGACCGATGCGTTACCGTGAGCTTTCCAGTTATGTGAGAGCTAACTACAAAGTCAACCATTTCCGTTTCTTTGATTCGGATATCGATTATCAGGCCTTCACGAAGGTTGCTTTCGGAAACTTACCTGATAAGTACTTCTCCTTGCTCAAAAAGGCTGTCTCCTTCTCCCCTATCAGCGATATTTCTTCCTTTATCACTGAATATATCTGCGATGCTGATATCAATGTTGATATCACTCCGATGCAGAAGAATATCGAACAGTACAAAATCCTGGAATTAGAGGCCAAAAGACTTAAATCCAAGCAGGATACTTTGACTCAGATCCATGGTACCTATACCTCTTATCGCTCTTACGACAAGAAGATGGATATGCTGACCTATATCAATGCCAGAGTCTACTATGAAGAGAACAAGAAGAAGCTTGATACTTTGAACGAAAAGCTCAAGAAGAACAACGACCGTCTCTTTGCTATCACTAATCAGCTGAATCTTTTTGATACCCAGATGTCTGATCTAAGAAGTGATTTATCTTCCTATCAGGCTAAGAAGCTTCAATCAAGCAATTATTCTTTGACAGAAAAGCTTTCTATGAAGAAGGAAAACATCACTAAGCAGATTACTTCTATCCAGATGTCGATTTCTTCTGTTATGACAAAGCTTGTCAATTACTGCTCTGACTATAAGAAAACCTGCTCAGAATTCGCTCTTTATTATGCTCAGTTCAATTCCGAAAGATTAGGAAGCAAGATTTCCAAGAGTTTCAATGATTTAGTCGAATTGGCTAAGGATGTCTCTAATGAAGCCAATGAACTATTGACTGAGGTTGATAATGACACAGTTGACTTCGATAATGTCAAAGCCTTTAGAAACGATATGGAGACTTTAAGGAACGAGACTCTCTCTCTCCGCTCTTTGCTTAACAACGAATTCTATGAAGTCTCCGATAATCTACAGTCTTTGCAGTCGGATTTAAGCGCAGTCAATCAAGGCAAGAAGCCTTTCGAGAAGCTTGGACCTAGCTATCTTGCTATTAAGGAAAGCTTAGAGACTAATCTAAGAAGCCGTCATTCTGATGCTTATGTCCATATCTACTGTGATCTAGTCGATGTCAATGATCAAGAATGGGCTATGGCTCTTGAAGCTGTTCTTTATGGGCAGAAGTTCAATTTCTTTGTCAATCCTCAGTACTATGAAGAAGCCAATAGGCTCTTAAAGGAACTGACTGATAACTATCATTTCTATCGTGTCTCCCTAGTTGATACTGAAAGACTATTGAGAGCTGATATTGTTCCTAATGATGATTCTATTGCAAACCTTATTGCTACTGAAGATGAGGGTGCTAGAGCCTATACGGACTATATCTTAGGTAGAATCAAGAAGTGCTCAACTTTTGAGGAAGCTAGAGCCTCCGGTTCCGGCTTGCTTTCTGACTGCACTGGCTATCGAGGCTATGCTACTTGGTATCTTAATAAGAACAATGCTTCGGTCTATTTCTTAGGAACTAAGGTTTCTAATGACACTAAGGCTCTTTCTGCTAAAGACTATCAGGATATGAATAAGCGTTATTCCTTATTGTCCGAAGCTTTGAATAAGCTTCAGAACTTACTGACTTTGCCAGTAATGTCTATCGAGGAATGCAACACCTATCAAAGCGATATTGATCGTACTAAGGATATTTCCGAATTACAGAATAACCTTTCCAATGTCGATTCTGAGATGCATGATGCCACCTTTGGGGATATGGCTGAAGTCGATAAGAAGATTACTGCCTTGAACACTGATATTGCCACTATCTCTAAGGAAAGAGAGGATCTTCTTACTGAAAGAGGTTCTATCCTTAATGAGACTAACCGTCTCAATGCTGAGGAAATTCCTTTGGCCACTAAGAATCTTGCTGACTTCAAGAAACAGTTGGAATCCTTTGATGCCGATGTTGCTAACAAGGAATATGATCCTTTCTACAACAAGCTTTTCGATGAACAGCATATGACTCTAGCTCAGATCAGAGTCGAAGCTAGCCGCGAATATATTCAGGCTCAGAATAAACAGCGTCAGGATAAGGAAAACCTGCTTAAACTGAGAACGGATTACTGCACCACTTATTCTCTCAACTATAATGTCATGAACGATAAAGACAATACCGAATTCGATAGTGAACTTGACAATATCTCTAAAGTCCAGCTACCGGAATATGAAAGCAAAATTGTCTCCGCTCATGAGCAGTCCATCAGAGAATTCAAGGATGACTTCATCTATAAATTAAGAACGGCTATTGAGACTGTCAATTCTCAGATTACGGAGCTTAACAATGCTCTTGTCGATAGTCGCTTTGGCCGTGATGCCTATCAGTTCAAGGTTTCACCCAATAAGGACTATATTGAATACTACAATATGATTATGGATCCGCTTCTCCTTAAAGCCGGTGATGCTGAGAATCTTTTCATGGAGAAGTATAAGACCACCATGGATGATTTGTTCGGCCTGATTTCTTCCTCGACTTCCGCTACTGGCGAACAGCGAGAGCAGATCTTAAAGAATGTCGAGACCTTCACTTCCTATACTACCTATATTGTCTTCGATCTATTGGTTACCCGTGGTACTGGTCCTGAGGCCCAGACTATCTCCTTAGGAAGATCGTTCAAGTCTCAGTCTGGTGGTGAGACCCAGACTCCGTTCTATATCGCTATTTTAGCCTCCTTTGCTTCTTTGACTAGAGCTAATAACCCGAAAGACAACAATACCTTAAGACTGGTTATCTTCGATGAAGCCTTCTCCAAAATGGATTCAGCCCGTATTATGAAGTCGACTGACTTATTAAGACAGTTCGGCTTGCAGGCTATCTTATCGACTCCTAGTGAAAAGCTGAGAGACTTAGTCTCTTATGTTGATTTGATCTTAGTCACTATCCATGATGAGAAGAAGAAGAGAAGCGGACTTGATGTCTATGAGGAAAAGCCTAAAGACGAAAAGCCTGCTAATGGAAGTGCTAGCTGATTTTCAGCAAAGAAAGCAAACTAAAAGGAGGCATTAAGCCTCCTTTTTTGCTGATTGATATTGTTTGTTAAGACTTCCTAAACTACTAAGGTTGCTAATTCGTTAGTCCTTAAGGAGAAATTGAAGACCCGGTCTTTAACGATGACATCAATTCTCTTTTCCGGCCCTTCGTTCAGCAGTTCTACGACAATACTGTTATCCGGATTTAAAAAGGCGGTGGAAAGAATGTTCTCTTTGCTTGTAGTCTCAATGTTGTAGGCATCTTTCTGGATGAAGTGAGCAAAGTGATAGACTCCATAGAAAGAGCTGTTGACTCTTAGCTTTTTCCCTCTTTTCATGACTAAGGCTTCACAGTAGTTTCCAACATGGTTAGGACCGCCTTTTTCATCGAGAAGCAGGTTCCAATCAAAGAAAGCAGTAGCCCCGTTATTGCTGTCTAAAAGGTAGTTCTTGAAGTACCTAATGGCTCCATCATAGTTGCCGATAGCTGAGGTGGGGTCTTCTCTATTGAGATTAAGGAGCTCTAGACAGCCCTCCGAGAAGATTAAGTCACGGTCAGGATAGGTGTCCTTTACTAGTTTTATCTGATCGTTTTGATAGCCTTCATACCAATGGTAGGCTAAACCCTTAAAGACTTTTTTGTCTTTGTCCAATGAGTAAAGCGTGTTTGCCCAATTCATCAGGTGATCACGATTGTGGTCATAGCCATAGATATCACACTCGGGAAGGTACTTCTTAACGATTGTTGCATACTGGTATTCCTCTTCAGGAGTGAAGAGACAGCTTTCCCAGGTCTGAGTGGCTTCCGGCTCATTTTGGACAGTGAGAGCGGAGATAGTCAATCCTTCCTTCTTCATGTTCTCAACATAGAGAGCAAGGTATTTAGCGGCCATATCGTAATATTCGGGAAGCAAAGTTCCGCCATGGCATTTATCCTGGTTGCTTTTGTATTTAGCTAAAGGCGACCAGCAAGAGGCTAGAAGAGTAAGATTGGTGACTTTATTAGCTTCCTTAATGAATGGAATGATCTCCATTCTGTCATGAACTAAAGTGAAATCCGAGAGATCATCTTCTCTGGCATAGTCATAGGGAGCAATAGAGAAATCACAGCTTCCGACTGTGGTCCTTCCTAAGTTATAGTGAAGACCTCTTCTAGAAAAGAGAATCTTCATCACTAACAGTTGGTTCATTCGGTTAAGGGTGTAGTAGACATGAGCCGAACTTTCAGTAAAAGCACCTCCAAACCCCTTTATTTGCTGTCTTTTGACTGATTGGTTGACATTTATAGTAGGGTAGGAAGCCTCTTTTTTGGAAAAAAGAATCTTTTTATGGAGCCGATAATCCTTACTGCTTCGATAAATATGAGCAATCATTTAAATTTCTTTTCTCTACTTAAGTAAATTAAATATTCTTATTTTAACTATTGTTTAGCTAGTAGTGCAATTAAAGAAAGCAAAAAAGGCTAAATTGTATCTTAAATTTAGGTTTCTTTTAGTAAAAAGTGTCAAAAGAAACTGCTTTTTTCCTATAAAGGTTTCTTGTTAAAAAATTAGTAGTAAAATAAAAACATAGAAAGGCTTTCAAACTCGCCAGTCAGTTTTTACTTAAGATTTTCTGAAAGAAAGTCTCATATTTCACTTTTGTTAAAAAAGGAGTGAAATATGGCAAGTACTAGAGATATAATAATTGTAGTTTGAAAGCGTTTACAAGAAGCCAAGCAAAGGAGGCCTATCTTTATGAAAGAAGAGATGGTTGCAATGATCCTCGCCGGTGGCCGTGGCACACGTTTACAGTCATTGACGGCGAAAGTCGCTAAGCCAGCTGTGTTTTTTGGTGGTAAGTATCGTATTATTGATTTTCCTCTCTCCAATGTTGCTAATTCTGGTATTCATGCAGTTGGTGTAGCTACTCAGTATGAATCAACTGCGCTCAATAACTATATTGGTACTGGAAGGAACTGGGGCTTAAATGGAAATGGAGCTTTAACTTCTATTCTCCCTCCTAGAGAGACTCCTAAAGGTGCTAACTGGTATTCTGGAACAGCTGATGCTATTTATCAGAATATTGATTGGCTAGATAAGACACACTGTGAATATGTTGTCATTCTTTCAGGCGATCATGTTTATAAGATGGATTATTCTGAGATGCTTAACTTCCATAAGAAGAATGCCGCTGATGTTACTATTTCCTGCATCAAGGTTCCTTTATCTGAGGCACCCAGGTTTGGTATTGTCTGCACTGATAAGGAAAACCGTATTAATGAATTCCAAGAGAAACCTAAGGTTCCTAAATCAGATTATGCATCAATGGGTATTTATATTTTTACCTATTCTCTATTAAGAGAAGCTTTGATTGCTGATGCCGACAACAAGAAATCAACTCATGATTTCGGTAAGGATATTCTTCCTGATTTTCTAGCTTCAGGAAAGAGACTCTTTGCTTATCCATTCACTGGTTATTGGAAGGATGTTGGAACTATTCATTCTCTTTGGGAATCCAATATGGATCTTCTTGATGATAAATGCACCCTTGATCTCTTCTCTGATGAGTTCAAGATCTATTCAGCTGATACTTTCTCAACTCCTCAGTTTATCTCTCCTTCAGCCTCGGTCGATGATTGCATCATCAACCAAGGTGCTGTCATTAGAGGCCAGATTGTTCATTCAGTCATCTCTAATGAGGTCACTGTTGAAAAAGGCGCTTATGTTCAGGATAGTTTTGTGATGCCTGGAGCTATCATCAAAGCCGGTGTCAAGGTCATTGATGCCATTGTCGGTAGTTCAGTGGTAGTCGATAAAGACAAGATTGGCACTCCTACTGATGCTCTTCTTGTGAATGATAAGTAAAAGGGAGGGAGATAATCATGTCAGTCAAAGTACTTGGCTTAGTTAATTGCTTCGATAATCCGGAATTTGGCCCGATGACACGTCATCGTTCCATTGCCTCTACTTCCTTCTTAGGACGTTATGCTTTTATGGATATGGCTTTGTCGAACTTCTTGAATTCCCATATTCCTTCAATTGGTATTCTCTGTCAGAACCATATTAGATCTTTAACTAGACACGTTGGCTCTGGAAGAGCCTGGACTTCTAATACGAAAATCGGTGATTTCCAGATTCTTTATGATGAACCTAATGTTGCTAATCCTGGATATAACACTGATGTTGCTGATTTGACTGAGAACCGTTGGTTCTTGAAGCAAGTTAATCCTGATTATGTGGTTATTGCACCTCCATATATGGTTTATGAAGCTAACTTTGATGCCTTAATCAAGGACCATATTGCTTCTGGTGCCCGTATCACGATGCTTTATACTCATGCCACTAACTTGAAGAGAGCGTTTATTAATACTAACAAACTTTTAATCTCTGAAAGAGGCAAGGTTACGAAGATGGAGCCTAACCGTGGCGAAAGCGAAGAAGGCGATGTTTCTTTATGCACATACATCATGGATTACCCGATGCTTGAGAGTCTTCTTGAATATGCTAAAGGGACTTCTTCTTTCTTTGGCTTAGCTGATACCTTGAATTATCTTTCTCCCTCAGTCCTGATCAGAGCGGTCAAACATAATGACTATGTGAGATCATTTGATTCCTTAAGCCACTATTTAAAGTTCTCCCTCGAGCTTCTTGATGAAACTACCTTCCATCAGCTTTTCAAGGACAAATGGCCGATTTATACTAAGACTTATGATACTCCTCCGGTTCTTTATAAGCATGGCTGCCAGGTGGAGAACTCCTATATTGCAAATGGCTCCATCATTGAAGGAACGGTTATCAATTCTGTCTTAGGAAGAGGGGTAGTTGTTAAGAAAGGAACTGTCATCAAGAATGCGGTCATCGGCTCTGATGCCATCATTGATGAGAACACCCATATTGAGAACGCTGTTGTCGATAAGGAAGCTCAGGTTCTTCATATTTCGGAAGTTGTGGGAACTTTGGATGATCCTCTCTATATAGCTAGAGGAGACATCGTTTAATGAATATCCTTCTCGTCACTAGTGAAGCCTTACCTTATGCTAAGTCAGGCGGTTTAGCTGATTTCATCTATTCCTATTCCAAAGCCTTAGTCAAGGAAGGTGAGAAGGCTTCTGTCATTATGCCTCTTTATAACATCGTCAAACAGAAGCATCCTGAAGTTACTCAGCAGCTATTTGATCAGTTTGAATTCAAAATGAACTGGAGAACCCAGGGCTGTGGCGTTTTCCATGTTGTTAACCATGGGGTTGATTTCTATTTTACGGCTATGGATAGATTTGAAAGAGATAACCTTTATGGCTATGGTGACGATAATGAAAGATTTGCCTGTTTTATGATGGCAGTCAATACCTTTATCACTAGGCATAATGATTTTGATGTGGTTCACTGCAATGACTGGGAGACGGCGGTCCTACCTTTGCTTTTAAACTATAATTCCAAGTCAATCAAGACCGTTCTTACTATTCATAATCCTGCTTATCAGGGCTGGGCTAAAAGAGAAGACCTTTCTTTATACTTCAATCTTCATACTGGCTATTATGACACCGGCTATGCCCGTCTAGGCGATTCCTTCAACTATTTGAAGACTGGTATTATGTCAGCTGATAAGGTCAATACGGTCTCTAAGACGCATGCTAATGAATTGATCAATGATCACAACGGCTTTGGCGGAATCGGAGCCATTATTGATTGGTGCCGTCACTTTGATTTTTCCGGAATTGTCAACGGACTTGATACTGAAGTTTGGAATCCTCAGACCGATAAAAATTTAGCCAAGAACTATGGTATTGAAGACTATCAGGAAGGGAAAAGAGCAAATAGAGAAGCTATCCTCAAGAAGTTAGGCATGAAGGATGACTTTAAAGGACCCTTATTCTCGGCTATTACTAGGCTTTCTGGTCAAAAAGGCGTTGAAAGAATCATGGATACCTTTGCTAATCTCCATGCAGCCGATGCCCGTTTGATTGTTATTGGAACCGGTGAGATGGAGAATCAATTCCTCTATAAATCGCTTCCTTATCCGGAAGTGTATTTCATTAAACGCTATGATGAAAGCTTGGCCCATCTTCTCTATGCCGCCTCTGATTATTTCCTGATGCCTAGCTACTTTGAACCCTGTGGGACTTCTCAATTGATTTCTATGCGTTATGGAACCGTTCCGATTGTTTCTAATGTCGGCGGCCTTAATGATACCGTCAAGGATCTATCAAGAGGCCAAGAGGCTACCGGCTTTGTCTTCAACAATTCTGATTATTATGGCTTCATCAATTGCTTTAGGGCCGCTGAGGATTACTTCCATAATCCTAACTTCCATGTCTTAATTGAAAACGGCATGAAGGGCGATTATAGCTGGTCCAAATCGGCTAAAGAGTACTTGGCGCTTTATAATTCAATCAGCTGGAAGTAGAAGGATTTCTTCTCTTGGCGTTAGTTTCGTGCCGATAAAGCCGATTAGAAGAGCATCAAGACTAAATCGCTCAATTTTTTGTTTACTTTCAAACTGGCTGGCTTTATAATAAGCCTTGCTGTTTAGAAGAAAAGAATATAACGGAGGTAAAGTGATATGGCAGTACCTTTTAGAAGAACTGGCGTCACCGCTAAGAGACTTAGAAGACAGCATTTAGGATTAAAGGCTACCAATGTATCGGCTTGCCCGAACTGTGGAGCTATGGTTAGACCCCATCATGTCTGCCCTAATTGCGGTTATTACAACGGCAAGAAGGTCATTGACGTTAAGGAAAAGGCTTAATACCTTCTCTCTGTTTCTGTTTTAGAAAATAAACCCACTCAAGGTGGGTTTTTTATTCTTGTTAGGAGGAATGAATGACATTCTTAGAAAAAATTACTTTTTTGACTGGTAAGTTCCTTCAACTTTCTCAGTATGTCCTTAAAAACGCCTATCGTGCCGTCTCTTTAATCGATGCTAAAGAAAAATATGATCAGAAGGAAGAGAAAAGCTTAGTCTTAGCAGCTAGCGAAGTCAAAGCCATCAGTCTTATTACTGATATGGAGAACAAAGGCTCTGCTGAATTAATATCCTTCTTCAACGATAAAGGCTTAGATGAAAAAGATAAGGCTTCTTTGAAGACACTTCTTCTGAAGAGAGACTATCTGGTTTCTTATTTTTATATTGATAATGCTAATAGTCTTGCTAAAGAAGATCCTGGCATCTATGAGAGCAAGATTGCCGAGCTTAATGACTATTGCTCAATGGCTACTAAGCTTAATAAGTCCTTGTCTAAGGTCTGCGATGATATTTATGAGACGATGTAAGTATTAAACCGGTCTTGAAAGGGACCGGTTTTTTCTTTCAAAAGAGGCTTTTAGCCAAGAAAGTTGAAACTTTTTTGTAGTATTTAGCAGTTCTTCTTAATTTATACTAGATTATCGACTATAATTAATAAATACAGGTGAAATTTTAACATGGAAGATTTAATACCAGCGTATCTGGCCGTTAAGCAGATTATCTCTGAAAGAAAGCCTTATGCTTCCACTATCTTTAAAGTCCTTCAGACAGAGAAGGTTGCTCCTTCTTCAGCTAAGAGGATTAGGGTAGTTGTTTACGGAGTTTTGAATAACTATAACAAGCTTTGCTTTGAGTCATTGAATATCTTTGACGAATATAAGAAAGATTCTGATGAATCATTTTTGAACATTGTCACTATCTATGAAATCAGGACTTTCCCTGAAGATGAAGAGGAGATTCTGACTTCTTATATCAATTCTTTTGAGGTTTTGCGTTTGTTTGGTGACGCCAAGACCAATTCTAACAAGATCAAGGAAGCATTAAAGACTCCTTTTAAGATTCCCGATGAAGTTAAGGAACTGCCTTTCTCTTATAATGCTTTGACTCTAGAAATGCCGGAATTCCTTTTAAAGATTATGTTTAAGGAATTAGGTGGCGATAAAGCAATTGAGTTATCTTTAGCGCTTCATAAAAAGCCTTTCAATTTCTATCAGGCTAATTTATATAAGACTAATAGTGATTTTCTAATCAATGACAAGAGATTCGAGAGTACTAAACTAGTTGATGGCACTATTCTTTATAAGTATCTTTCTACTGATCATACCCCTAAAGAAGTTAAAGAGGCTTTGCTTTACCGTCTTGACTACTCTTTAGCCTTCCCTTATAGCATTATTGAGCTTCCTCAAGTTTCCCCTAAGATCTTAATGGCTGCTTCCAATCATCCTGACACCGGTGCTTTCTTTGCTATGAAGACTAAGGATCTCTTTGAATCGGAGATTATCAGCTGCTTTGCTAACCCTCTTGTTTACCGTTTAGCTGTTGATGAGAAGAACAAGAACAATCTGACTTCTTTGACTCCTGTTCTTACTCCGGTTAATTTAATCAAGACCTACTATGATTATGATAGCTTTGATTTAGTTTGCTATGAAGGCGATGATTCTGGAATCGGTCTTTCTAGAAGGCATCCAGGAGCTTTACCCTCATTGACTTTAAAGAGGATGCAGTCTTCTTTCAAGAAACAGGTAAATGATCTTTTAGAAGCTAGTGAGTTTGTTAAGAATAACGGTTATCTGTTATTGACTAACAATGCCATCACAGATTTAGAAGGCGCTGATGTCACTGCTGAATTCTTAAAGATGAAGAAAAACTTCAGCTTAGTTAAGGAAGCCTATATTTATCCGATGGAAATGAATAGCGACTCTGGCTACTATGCCATTCTTAGGAGAAAAGAATAATGAAAAGTATTTACTCCTTCTCACTTGAAGAGCTTACTGCTGAGATGCTTCGTTTAGGGCAGTCAAAGTTCCGTTCTAAACAGATTTTTGCTTGGCTTTATAAGAAAAACGCTTCTAACTTTGATGAGATGAGTGATATCTCTAAAGATTTCAGAGAAGTCTTAAAGGCTAACTATGACTTTAATTTGCCTTCTCCGACTATTACTCAGGAATCACGTGATGGCACTGTCAAATGCCTTTTTAAGCTTGATGATGGGGAAGAGGTTGAAAGTGTTTTAATGCATTATATCTATGGATATAGTGTCTGTGTAACTAGTGAAGTTGGCTGCAATATGGGCTGCGCTTTCTGCGCTTCTGGGCTTTTAAAGAAGAAAAGAGTCTTGCTTCCTCATGAGATGCTAGGTCAGGTAATAGCCTTTGATAAATATTTGAAGAAGAAGGATCCGGCTTTAGGTGTCACTCATGTGGTTGTTATGGGAACAGGTGAGCCTTTTGATAACTACGATAACGTTTTATCTTTTGTTAGGATTGTCAATTCTCCCTTTGGACTTGATATTGGTGCTAGGCACATCACTATTTCTACCTGCGGTATTGCTCCAAAGATTGTTAAATTCGGCAAGGAAGGCTTGCAGGTTAACTTAGCTATTTCTCTTCATGCCCCGAATGATGAGCTGAGAGATAAACTGATGCCTATCAATAAGGCTTATCCGTTAGAGGTTTTAATTCCTGCCATTATCCAATACCAGAAAGATAGCGGAAGAAGAGTTACTTTTGAATATATCCTGATTAAAGGCGTTAATGATTCTATCGATGAAGCTAGGGAGCTTTTCAATTTGATTGCTCCGACTTTCGGTTATGTCAATTTAATCCCTTATAATCCGGTTATGGAGAACGGCTTTGAAAGAAGCCCGGATGAGAATATCGAGCTTTTCCATGATTTCCTTTTACAGAAAGGCGTTAAATCAACTATCAGAAAGGAATTCGGAAGCGATATTGATGCTGCCTGTGGACAGCTGAGGGCTAAATATGCAAAAAAATAGCACGGCAATTACTGAAAAGAAAACCATTGCCTGTTTAAGCGATAAAGGCAACAAAAGAAAAAACAATGAAGATGCTGCCTATACTGCTAAAAGCCAATATGGCACTTTGCTGATTGTCGCTGATGGCATGGGCGGACATCGAAAAGGTGAGATTGCCTCTAAATTAGTCATTGATTCTTTGGCTTTGCCTTTTGCTAGCACTAGACATCCTTTTTCGGTCTCTTCAGCTAAGAAATTCATTCATAGCTGTTTAAAGAAAGCAAATAAGAATATCTACAAGATGTCTTTGAATGTTGAATTCAAGGAAATGGGGACCACTGCAGTTGTTGCCATTAAAGCTAAGAATGGCACTTTCATCACTTCTATCGGTGATTCTCGCTGCTATACCTATTCTAAGAAAGATGGCCTAGTTTTAAGAACTACCGATCAGACTTATGTCGAACTGCTTTTTGAAGCCGGCAAGATTGCTAAAGGCGATATCAAGACTCATCCTCAGAGAAACCTTTTAGTTAATGCTATCGGAATCAATCAGGATCTCAGTTCAATTGAGGAATCCTCTATTTCTAATTCCGACTATGATTCTTTGCTTCTTTGCTCTGATGGCTTATACAATATGGTTAGTGAAGAAAGTATTATTGCGACTTTGTCTAACATTAAGCTATCAGTTGATGAGAAGGCTAAGGAATTAATCAAGAAAGCACTAGCTGGCGGTGGCAGTGACAATGTCGCTGTGGCCGTTTTGGAGAATTAATCAACATGGATGATGAATTAAAAAGAAACAATGAAGTAATCGATGATCGCTACAAGATCATTAACACCTTAGGAGAGGGCGGAATGGCCGTTGTCTATAAGGCCCATGATTTAATCACTGACAAGGATGTTGCTATCAAGATGATGAAGCCGGAGACGGCAGCCAACAAGACTAACTTCTCCCGTTTTGAAAGAGAAGCGCGAGCAGCAGCCTCTTTGAATCAGCAGAATATCGTCAAGGTTGTTAATGTCGGCTCTTATCAAGGGCTTCCCTACATGGTCAATGAATTCATCAATGGCCAGACTTTAAGACAGGTTTTGGATGTTAGAGGCAAGTTCTCATTCCTTGAAGCCTGCGATATCATGTATCAGCTTTGCTCTGCTGTCATGTATGCTCACCAGCATGGAGTCATTCATCGTGATATCAAGCCCCAGAATATTTATCTGACTAATGATGGAACTATCAAATTAGGTGATTTTGGTATTGCTACTTTCCAGAATGCCAGTCACGTCACTCGCTCAGAGGTTGTTATTGGATCGGTTCATTATATGGCTCCGGAAATCTCTCAAGGAAATCCGGCTAGTGAAAGAAGCGATATTTATTCAATGGGTATTACTTTCTTTGAACTGATTACTGGAAGAGTTCCTTTTGATTCTGATAGTCCGGTAACGGTGGCTTTGATGCATATCAATGAAAAGTTCCCATCCATCAAGAAATACAATCCTAAGACTCCCGAATCCATTGAGAAGATTATTTACAAAGCCTGTATGAAGAATCCGGTTGACCGTTATTTCTCCGCTGAAGAAATGCGTAAGGATATTGAGAAGATCCTTAAGAATCCGACCATGCTTCAGGAGAAGAGCGGCTTCTTCTATAATCTGTTCCATCCGCATTCGCCGGATAATGAGGCTAAGAGAATTGAAAAGTCTCAGAAGAAAGCCTTATTAAGGGCCGCTAAAGCCGCCAAGAAAGAAAAAAAGCAGGATGAAAGATAATTCCTATCTGGTTTTGTCTTCAACCTCTTCAGGATATCAGCTTTACTCTTTTTTAGATCAATCCATTTCCCTTCACAGAAATCGTGGCAAGGCAAACTATGACGGGGAGAAGATCCTTATCGGTGATGAGGTTCTTCTTGATGATGAAGGAATGATTTATAAGGTCTTAGAGAGACATAACTTGTTAAAAAGGCCGAGACTTGCTAACGCTGACGAAGTCTTGGTTTTGGTTTCGGCTAAGGAACCAGAGTTTTCTTCCTATCTTTTAGATAAGTTCTTATCATTGATAAACTTTAGTTCCATTAAAGCCTCAATTGTTATTACTAAAACTGATCTGCTCACTAAAAGAGAACTGCTTTCTTTAAAGAAACGTCTTTCTTATTATTCAGCGCTTCGCTATCAGGTCTTCTTCCTTGACTGCCATGACAAGATTAGATTTGATTATCCGGCCTTCTTAGAATTTATTAAGAACAAGAAGGTTGCTTTTGTTGGTCAGACTGGTGTTGGCAAATCAACTCTCATTAATTTAATTGATCCGGAATTCAACAGGAGAGTGGATAGCCTTGATGTTACTAAGGGCCGAGGAAGACATACCACTAAGGAAGTTATCTTGCTTCCTTCTAAGGTAGGTTTCATCTTCGATACTCCCGGCTTTTCTAATTTGCAACTTCTAGAAATGAAGCCTTTGGATTTAGCTACTTTCTTCCCTGGGTTTGAATCCCATTTCGGTGAATGCAAATTCAAGGATTGTCTTCATTTAGAAGGCACTAAAGGGTGTAGTATCCTTGAAAATATCAAAGAGGGTAAACTTTCTAGTGACTCCTATAAGAATTACGTTAAAATATATGAAGAAGTTAAAACTAATGATGTATGGAAAAAGAAACTCTGATTAGACCCTCTCTTCTCTCTGCTGATTTCACTAATCTCAACAAAGACTTGAGGACACTTATCGCTTTAAAGATTACCCATTGTCACTTTGATGTGATGGATGGAACTTTTGTCGATAACATTTCTTTTGGTGAGCCTCTCTTTAAGTCTGTTAATGACAGATACGGAAAGAAGATTACTTTTGATGTTCATCTAATGACTCTCTCTCCTTTAAGGCAGGCTAAACAGTTTGCCCTTTTAGGAGCTAAAGAAATTTCTTTTCATTATGAAGCCATGCATAATCACTTTAATCAGGTCAAAAGACTGAAGAAACAGTTCCCTAATGTAAAATTCGGATTAGCTGTTTCTCCCGAAACTGATATTTCCTTTGTCTTAGGATTAACTAATTTATTTGATTATTTTTTGATCATGTCAGTGATTCCCGGGAAAGGCGGACAAAGCTTCATTCCTGGTTCGGAACTGAAAGTTAAGAGATTAGCAGAAGTCAGGAAAATGAATAATCTTCATTTTGAAATCGGAGTCGATGGTGGCTTAAATGACATCACCGGTCCCTTATGCTATCAAAATGGAGCCGACTTTCTCGTGATGGGAAGCTACTTTTTTAAAGCTCCTGACCGGGCTTTAGCTTTAGAAAAGGTTCATAAGAACCTTGCTTTAGGGAGATAGAACATGAAAGCTACAGTTATGTCATCAATTTTTTTAGTTATTGCTATGGCATCATTCTTTTTATATACTGCCATACTTGTTTATTGCAATTCTGTATTGGAGAAGAAAGACCGTTGTTCTTTCTTGAACTCCTATCCTTATCAGTTCTATTCAAACTATAAACCCTCGGCTAGAATTGCCCTTTATGTGATTCTTGGTATCAATGTGCTTTCTTTAGCAGTTGGTGAGTCTTTCTTCTTGGTTTCCTTAAAATCCACTTATGCGATGATTCTGGCAGTGGCTTTCCCTTTAGCTATTATTTGTCTTGGCATATCGAATATCCTTCCTTTAAACCAATACAAAGCTCATATTGCTTTGGCCTCGGTCAGTTTTTTTTCTTTTGCTTTTGCTTCAATCCTGTTTAGTTTTATTACGGTTATTGCTTCTGGTCTTCTTGATCCGCTTTCTATTTCTCTTCCAATCACAATTGTTATTGGTGTCTTTGGATTTTTAGGATTCTTAAGTATGTTCAATTCCAAACTTTTTAGCTGGTTTAAGATGGATAAAGCTGAAGAGAATGGCAAAGTCATTTATGTCAAACCTAAGGTTAATTGGTTTGCTTTTTATGAATGGATCTTCTTTGTTATGGAGAATCTCACTGGAATTATCTTCTTTATTAATATTATGGTTACTGGCACTTATTAGATTTGTTACATTTAGTCAGCCTAGAACACAAAAAAGCGGTCCGGTGAAGGACCGCTTAATAAATAAAAGAAGGAAAAGACTACTTAGCTTCAGCAGCTTTAGTAGCTTCGGCCTTAACTTCAGTTTTGGCATCAGCCTTAACTTCAGTCTTGACTTCCGGTTTAACTTCAGCTTTGACTTCAGTCTTAGCAGCTTCCGGTTTAACAGAAGTGGCTTTGGCATTCTTTCTCAAAGTACGTAAAGCAGAAGTAGAAACTCTAACTCTCTGTTTCTTGCCATTGATAACAATGGTAGTAGTCTGAAGATTGACATTCCATCTACGACGGGTATGTCTCATTGAATGAGAAACATTGTTGCCAGTCATCGGGCCTTTTCCAGTAATAGGGCACTTTCTTGACATATAGCTAATCCTCCTAGGTTTTTAATCCAAAGTGTTATTAAAAAACGTGCTTATAAAGGATAACATAAACATATAATATATTCAATAAAAACTTTGGCAAAACTAGTTTTGTTTAAGAATTGCATAGTAAGCATATAAAAAATGCGTGTTTCTTCTCAAAATGAGCAAAATATATGCAAATGAGCAAAAAATATGGCTGAAATGTGCACAAATCTATTTACTAAGGTGCGCGAAACGCTTATACTTATTAAAGTTGTGATAGGAGGAAATAAACTATCATGGAAGAAGAACAAAAATTGAAAGCCAGCGAGGAACTCGCTCAGCTTATCAATCGTGTCAGAAAAGCCGAAGAGATCTACTCTACTTATTCTCAGGAACAGGTAGATAAGATTTTCCGTGCTGCCGCTATTGCTGCCAACAAGGCCCGTATTCCTCTAGCTAAGGAAGCTGTGGCTGAAACCGGTATGGGTGTTATCGAAGATAAGGTTATTAAGAATCATTTTGCCTCTGAATATATTTACAACACTTATCGTGATACCAAAACCTGTGGCGTTGTTGAAGAAGAAGATGATATGGGATATGAGAGAATTGCTGAACCGTTAGGAGTCTTAGCCGGTATTGTCCCTTGCACCAATCCCACTTCTACCGCTATCTTTAAGTCACTCATTGCCTTAAAGACCCGTAATGGTATTATTTTCTCACCTCATCCCCGTGCTAAAAACTGCACTATTCATGCTGCTCAGATTGTCTTAGACGCCGCTGTTGAAGCTGGTGCCCCTAAAGACATTATTGCTTGGATTTCCGAACCTTCTATTGAAGGCTCTAATCAGTTGATGAAGTCCTGTGACTGCATCTTAGCTACTGGTGGTCCGGGCATGGTTACTGCTGCTTATTCTTCAGGCAAACCGGCTATTGGTGTCGGACCTGGAAATGCTCCCTGCATCATTGATACCACTGCTGATATCAAGATGGCTGTCAGCTCAATCATCCATTCCAAGACTTTTGATAATGGCATGATCTGTGCTAGTGAAAACTCAATTATTGCTGTTAAGGATGTCTATGATGCTGTTAAGGCTGAATTTATCTATAGAGGCTGCTACTTCTTAAATGCTGAAGAATTAAACAAGGTCAGAAAGACTGTTATCATTAATGGTTCTTCTAACGCTAAGGTTGTTGGAAAGTCTGCTGCTACCATTGCTTCTATGGCTGGTTTTACTGTTCCCGAAGAAACTAAGATTCTGATCGGTGAAGTTTCCAAGACTGATAAGAGCGAAGAGTTTGCTCATGAAAAGCTTTGCCCTGTTCTAGCTTTATATCAGGCTGAGGACTTTGAAGATGCCATTACTAAGGCTGACCGTCTTGTCAGAGATGGTGGATTTGGCCATACTGCTGACTTATATGCCGATGAAGTCTTAGCTAAGGATCATATTGATGAATTTGCCAATAAGATGAAAACTTGCCGTATCCTTATTAATACCCCTTCGTCTTTGGGCGGTATTGGTGATATCTACAACTTTAAGATTAAGCCTAGTATGACTTTAGGCTGTGGCTCTTGGGGTGGAAACTCTGTTAGTGAGAACGTTACCGTTAAGCAGCTTCTTAACCTTAAGACAGTTGCTAAAAGGAGAGAAAATATGCTTTGGTTCAGAACTCCGTCGAAGGTCTTCTTCAAGAATGGCTGCTTAAGCAAGGCTCTTGAAGAATTAAAGACTGTCTATAACCGTAAGAGAGTTTTAGTGGTCACTGATAAATTCCTATATCAGTCTGGTATGTCTAAGAAGGTTACTGATGTTCTTGATAATCTTGGTATTCAGACTGAAGTTTTCTCTGATGTTGCTCCTGATCCGACTTTAGCCTGTGCTCAGGAAGGCGCCAAACTCTGTGCTTCCTATCTTCCTGATGCCATCATCGCTTTAGGCGGCGGCTCTCCTATGGATGCTGCTAAGATTATGTGGGTTTTATATGAGAATCCGAATGCCGACTTCTCTGATATGGCTATGGATTTCATGGATATTAGAAAGAAGATTGTCACTTTCCCGCAAATGGGATCTAAGGCCATGCTTGTCTGTGTTCCTACTACTGCTGGAACTGGTTCTGAAGTCACTCCTTTTGCTATTATCACTGATCAGAGAGATGGCACTAAGTATCCTATTACCGATTATGAATTAATGCCTAATATGGCTATTATTGACTCTGATTTAATGAGAAACATCCCTAAAGGACTTACTCGTGCATCTGGTATTGATGCTTTAACTCACTGCATGGAAGCCTATGCTTCTACTTATGCTTCCGTCTTTACTGATGGTATTGCAAAGGAAGGAATCAAGGAAATCTTTGAGTGGCTACCTAGAGCTTACAAGAATTTAGGCAATGATCCTGAAGCCAGAGAGCATATGGCTCATGCTGCTACTTTAGGCGGTATGGCTTTTGCTAATGCCTTCTTAGGTATTGACCATTCTTTAGGTCATAAGTTAGGTGCTTACCATCATCTTCCTCATGGTGTCTGTGTTTCTCTTCTCTTACAGGAAGTCATGAAGTTCAATGCTGGAGAAGTCCCGACTAAGATGGGGACCTTCCCTCAGTATAAGTATCCTAATACTTTAAGAAGATACTGCGAGATTGCTGAGATGCTTGGCATTACTGGCAAGAACAATCAAGATAAATTCAATAAGCTTATCAAGAAGATTGATTCTTTACAGAGAGAAATCGAACTTCCGATGACTATTAAGGAAGCTGGCATCGATGAAACTAAGTTCTTAGCCTCTCTTGATGAGATGTCTGAAGCTGCCTTTAATGACCAGTGCACTGGTACAAACCCTCGTTATCCACTCATCTCTGAAGTGAAAACTATCTATCTTAAGGCATATTACGGCGAAACTGAGTATAATAAGAAGTATACAAAGTCTTTAAAGAAGTAAGCATAAGGAGGCTATAACATGGTTACTGAGAAAGATTTAGGACAACTGGTCCTGACTAGACACAACAAAAAGATCTACTCTAAAGATGGCATCATTACTAAAGTCTTTGATTCCAAATTCTATCAGGCTAGTGATGTTCTAAAAGAAGCTATGAATCAGGAATATGCTGTTGAAAGCTCCTTACCTGCTCCGCATGTTGATTCTGTCTTCATGGTTGGAAAGAATTGGGCTATCTCCTCAGATGAGATTAAGGGTAAAACCTTAGCCAAAATGATGGAAGAAGATCCTGCCAACAAGAAGAAGTATATCGATAAGTTAGTTCAGATTCAGATTTCAATTCTTTCTCATTTAAGCGATAACCTTAAGCTTCCTAAGCTCAAGGATAAGCTTAACAATTACATCACCGATTCCGGTCTTGATGCTACCACTAGATATGATCTCCACGTCAGACTTGAGAAGATGCCAAACCATTACAAGTTCTGCCATGGCGATTTAACTCCTCAGAATATTATTTTTGAAGGCGATAAAGCTTATGTCCTTGATTGGGCCCATGCTACTCGTGGCAATGCTTCCGCCGATGCCGCTATGACTTACTTAATGTTCACCCTCGAAGGCGATGATAAGGGCGCTAGCATGTATCTTAAGGATTTCTGCAAGAAGTCTGACACTAGACCCGAATATGTTCAGTCTTGGATTTCCGTGGTCTCAGCCACTAAGCTTTGCACCATCTCTGATCCTAAGCAGCGTGAACTGCTGATGAGAAACATCAACGTCGTTGAATACTAAACAATAATAAAAGAGGGGCTGACCAAATAAGGTCAGCCCCTTTTATTTACTTAAAAGTTGGGAGCTAGGAAATATCGGAATGCTTACTCACTTCGTAGTCACTCCAAGAAGGAGCCGTTAAAGCCGAAGATAAATTAGCAGTCGTGGAATAAGTAGAAGTCACGGTGATGGTATAGTCTGAAGTTCCCGTTACTACTTTATTTCCGTTAGCAACAATAGAAACAGTCTTATTAGAAGAATCAACGATAGTACCGGCGTTATAGAGATTATCAATGGTTGAATTACCATTAACGATCCATTTAGAATTGCTAGCTAGATAAATAGCACTAGTCTTAGAACCAGTATAGGTAGTATCAACACTAGAAGCACCCGTCCATGTCGAAGAGCCGGTTAGATAAAGATTAAGAGTAGAAGCTGAATCATAGATGACTTTACCATTCATGGTCTGGTCGATTGTGGTGAAGTTACAGGTAGACCCTGCCTCAGAATTCCATCTCTTGTTGCCACAGCATCTGATTAAGTATTCATAAGAGTCGTTGTTAGTATGAGTTAAAGAAACATTATCGAATAAGAACTCAGAAGCAGTCGAGTTAGTATGGAAGAAGCCACCGTTTTGAATATCAAGTGAACCTCCTACCATACTGAATTCAGAAGTGCCGACTGTTGAATCCCCGGAACTTGACTGATAAAGGATGACACCCCAAGTATTATCGTTCTCAGAAGAATCAGGCATCTTACCAGTTAAATTGCAGTCGAACAGTTTAATAGTGTTCTTGCCTTCAATAGAAGCCGCCTCTGATCCAGTAGCTTTTAATGTGGCATCATGAATAGCGATTTCGGCAGTGGAGTAGATGGCTGGAGAACCTGCTCCGGTGGAATTATAGGTTCCGCCATCGACTCTCATGGTTCCTCCGCCTCGATCAGATCTAATAGCGGCTGAATGCTGCCCAGCTGTATTGACATTCAAGTCCCAAGCGTTGACCTTTCAGCCACCGCAGGCATGAATGCCGCCAGCGGCATTCAACGTTGTAGTAATTGCAGTATCGGCAATATTAACCGTTCCAGAGTTATATCCGCAGGCTCCGGGAGCCCCTTAACCAGTAGAATTAATAGTTCCCCCTTTAACATCAAGAGTTCCATTCGTGGCTAAGAGAGAAGCGTTTTGACCATAGAAAGAGGAATTATCAGCTGAAGAAGTATCACCTGATTTAGAAATTGTAGGATTTAAAATAGTTCCAGTCACACTACTGGTTTTACAAAGAATTGCACTTTCATCGCTAGAAGTTGAAGTATATGTTTGGCTAGTCTCTGTTGAAGTGGCAGTGATTTCTTTTACAGCACCATAAGTAGCTGAAGAAGACCCTGACCCTGATCCTCCACCTCCAGGTCCACCTGTATAGTTCTCTGAGGTTGAATTTGAAGTTCCGGTTGAAGCGGAACTGGTACTGGAATTAGCTGAAGTAGAAGCTGATGATGAAGTCTCATTTGAACAGCCTGTTAAAAACAAGGGCAGTGATAAGAGAATAGCCAAAAATTCTTTTCTTTTCATTTTCCTTACCTCTTGCCTGAATTATAGGATTTCAAGGTTGGCATTTAAAGCAAACCGATGGCTTTAAATCTTTCTTAAAGACTGCTCAAAATAGCTATTTTTATAGAACAAATATCAAAAACTCCTTGTTTATATTAGTATTTTGAATTCCAACTTTATGAATTGTTCTTTCCTAAAAACTATAATTCTTAAAGAAAGCTTAATCATTCAATTAAACTATATTCTGAAAATTGAAAAAATAGAATTCGAAAAGCCTCAAAGAAATCTTTTCGTACTGTTCCACTAAGAGAACAAAATAAGGTATGATATATATACTAATGAGTTTTTCTCAAAAGGAGATTATCAATGGCTAAAAGGCAAGTTAATGACTGTGAAGAAAAAGGACCTATTACTGATTCTCTTTTAAGTAAGATGAATGAGTATTGGATGGCTGCTAACTATTTAGCTGCCTGTCAGCTCTATCTGCTTGATGATCCCCTTCTTGATCGTCCTTTGACGATGAAGGATATTAAGAAAAAGATTGTCGGACATTGGGGAACCGTGCCTGGTCAGAATTTTGTTTATGTCCACTGCAACCGTGTCATTAAAAGATATGATCTGGATATGATTCTTCTTTCTGGGCCGGGACATGGCGGAAACTTCTTTATTGCTAACGATTATCTTGAAGGGACTTATTCGGAAATTTATCCGAATATTACTCAGGATAAAGCTGGTCTACAAAAACTATTTAAGCAGTTCTCTTTCCCAGGTGGCGTTCCTTCCCATTGTGCTCCTGAGACTCCAGGCAGTATTAATGAAGGCGGAGAATTAGGATATTCAATCGCTCATGCTTTTGGAGCGGTGTTTGATAATCCTGATTTGATTGCTACTGTTATTGTCGGTGATGGTGAGATGGAGACTGGACCTTTAGCCACTTCTTGGCAGTCCAATAAGTTCCTTAATCCTATTCACGACGGTGCCGTTTTACCTATTATCAATTTAAATGGCTATAAGATTGCTAATCCGACTGTCTTCAGCCGTATTTCCCACAAGGAATTACAGGAATACTTAGAAGGTTCAGGCTGGGAACCTATCTTTGTTGAAGGCAATGATCCTATGAAGATGCATGAATTGATGGCTGAGGCTATGGATACTTGCATTGAAAAAATCAAAGCTATCCAAAAACATGCTCGTCTTAAGAATGACCCCACTAGACCGATTTGGCCGATGATTGTCCTTCGTTCTCCTAAAGGCTGGACTGGACCTAAGGTTGTTGATGGCTTACCGGTTGAGAATTCCTTTAGGGCTCATCAGGTCCCAATCATGATTGACTCTCCTGAACACTTGAAGGAGCTTTCTACTTGGCTACGTTCTTATCATCCTGAAAGATTATTTGATAAGGGAGGTCATTTCCGTCCTGACTTAAAGGAATTGGCTCCTAAAGGCAATCAGCGTATTGGTTCTAATCCTCATGCTAATGGCGGATTGCTCTTAAAAGATTTGAAGATGCCTGATTTTAGAAAATATGCTTTCCCAGTAAATAAACATGGTTCTACTGATGCTCAGGATATGACTGAACTAGGAAAGTTTATCCGTGATGTCATTAAGAAGAATGATGACACTAAGAACTTCCGCATCTTTGGACCGGATGAAACTCTATCTAATAGATTAAATGCTGTTTTCGAGGCTACAAACAGGCAGTGGGATAATGCTACTCTTCCGAATGATGAATTCCTAGCTTCCGATGGCAGAGTCATCGATAGCATGCTCTCTGAGCATTGCTGTGAAGGCTGGCTTGAAGGCTACTTATTGACTGGAAGACATGGCTTCTTCTGCTCTTATGAGGCTTTTATCAGGATTGTTGATAGCATGGTAGCTCAGCATGCAAAATGGCTGAAGGTTTCTAATCAGTTGCCTTGGAGACAGAAGATTTCTTCTCTTAACTTGTTATTGGCATCAACTGTCTGGCAACAGGATCACAATGGCTTTACCCATCAGGATCCAGGCTTTATGGATCATATAGCCAACAAGAAAGCCGATGTCGTTAGAATCTACTTACCTCCGGATGCAAACTGCTTATTGTCCTGTATGGATCACTGCTTAAGAAGCCGTAACTATGTCAACGTCATCATTGCTTCTAAACATCCTCGCCCTCAGTGGCTCAATATGGAAGAAGCAGTCAAACACTGCACTCAGGGCATTGGTATCTGGGAGTGGGCTAGTAATGACCAAGGTCAGGAACCGGATGTCGTAATGGCTTGTGCTGGTGAGACTCCTACTCTTGAGACTTTAGCAGCTGTTTCTATTCTTAATAAGGAACTTCCTGAGATTAAGATCAGAGTAATCAATGTCGTTGATCTCTTTAAACTTCAGCCACAGAGCGAGCATCCGCATGGACTTTCTGATTCCGAATACGACATGCTCTTTACCAAAGACAAGCCCATCATCTTCAACTTCCATGGCTATCCGACTTTGATTCATGAGCTTACCTATAGGAGACATAATCGCAACCTCCATGTCAGGGGTTATAAGGAAGAAGGAACCATCACCACTCCTTTTGATATGAGAGTCCAGAACGACATCGATAGGTTCCATTTGGTCCAGGATGTCTTATTGAGACTTCCTCAGTTAGGAAACAAAGGTGCTTACCTCTATCAGAAGATGTCAGACAAACTGGTCGAGCATAAGCAGTACATCCACGAGTACGGTGTTGATATGCCTGAAATCGCCGACTGGAGATGGAATAAGAAGTAGAAAGCCAAGTTGTCTTATTGTTTTTTGGCACTTGCCACTTAAAGGCAGGTGCCTTTTTATTGATAGAAGTGTAAATGACTAAAACAGCGAAGTGTCTATCAATAGAAAATTAATTACCAATAAATCACGGATGTAAAGCAATGGTAAAAGTAACAAATTAGCAAAAAAAGTAACAACTATATTAAAAAGCTTTTCTTCGTGTTCATCGGCTTAAATGATTAATTAGCATAAAATTCCCCGCTATAATAGTATCATTTTTAAGAAATGCTGTTTTTCATTAAAGCTTTGCAAAATATTTAAAAAGGAACAAATGTTATGCACAAAAAGAGATTTTTAGGTCTTATTGCAATCATCGGTATGTCAGCGGGGCTTCTTTTCTCCTGCTCCAATCCGGCTTCCAGCTCCCAATCAGGCGATACTGATAAAGTCGACACTGTCTATGAGGTCTACCAGCTTGCTAAGGAGGCTGGCTACACCGGCTCCTACGAGGATTGGATTGCAGCCTTGAAGGGAGACACGGGTGACACCGGCCTTTCCTTCTTGTCAGGCACCGGTGCCCCTGCCGCCACTTTAGGGAACAGCGGAGACACTTATTTGGATACCTCGGGCTATGATCTGTATCTCGGGAACCGATGGCTTGGTCAAGGTCGGCAACATCAAGGGAGCAAACGGTATAGCTGGCACTAACGGAACCAACGGAACGGACGGCTCCTCCTGATTTTCAGGGTCCGGCGTTCCGGATTCGGCGCTAGGTAATAACGGCGACTCCTACATAGATATCTCCAACGGCGATGTCTACGAGAAGGCAAATGGCGCTTGGGCTGTCAAGGGAAACATCCATGGTGCAGCCGGAAAATCAGGGACAAACGGCAAGAACGGCGAGGACGGTCAGGATGGATCATCATTCTTGAGTGGTGCTGGCGCTCCCGGAGCAAGCTTAGGCAAGGACGGCGATGCCTACTTGGATACCTCCACCTGGGATGTCTATGTCAATGATTCGGGAACATGAAAAAAAGTAGGAATGTCAAGGCTGCTGACGGAACTGACGGCGTTGATGTAACAAATGGCGCTGATGGCAAGGACGGTGTTAACGGCAAGGACGGAGTTAACGGCGCAGATGGCGCCTCATTCCTTGTTGGGTCCGGCGCTCCTGCTTCCACGCTAGGCAAGCAAGGCGATTTTTATCTTGACGCTGCCTCTTACGATATTTATTTGAAGAAAGCCGCAGGCTGGGAGAAAATCGGCAATATCGCCGGAGTCAAGGGCGATACTGGCGAGGACGGAACCTCATGCTTGTCCGGGTCAGGTGTCCCTGCTGCCGCTTTAGGAGCAGATGGGGATACCTACATCGGTCTATAAGAAGGCCAATGGGTCTTGGGCAAGGACCGGTAGCGTCAAGGGCGATACTGGCTACAGCTCATATGTGGTTGACTCCAAGAACAAGAAGATGGACATCTATGATGCTTTCGGTTTGATGTCCTTTAGAAACTATAATAATGAAGGCTTTAACTTCACTGATTGGACTGTCACTCTTAAAAACGATGTTGATTTAGTTAATATGGAATGGTTTGCTATCGGAAATGAAACTTATCCTTTTAAAGGAACCTTTGATGGCAGCGAATTTAAAGTTGATCATTTGAAAATCACTTCTACTGAGTACTTCCAAGGATTATTTGGAGTTCTTGATGGAGGTACTGTCAAAAATATCAATTTTGAAAATGTCAGTTTGTCTGGTGTTAGTAAATCCGGATGTGCTGTCGGCGAAGTAATCAATAACGGAACGGTTTCTTATATTAACGTTAATAGTGGAACTGTTACTGGTGTTAAAACAGTTGATTCCTGTGTTGGTATGATTAAGGCATACGGAACTGTTGATCACTGTACCAATAATGTGAATATCACCAATTCAGTATATAATGTAGGTGGAATCATCGGTGCTGCCTATTACACTGAAACAGGCCACGAAATGTCCTTAATAACAATACCAATAAGGGAAAAATAATAGGTGGAGATCCGATAGGCGGTATTGTCGGGCTTAGTGCTGCAAACGTTAAAGATAATACTAACGAAGCTTCTGTAACAGGTGGCGCTGGAACTAGTACTGGTGGTATTATCGGGGAACAGAAATCTTATGGTACTGTAAGTGGCAACACTAATAAAGGTGTTGTTGATGATAGTAGCGACCATGGATTTGGTACGGGTGGCATCATAGGCTGGATTAGATATCATGGTACAGGGGAATCAAGTTCTTACCAGATGTCTTCTCCTATTCAGGTACTTGATAATATCAATACTGCCGCAATAAAGGGTGGTAATGATGGTGGCGGTATTGTTGGAACTGTCTATAACAACGCAACTTTAAAGAGAAACAGCAATTCCGCTCCAACAATAAATGGTGTTACTTTTGCTGCTGGTATCGTAGGTAACTACCAGATAACCGGAACTCCTGCAGACCCTTCGTTAATTATTAATAGTATCACCTTGGAAAGCAACACCTCAACAACCGACTTAGAAAATATAACGGTTGATACAGGTAATTGTAAGGCTTTGATCATCTTCTCGAATAATGAAGAAACCACTCATATTATCAATCCTTAATATTTTGAAAGATACATCGATTAAAGATACTAATGTTTACTAAGAAAAGGCACTGAATAAAATCAGTGCCTTTTTCTTTAAAACTGAATCAAGTCGTATGGTTACATCTATCAATCTTTTTAGAACGCCCAGCTTCCTTGTTTGAAGATAGGAACATCCTTGCCCTCTTCAGTGGTACCGGTGATGTCTAGGTATCGATCGCCAATCATGAAATCAACATGACTGAGTGACTTATTGATACCAAAGGATCTAATTTCAGCATCTGTATACTTTTCAAAGTTAGGATATAACTCAGTAAAGCCCGTTCCTAAAGCTAAATGGCAGGCGGCATTTTCATCATAGAGAGTGTTGAAGAATAATAATCCTGTTTGGTTGATAGGCGAATCAAAAGGAACAAGAGCACATTCTCCTAAATAGGCACTGCCTTCATCTAAAGTAAGAATGCTCTTTAAGGCTTCCAAGCCTTTCTTAGCAGTTACTTCGACTGCTTTTCCTTCATGGAATCTAACAGTGAAGTCTTCAATAAGCTGGCCATTATAAGCTAAAGGCTTGCTGGCAACGACTAGACCTTCGGCTTTGCCTTTCATTGGAGAAGTAAAGCACTCCTCAGAAGGTATGTTAGGCTGGAAGAAATGGTTATAGAGATCTTTTTCGCCTCCGCCTAAGAAGATAACACCAGGAATTAAGCCGACTGTGAAGTCAGTTCCAGTCTTGGATTTATAGTGAAGCTTGCTAAGATGGAGAGAGTTCAAATAGGCGCATCTCTTCTTTAAGTCATCTTCATGCTTCTGCCAATTCTCTATTCCGTTTCCGTCTAGACATCTAGCAGTAGTCAGGATGGCTTTCCAGAGAGCTTCGATAGCTTCATCATCGCTCTTAGAAGGAAATACCTTCTTAGCCCATTCTAAAGAAGGAACTCCAGCAATCGTCCATTGGAACTTATTGTCTCTTGCTTCACGGTATTTTCCTAAAACCTTATATTTAGCTGATCTAATAGCAGCGGTCTTTTTAGCATCAACGCCTTTTAGGCCGTCAGGATTATCGGCATCCAGCCAAATTAAAACTGGTAATTGATCAACCATGAATTTATGGGCGGCTTCCTCAAAGGTGGGAACAGAAGAAAGCTCTTCTAAAGTAGCATTCTGGTAGTCAACTCTATCAAGTTTAGAACTCATCCAATGGACAAAAACTCTTTTAGCTCCAGCTTTGTAGCATTTCTTAGCTACTAAGGAAGCAAATCCTTCAACGCAGGGATTGGTTCTAATAACAACATATTGTCCCTTTTGAACATTGGCACCGACTTTTACGATCAGTTCAGCATAACTATCAAGCAGTTTTTCTTCCATGATGGCTTCTCCTTTTTGATAATGTTTATTTTATCACTTTAATCTTATATTCAAAGTCTTAGAAAAAAGTCTTATATAAACTAAACAACCACTGAAAGCTATCTTAAATGGGTTCTATCTTTTTGCTTCTTGAATATGACTAGAAAATATAAAAAACTAGCCTCATCTAGCTTTCAAACAAAGCTTAGGAGTTTCGAATTCCTTAATATCATCTATATTATAAAAAATCTTTTTTTTGGTTATCTAAAAAACTAAAAAAATACTTTATTCTAGATAATTGCTTTTAAGGTCTTTTAAGTCAGAATCAGACAGCTCTAATTGATTATGAAGATAATTATCAATGCCTTGAAATTTGGTATTGATTTCATCAAAGGCTGCTTTAATCCAGTTCTCTCTGACTCCGGCTAACATATAGACAGAATTAATGACTTTCTCATTAGTCATATGGCAGTCTTCTCTTAAATATTTAGCTCTGCGATCAGCTTTCTCTTTAGTGTAGACATTGGTTTTAAGGTAGTCCTTTAGAATGGTTTCTTTATCTACTCCTAAAGCAGAAAGGAATAAGGCACAGCCAATTCCTGCCCTATCTTTGCCATCAGCGCAATGGAAAAGAACTGAGCCTTCCTTGTTCTTTAAAAGAACATTCATAAAGATGCGGTAATGCTCAATCCCATAAGGAAGCCCCACAAAATCACGATAGGATTGCTCCATGCTGGAAGTCACATCACCATCGTGTGAGATAGTGAAAATATAGTTAATCAGTCCACTGATATTAGGACTATCAACAATGAATTCTTCATGAGGATGTTGTCTTTTGCCAGAGTTTAGATCATCGGTGATAGGACAATAGATATACTGACAGTTTGGTATTTCTTTATCATTCTTTCCGCAGATTTCACTGTGACTTCTAAAGTCCACATCAAAGCGGGCATCTAAGACGTTATGAAAATAAGAAATATCTTTAGGGGTAAGCCGAGAAAGGTTATCAGTTCTTATTATTCTTTTATATTTGATATGCCTTTTGTCAGAAGTCTCAAAACCGCCTAAATCTCTAGTATTTATGGTTCCCTCTAAAGGAATTCTTAAAGATAATTTATTAATGTCGTTCATTTTGATATTGGTGTTTACTAATTATAAGTAATGGCTTAAGAAAAGACAACCAACCAGCCAACAAAAAACCGCTTAAGTTTCCCTAAGCGGTTAATCTTTATTTCTTAAACGTATGCTTCAGCCAAGAAAACGGACCATCATGCTTATTCTCTTCCTGGTCAGCGAACTTATTAATCAAGTCCTTCTGCTCATTGTTGAGGTTCTTCGGGAACTTGACATTTAAAGTAACATATTGGTCACCGATTCTTCCGTTAGGAAGACGGATACCGACTTGTCTCATCTTCAGAACTGTATTCGGTTCACTGCAAGGAGGTATGACTAAGTCACAGTCTCCTCTTACTGAAGGAACAGTCACGGTGGCTCCAAGTAGAGCATCGCTGACTGAAATCGGAACATTGATGTAGACATCTCCGCCTTTACGGGTGAAGGTCTGACTAGGTGCGACTTCAATCTGAATGATTAAGTCACCATTGGGTCCACCATTATTGCCAGCCTCTCCTTTGTTATCGATTTTGATGTTATCACCAGTATCGACACCATTAGGAATATTGACAGTGATTGTTTCATTCTTCCTGATTTTTCCGGCACCGTGGCAAGTAGGGCACTTAGCAGTGACCCGTTTACCACTACCACCGCAATCAGGGCAGACACCTTCAGATTCCATCATACCAAAAATAGTATTGGTTCTGGTTCTGACTCTTCCGGTGCCTCGGCAAGTAGGACAAGTCTGAATATCATCGGCTGATCTAGCACCAGTACCATGACAGTCAGGGCAAGTAGTTATATAGTCTAAAGGAATATCAACCTTGGTTCCATTAACAGCCTGATCAAAGCTGAGTTTCACACGAACCACTTTATCTCTTCCCTTATGAGGAACATTACTTCTTCTACGAGAAGAATTAGATGAACCTCCTCCAAAGAATTGAGCAAAGATATCATTGATGTCACCAAAATCATCAGCGTTCATATTGGCGCTGTTGAAACCATTGAAGCCATTGGCTCCATTGTTTTCAAAAGCGGCCTTTCCGAATTGATCATACTGCTGACGTTTCTGAGGATCACTTAAGACTTCGTAAGCTTGGGTGACCTCTTTAAATTTAGCTGGAGCATCTGGAGAATGGTTGAGATCAGGATGATATTTTTTGGCCAGTGTTCTATATGCCGACTTTATTTCATCCTGAGTGGCAGTTTTGCTGACACCAAGGACTTCATAATAGTCGCGATCGTTATCTGCCATATATGGATTACCTCTCTTAGCTTAAACAAAGTACTAGCCCAGCTTTAGCCGGGCTAGTTCTTTTACTTTTACTTATCTTTCTTTTCAGTGAAGGTAGCATCAACGACATGCGGATCTTTTGAATCAGTGGAAGTATGTTCAGCATTGCTAGAAGCATTAGCACCGGCATTAGCTGAAGATGACTGAGCATTGGACTGAGCGGAAGCCTGATAGACTTGGCTAGCAGCCTGCTGTAACTGAGCAATCTTAGCTTTAACAGCGGCTAAATCGTTCTTATCAAGATCGGCTTTGATCTCGTTACGGATAGCCATAGCGGAATCCTTAGTCTTCTGATCAATCGGATGAGCAGGATCATTGCACTGCTTATCGATAGAATCAATCAGCTGTTGAGCTTCGTTTCTAGTATCAGCTTCATCCTTACGTTTATCATCGGCAGCCTTATTAGCTTCAGCTTCCTTAACCATCTTATCGATTTCATCCTTGGATAAGCCAGTAGAGTTAGAAATAGTGATGTGCTGTTCAAGGTTAGTATCTAGATCCTTAGCAGCAACAGAGACAATACCGTTGACATCGATAGAGAAGGTGACTTGAATTCTAGGTTCACCACGACGGGCAGGACGAATACCTTCAAGTTTGAATCTTCCTAAGAACTTATTATCCTGAGCCATCGGACGTTCACCCTGGTAGACTTGAATCTCAACGCCAGGCTGATTATCTTCGGCAGTAGAGAAAATCTGTTGTCTAGTAGTCGGAATAGTAGTATTTCTAGGAATAAGAGGAGTCATAACACCGCCTAAGGTTTCAATGCCCAAGGTTAAAGGAGTGACATCGAGTAAAACCACATCCTTGACATCACCACGAATGACACCACCTTGAATGGCAGCGCCGACAGAGACAGCTTCATCAGGGTTGACAGACTGATTAGGCTTCTTGCCGTTATTAAGTCTAGTGACTAAATCAACGACTGCCGGCATACGGGTAGAACCACCAACGAGAATGATATCATCAATATCAGTAACTGATAACTTAGCATCAGCTAAAGCCTTTTCAAAAGGAGTACGGCATCTATCAAGCAAATCAGAAGTGATTTCCTGGAATTTAGCTCTAGTTAAAGTGGTCGAGAAGTTGACCGGAGCGCCATCCTTGAAGCCAATGTAAGGTAAGGAGATATCGGTAGAAACCTGGCTAGAAAGGTTGATCTTAGCTTTTTCAGCTTCATCTCTGAGTCTCTGAAGAGTCGGACGATCCTTAGGATCATCATAAGAAATAGAGATACCACACTGATTTCTGATTTCTCCAATCAGCCAATCAATGATGTGTCTATCCCAATCATCACCACCGAGGTTAGTATCACCAGAAGTAGCTAAGACTTCGAAGGTGCCATCACCGATATCAAGAACGGAGACATCCAAAGTGCCACCGCCTAAATCAAAGACCAAAATCTTACCGGATTTCTTAGAATCCATACCGTAAGCTAAAGCTGCGGCAGTAGGTTCAGAAATGACACGGACTACATCAAGACCAGCAATAGTGCCGGCATTCTTAGTAGCAGTTCTCTGATCATCGTTGAAGTAAGCAGGGCAAGTAATGACAGCCTTAGCGACTGGATGTCCTAGATAAGCTTCAGCATACCCCTTCATATAAGAAAGAATCTTAGCAGAAATCTCTTCAGGAGTGAAATCCTTGTTGATGCAGGCAATATGAGTCTTCTGACCAGTTCCCATCTTTCTTTTAATAGAATGAACAGTGTCAGGGTTAGTTAAAAGCATACGCTTAGCAGCGTTACCGACAATGACTTCACCATCGGCCTTGAATGATACAACTGAAGGGCAGGTATTAGTGCCTTCCGGAGACGGAATAACTTTTACCGTCTGATCATCCTGCATATATGAAACAACTGAGTTAGTAGTTCCTAAATCAATACCTAATATTACTTCTTTTGCCATAAATTCAATCCTCCATTTTATTTGTTTTCTTGACTTTTAGGCTTGTCGTCTTTCTTCTCGTCTTTTACTACAGTCTTCTCATCTTTCTTAGCTTCTGCTTTCTTAGTGATTACTACTCCAGCCGGTCTTAAGAGATGGTCATAGAGTTTGTAACCTTTTAAAAAGACATCAGCGACTTTATTGTCATCACTGCCATCAATGGTAGAGAAGGCATTCATTAGATTAGGATCATATTCACCACCCTTCTGGGGATCAATGATTTCAACATTGAGGGTTTTCAAGACTCCTAAGATTTTGGAATGTATCATCTCAAAGCCTTCTAGATAGCTTTTTATTTTTTCATCATTGGGAGATTTCTTTAGTGCCATATCGAAGCCATCAAGAGCAGGAATAAGTTCTTCGATTACTTTTTGCTGAGCGTACTTTTTGAAGTCTTCGTTTTCTCTTTCTACTTGCTTCCTGGTGTTAGCCATGTCGGCATAGACACCATAATATTTGTTCTTCCAGTCTTCAGCGTTCTTATCAGCGTCTTCGAACTTCTTTTCGGAATCAATCAGTTTCTTTTTGAGCTCGTCGTTAGCGGCTTGTAGCTTTGCTAATTCATCATTAACTTTGCTATCAGCTTTAACTTCAGGCTTTACATCAGCTTTTGCTTCAACTGGTTTCTTATCATCAGTTGCCGACTGAACAACCTTTGTTTCTTTTTCATCTTTATCTGAACTCATTTAGTGCCTCCTTTAGGTTTTACCTTTTTTGGTGCTGAATTAAGAGATTTCTTATTAGTAGTTGATTTAGCGTTCTTCTTAGGACTGATATCAGTAGGCGTGCTAACGGGAACTAGAGCAGAGGAATTATCATTGGAAGTGCTAAAGTACTTATCTAACATATAAACAACATACTCAAGTGCGGAGAGAATCTTCTTATAATCCATTCTCTTAGGACCAATCACCGCAATTTGATCTTTGAAGTTGATGGCTTTGGAGACAACTGCTAGGTCGCCGAGTTTATCATTGGTAAATCCAACTTTTACGGAACCTAAGTCATCTCTAGAAGCAAAGTCATGTTCAAGCTTATCAGGATTTTCAAGAGCTTTTACAGCATTCATATAGGCTTCTTTGTCTTTCTGATATTCTGGTAAGTCTAATAAATTTTTCTGACCATAGACGGCGAATCTCTTCTTGGCAAAGCTGATAATAGTTTCTAGGAAGGTTTCAATAACGACCGATCCTTCTTTCCCATACATATGGACAACGATAGGAGCAATCATCTTTGTCTTTTCACTTAATTCAGAGATCTTAGTTCCTTTGAGTCTTTCATTAAGAAGAGCAACAGCATTGATAGCTTGATCAAAGGAAGAATTGGGACCATAGAGGTTTGGAATAACAAAGGTCTTTTTTTCAACATATCCTGAATCCGTGATGAAGATACCCATGGCAGTAGTATCACTAAGCTTTAATAGTTGAATTGAGACTAATCGTTCCTGATCAGCTTTTGGACCTAAGACAACCGTAGCCATGTTTGTCATCTCAGATAGAAGCTTGCAGGATTTAGCTAAGACTTCTTCAACTGACTGAGTCTTAGACTGCATGACCTTTTGGAATTCTCTTTGGAAGTCCATATCAACCGAGTCGGTTAAGTTCTTCTCTCCTAGATGATCAAGGTAGTATTGATAGCCCTGAGATGAAGGGACTCGACCAGAAGAGACATGGGTCTTTTCTAGCATTCCTTCTTTTTCTAGTTCAGCCATAGCATTTCTAACCGTAGCAGAAGAGCAATCGAGATGGTAGTTCTTAAGAAGGGTCTCTGAGCCAACTGGCTCAGCCGTCTTAATGAACTCTTCAACGATGCATTTTAAGATTTGTTCTTTTCTCTTTAGATTCATGCCAAGCCTCCGAATTAGCACTTGAGTCGCTCAAGCGCTATTCATATTATAAATATTAGTTTAGCAAATTCAAGTGTAGAGTGCTAAATTTTTAAATTTTACTATAAATAATAGTTAATAATAGAAAAAGAGTATAAGTATTTATCTTATTGATGCTTCTTCTATCTTCAATATAAAAAGAGCCCTCAAAAAGAGGGCGAATAATTAAAATGGTGATTTATCAGGCCATGATTAGATAGGTTACGGAATAAGTTTTGCTATCGACCATCAAATCAAAAGTGAAGGAGAAACCCATTAATTCAGTTTCTAAAGAGCCGTAATCGAAGCTAGTGCTGATTGGAGCATCCGCCCAATCGGTATTAATAGTGGGATCAAAAACTGCTTTAGACCCTTCTTGGTCGATATTAAAAAACGTATCTCCGGGTTGTGGATAGACTTTCATTCTAATATCGCTATTAGTCAAAGTTATGGACTTGTCTTTATAAGGGGGACAGAATTTGAAATCGAGGGGATAGGTATATTGGTTATTAGTTTGATTCTTGGACTTGATATCTAAGGAGGTGTAAGGAATACTGAAATCAGGTCGGTCTTTCATCATTTCATCGCCGTGGAGATTATCAGGTTTGCCATAGTCTCTAATGAAACGATTCCGATATTATTCAATTCAAAAATTCCTTTGCAGGCATTGTAATCCGTAGATGTAATATTTCAACATAGTTACTTATTATTAGTTAGATATGCAATCTATAAAAGTAATCAATAATAGTCTCTGGTGAGACAATGGTTCCCATCTCTACCCAATGACAGAGGATAGAAACAAAGGAATCAGTTAGCTGAAGACATTGAAGTTTAATCGGTACTTCTTCTTTATACAGTTCATAAGAATAGACAACTTTTTCAATAAGGCTAGCGCTTAAATTAGAAAAGCGGGAAGTAAAGATACTTCTACCTGATGATTTAAGAATAGCACCTATAAGATCTTTGTCTTCATAGATATGAATAGCTAGATGAATCATCACTTGTCTTGGAACATAGTCAGTATGAGAAAAATCATGACTGTTTTCTTTTTTGGGTGAGAAAGAAAAGACATGTGCAAATAGTTGATCACAGAAAGAGGATAAGACATCATCTTTGGACTTAAAATGTGCATAGAAAGTTGAACGGGAAATATTGGCCTCTTTAAGGATGTCTTCTACTTTTAAGGACTCATAATCCTTAGCTTTGATTAGCTTGCTTAAGGAATTATAGACTGACTCTAAAGTTCTTTCTTCTCTTTTATCCATACTTAAATAATATAACTTTTGTTCTATAAAACAAAAGATATCGAACAAACATTCTATAAAAGTAAGAAAGTAATCGAATATAATTTCAATTTTGTTCGCTATCCCTTACAATAACTTCGTACATTATGACTGAAATTGAACAAATATCTTTAAGGAAACTTAATCATCATAAGAAATACCGTTTGACGGTTATTTTTGTACTTTTCCTTTTAGTAATCTTAGTTTTCTTTTTATCCCTCTTTGTGGGATCGAGCAATATGTCTTTTGTGGATGGAATAAAAGCTTTATTTGGTGAAGGGACGAAGACTAACATTCTCATTATGCAGAACATCCGTTTACCAAGAGTCCTAGCTGGCTTGATTGCTGGCTTTGGTTTAGCGGCAAGCGGACATATTATGCAGTCAAGTTTGAATAATCCGATGGCTTCTCCTTCGACTTTAGGTGTTTCTAATGCGGCTGTCTTAGGAGCTAATATTGCTATCATTGTTCTTTCCGGTGGATATTTTGATTCTGCTAATGGATCGAATTGGAATTCCTCCAATCCTTATGTTACTGTAACTTTTGCTTTTCTTTTTGCTTTAGGAGCAATGGCAATCATTTTAGCTTTATCTAGCTTTAGAGGCTTCCAGCCTAACACGGTTGTTTTAGCAGGTATTGCCTTAGGATCAATGTTCTCAGCTGTCACTACTTTGATTCAGTACTTTGCTACTGATACCCAGTTAGCTTCTGCTGTTTATTGGACTTTTGGCGACTTAGGAAGAGCCACTTATCAGACCGACTGGATCATGTTAGCAGTAGTTAGTGTATCAACCATTGTTTTCTTTTTCCTATCTAAGAGTCTTAATGTTATGCAAAGCGGGGATGAGAGTGCTAAAAGCTTAGGCATTAATCCTTCTTTAGTAAGATTTATATGTCTATTCTTAGCTTCTTTGATTGCTGCAACTTGTATTTCGTTTTTAGGAATCATTGGTTTCTTAGGCATTATTGCTCCTCAAGTGATGAAAAGGATTGTCGGAGAAGATCATCGCTATAGTTTGATATCCTCATGTTTATTTGGTTCTTTACTTTTAATTTTGTCTGATACTTTGGCTAGAGCTTTATTACAGGGAACTTCTTTACCAGTAGGTGCAATAACCTCTATCTTAGGTGCTCCTTTCTTCTTATATATTATTTTCAGCAAGAAGGAAAAACATGCTTAAAATTGATAGCCTGTCTTTTTCTTACAGCAAGAAAAAAGACTATGTTTTAAAAAATGTTTCCTTATCTCTTCCAACGGGAGAGATTGGAATTTTGTTAGGACCTAACGGTGTCGGTAAAAGCACTCTTCTTAAATGCCTCGATGGTTTAATCAAGCCTTGTGAGGGATCTGTTTTTTTAGATGATAAGAATCTTCTTTCTATGAAAAGAAAAGAATTAGCTAGAACAGTCTCTTATGTTCCTCAGGAAGCCAAACTAGGGAATCTATCGGTCTTTGATACGGTCTTATTAGGAAGGTCACCCTATTCAAATTTCTATCCAAAAGGGAAAGACAAAGAAGTGGCTTTAAATGCTATTAAGGAGATGGGATTAGAGAACCTTTTAGCTAAACCTGTTTATGAGTTATCTGGGGGAGAAAAGCAAAAAGTTTTGATTGCAAGAGCCTTATGCTTAGAGCCTTCTTTGATGCTCTTAGATGAGCCTACCTCTAATCTTGATATTAGAAGTCAGGAGATGGTATTTGATTCGATTGTAAAGCTAAAAGAAGAAAAGCATCTTTCTCTTCTTATATCGTTGCATGATATTAATTTAGCTCTGAGATTAGGTTCCTATTTTTATTTCTTTAAGGATGGAAAAATCTTAAAGCAAGGCAATAGTGAGATTGCCACTGAGGAACTAATTAGGGAAGTTTATGGAGTTAATAACAAACTCTTTTCATTTGAAGGGCAGAAATTCATTTATATTGGGGGAAATAAGAAATGAAAAAAACCGCTATTCTTTTAATGGGTTTAGTCTTTCTATCTAGTTGTTCTTCTTCTATTAGTAGTTCTTCTTCCGCTTCTACTTTTACTGAAGTAACTGATATGTTAGGAAGAAAAGTAGCAATTGACATTCCTAATGTTAAAAAAGTAGTTTGCATTGGAGCAGGAGCTTTACGCTTATATTCTTATATCAATGGAACTAATCTTCTCTGTGGGGTTGAAGATATTGATAATCCTAGTAAGAATAGTACCCTTAATAAACAGTTTGCTGCTTCTCCTAGACCCTACTATATGGTTTATTGTAATAGCGTTAAGGAACTGCCTTCTGTTGGTAAAGGCGGACCTAATAATCAAGCTGCTGAAGCTGAGATGATTGCCACTTGCTCTCCAGATTTGATTTTTAGTGAATATGAAGATATCAGTTTAGCTGATAATCTTCAGAATCAATTGGATACTCCAGTTTTAGTCTTAAAGTATGATTCTTCAATTATCTTTGGTGAATCACTTAATGCTTCTTTAAGACTGATTGGTCAGGTGACTAATAAAGCTAGTAGAGCTGAGGAATTAATAAGTTATATTGATTCCTGCAAAGCTGATTTAAATAATAGGACTAAAGATATCAAGGATACTGATAAGCCATCAGTCTATTTAGGATGCTTAGGGTCTTGGGGTGCTCAGGATATCTATATGACCTGCAAGGATTATCCTTTGTTTAGTTTTACAAATATCAACAATGTTGTCGATGACGTCTTAACTAAGAGTGGTTTTCAAAATATTGATGCTGAGAAATTTATTACTCTTGATGCTGATAAGATTATTCTTGACGCTTCTGGTATCTCTAAATTTAAAACTACTTATAATGAAAACAAAGAAACATTTAATAATTTAAAAGCATTTAAGAATAATGAAATATACTTACAATTACCTTATAACAACTATTTTACAAATATTGAGGTTGCTTTGATGGATGCCTACTATGATGCCAGTATTGTCTATCCTTCAGCTTTTAGCAATCTTACAATTGAAGCCAAATCCAATGAAATCAGTAATAGATTTTTAGGAAAAGAGCTTTATACCGAAATGTCAGCTCTTCCTAATTGCTATGGAGGATTCCAAAAGATTAATATTAGTGAATTCTTTAGCAACTAAAGGGAAGAAGATTTTTATTAGCTTTATGTTTTTTAGGCTCATAGCTTAATTATTGTCATGAGTCTTTTATGAAATGGTTTTAAAGAATATAATATATGTATGCCAAAATTTGATACCCGCGTACAGGAGCTCCGCTATAGAGTCCTGAAAGAAATCGCTAAGCATGCCTATAAGGGTGACTTACAGGAATCCCTTTTAGATATTCCTAAAACGATTGTCCCTGGTCCGAAGCCTTCAATGAGATGCTGCATCTATAAGGAGAGAGCTATCGTTGACGAAAGAGTTTCATTAATATTGAAAGCTAAAAGCAAGGGAACTAGTAACGTTATTAAAGTTATTTCTATTGCCTGCGATGAATGCCCGATTGGAGGATATGCAGTTTCTGATGCTTGCCGAGGCTGTATTGCTCACCGCTGCTCAGAAGCCTGTCCGAGACATGCTATCTCTTTTGATCAGAACTTAAGGGCATCTATCGATAAGACTAAGTGTGTTAACTGTGGCCTTTGTGCTAGATCCTGCCCATATGGCGCCATTGAAAACAGAATCAGACCTTGCGAGAAAGCCTGTCGTAACAAAGCTATCTCACCTGATAAAGAGACTAATGCTGCTCATATAGATGATGAAAAGTGCATTCAGTGTGGTGCCTGTGTCTATATGTGTCCTTTTGGAGCCATTGTTGATGATTCCTTCATTCTCGATGTTATTGATCTTTTGAAGAACAACAAAGACGTCTATGCTGTTGTCGCCCCTTCAATCGCTGGTAACTTTACTGACTATAAGTTAGGCCAGGTTCTTACCGGTATTAAGAAGTTAGGATTTAAGGATGTTGTGGAAGCAGCTTTAGGTGCTGATTTAGTAGCTATCAATGAATCAAAGGAATTAACCGAAAGAGGTGTTTTAACTTCTTCCTGCTGTCCTTCTTTCACTAACTATATCAGAAAGAACTTCCCGACCCTTATTAAATATATTTCATCCTCTTTATCTCCGATGGCTACTATTTCTAAAGCTATCAAAGAAGAGGATCCTAATGCTAAAGTGGTCTTTATTGGGCCTTGCACGGCCAAGAAAGAAGAAATCAGAACTCCTGAGGTTTCTCCTTATGTTGATAGTGCTTTGACTTTTGAAGAGCTTCAAGCTCTTTTTGATGCTAAGGAACTTGATATTGCTAATTTTGAAGAGACTGGTTTTGTCAGATCCGGTTCTAGCTTTGGTAGAGGCTTTGCTAAATGCGGTGGCTTAACTAGTGCCGTTAATCAATCTTTAAAGGAGCAGGAAATCCAGTTTGATGTCAAAGGTGTTGTCTGCTCAGGAAATAAAGAAATCCAAAGTGCACTCTTTAATCTAAAGAACGGAACCAGCCCTTATAATTTCTTTGAGGGCATGATGTGTGAAGGCGGATGCATTGGTGGACCTTGCAATCTTAACCATGCTATTAGGAATAAGATTATGGTCGATAAATACTCTTCCGCCGGAGACCATGAGATTAAGACGGCTAAGGAGAAGGTTAAGAAACAATAAGACATAGACCGGAAGCTATTCTTCCTGTTTTTAAAAAAAGAGTTCGATAGATAGCCTGTTAAATATAAAAAGCTTGTGTTTTAAAGATTTTTCCCTATAAAATTAATTAAATGAGATTATGACTCACAACCGCAAAAAGAGGGGGGTCATCGTCATCAGTTTAATTGCATTATTGGGTAGTGCCATTGGAATCGGAGTCTATAAAGGCTATTCCAATTAGGTTTTTAATAATTCTCAAAATGTAATTGCTGAAGCAGAAGTAAATATTCCTAAATGGTCTTTCTCATCAAGTGGCTTAGATGTTGATGAGGAAGGTTTTTGTGATTCAAATGGCAAACTATTGGTTAACCGTGACTGGAAAGGCTATGAGATTGATTTTGATGCAACTGATCCTGTTTCTACAGCTGAATGCTATATAGTAAGCATTAATTATGCTAATTGTAATTGGAACACGGGTCATGGAGGCGGTGGCGGTCCTGGTGGACCGGGTGGCCCTGGAAAAAGTTGTGATTTTAAGACTGTGATTTTTCCCTCTTATCAGGTTGTAAAGATCAATGGAGAGTTTGTCACTTATAAAGTCACTGGTATTGGAACCGGTTCTACTTTACTGAATTTCGGTGACTATATGGATATTGTTATTCCAGAAACAGTTACTACTATTTGTGATGGTGCCTTTGGATACAACATCACTGGTGTTTCTTTCTCAGGTGAAGATAATATTGTTAGTATTGGTTCTCAAGCTTTTATTGGTTTATTAGGGTCTTCTTTTACTTTTGGTACGAAACTTAAGACCATTGGCACATCCGCTTTCCAAGGTTCTCGCCTTAATTCAGTAGTTTTCCCTGAAGGCTCTAATATTGATAGTATTGGTCAATATGCTTTTGCCTATTGTTACTATCTCACTAAAGTTCATTTCAGTGATTCTACTGTCACCACTATTGATGCCTATGCTTTCGTTGGCAATAGTAATATCACAAGCGCTGATTTCACTAATACTAAAATTGATAGTATTGGAGAATGTGCTTTCTATCAGAACTCATTATCAGGTACTATTGATTTAAGAAATTCTGGTATTACATCTATTGGTTCACAGGCTTTCTATGGTCAGTATAACAATAGCGAATTGATTATTGATATTCCTGACACTGTTGATTATATTGGAAGTCAATTTGTTACGGGCTGTAGTGGTAAAGTCACTGTTAATTTCTATGGTATTACTGAGGAAGAGGCTCATGCTAAATTCGCTTCCGATTATGATACAATCTGGAGCAGTAATACTACCTTTAATTACGGACTCTAAATTAAGAAAAGAAAGGCTCTTTAATTGAGAGCCTTTTTTGGTGACTAAATAAAGAATCTGGTCTTTTAATGACTAGAGAACTTTAATACTTTTAGAAAATAAAAATAAAGATATTTAAACTTATAATATATGAATAAAATAAAATAAATAAAATTATCAAATTTGCCTTATAATTTACATAGTACTATGTATGTTAGAATTTAAAATTATCAAATATTTCGATAGCTATCGATATAATTTTGTATCACTTGCTTTATCTATCTTTATTTGATAAATTATATCGCTTATGCACATTAAAAGATCTCTAGCCGTAATCATCGGTAGTTTAAGTGGCTTAACCTTAATGGCAGCCTCTTTTGGCATCTATCAAGGCTATTGCACTTGGGTTTTCAATAACGGCAATCAAGTCTCTGATACTATTGATAAAGCCAACATTATTATTCCTGATTGGAGTTTTGATGGTGAGATCACTAATGATGGCTTCTATGATGACTTTAAGAAGCCTTTAACTAACGAAGATAGTTTAGGACATAAGATCAATTTCAAAATTGATTACTTTAAAAATGGTGATGATAAGGTTCAGGATAGTACTATCTATATCAAGAACGCCTCAGTGAATCCTAATGATTCAGTTTTTACTGATTTTTCCAAGGTTATCTTCCCGGCTTATTATGCCGAGACTATCGATGGAATTAGGTATGTTCATCCTATTTCTCAGATTGGTAAAAGCTTTACTTTTGATAATGTCTGCAATAATACTGAAATTGAGATTCCATCTACGGTCACTACGATTGCATCCAAAGCTTTTAAGGATGTTACCTTAAAGGGAGTCAGTTATTCTACTGCTAATAATATCTCTTCAATTGAATCTTATGCCTTTGCTTATACTTCTTTAACTTCCTTTACCTTTGGTCCTAAGATGTCTTCTTTTGGTGATAGTGCCTTTAGGGGTTCTTCTTTAGAGACAGTTAATTTCTTAGATGTAGAGAACTTAGCTTCTATTGATAACTATCCTTTCTTTGAATGCACCTCTTTAACTGATGTCAATATTAATAATTCGACAATTGGAACAATTAAACAATCTGCTTTTACTTCTTGTACTGCTCTTAAGAACATTAATATTACTAAT
>ENA-UOOK01000739-UOOK01000739.1-fermentation-metagenome-genome-assembly--contig:-NODE-739-length-43762-cov-5.608301_pt1 | contig 43762 bp, 38 predicted proteins | sample MGYA00245777_ERZ724023 | MGnify/ENA primary metagenome ERZ724023 (study PRJEB28704, sample SAMN03018312) | fermentation metagenome | biome: anthropogenic terrestrial biome; feature: soil; material...
GCTTACGAGACGCACTAAATCCAAGGAGTGAGGTGTGATATGGCGCCATTACTTAGTGTTAAAAATCTCCATACCTACTTTTACCGGCCGGATGGCGTGGTCAAAGCTGTTGACGGGATCAGTTATGATCTTGAAGTCGGCGAGACCCTGGGGATCGTCGGTGAAAGTGGCTCTGGTAAGTCGGTCTCCGTTCTTTCAATGCTTAGGTTGATCCGAAAAAATGGCCGCATTGAGGAAGGGGAAGCCGTCTTCGATGGACAGGATCTGCTAACCCTTGATAAGGAGGAACTCCGCACAATCCGCGGGAAGGAGATCAGCATGATCTTCCAAGACCCCATGACTAGCCTGAATCCGACTTTCCGCATTGGCAGGCAGATGATGGAGCCTCCGCTCTGGCATAACTTGCTTGGGTCACAAGAAGCGCGTCAAAAAGCCCTCCATCTTTTGGAACGGGTTGGAATTCCCGAGCATAAGTCACGCTTTTTTGATTATCCGTTTCAGTTTTCCGGTGGGATGCGCCAACGGGCAATGATCGCCATGGCCTTGATCTGTGAACCCAGATTAATTATTGCCGATGAACCTACCACCGCTCTTGATGTGACGGTTCGCTCGCAAATTCTCAATCTATTGCAAGAGATGAAAGAGGCGCTTGGGATGAGTATCATCATGATCACCCACGATTTTAGCATGGCCAGTAATTTCTGTGACCAGATCATTGTTATGTACGCCGGAAAGATTATGGAGAAAGCCTCAACCATGGAGTTCTTGTCAAATTGCCTCCATCCGTATTCCCAGGGGCTGATCAGATCGACTCTGGACCTTGATACGATGGATGTAAAGTTAAACCCGATTCCGGGCTCTCCGCCTAATCCGATCTATCCACCGTCCGGATGCCGTTTTCATCCCCGTTGTGAAAGACGGCAACCGATCTGCGCTGAGGAAATCCCTGCTCTCAGAGAGGTGGGCGCAGATCATTGGGTCTCTTGTCACTTTGCGGGAGGAGGCGTTAAAAAATGAGCGAATTATTAAAAGTGGAAGACGTAAAGAAATATTTCCCCCGGGGTAATAAGATTTTGAAGGCTGTTGATGGGGTATCGTTCACTTTACGCTCTGCTGAGACCTTGGGTCTTGTCGGAGAAAGCGGTTCCGGTAAATCAACTTTAGGCCGGACAATTCTGCGGTTACACGAACCCGACGCCGGTCGGGTTGTCTTCGATGGTGAGGAATTGTCGTCCCTTAATAAAGAAGAGCTGCGAATAAAACGGCGCCATATGCAGATCATCTTTCAGGACCCTTTGGCTTCCTTGAATCCGCAGATGAGTATCGGGCAGGCGATTGAAGATCCATTGGTCATTCACGGAATCAGTTCTGCGCGCGAAAGAAAAGAAAGAGTGGCTGAATTACTTAAGATCGTTGATATCAGCCCGGAGTTTATTAATTCTTTTCCTTATGAATTCTCCGGCGGTCAACAGCAACGGATAGGAATCGCTAGGGCGCTGGCGTTGAATCCGAAATTCATCGTCTGCGATGAGCCTGTTTCCGCGCTAGATGTTTCTATTCAAGCCCAAGTGATCGCCCTCCTCCTCGAGCTCCGTGAACGTTTTAACCTGTCATATCTTTTTATCGCCCACGACCTGGGGGTCATTAAGTATATCTCAGATCGGATTGCTGTTATGTACCTGGGTCAGATTGTGCAAATCGGACCCAAAGAGGAAGTCTTTAAAAACCCAGCCCATCCATATACCCAGGCCTTGATCTCTTCAGTACCGAAGATTCCCTGGAACGGTAAACCAACGCGGCATTATAAGACGCTAAAAGGAGAGGTCCCTTCGCCGATCGATTTACCGCCTGGGTGTCGTTTCTGCTCTCGCTGTCCGATCCCCTTACCAATCTGTGGGGAGATCGCTCCTGAGGGTAAGGAGATCTCCACTGGCCATTGGGTGGCCTGCCATCGTTCTTGACAATCAGAAAAGTTGACTGATCAGTATATTATAGTCGGATGGGCATAAAACCAATAGGGAGTCGCAGAATGAGATTATAATCTATAAGAGGCATCTTTTGTTGATTTAAGAGTTAGGAGTAGGATAATGGCTAAAATTACAATGCAAGACCTTGCAGAAAGATTAGGTGTATCTCGATTTACGGTTTCCCGCGCCTTAAGTGGGGGAAGTGGGGTAAGCGAAGAAACACGCCAACGGGTAAAGAAGATGGCGGAGCAATTAGGATATATTCCCGTAAATTCGGATCGATTTAGAGATCACTTTAAAACCCGCAACATCTTATTTATGATCCGAAAAGACCTCCTTTCCGATCAGCACTTTTGGCCAATGGTAATCGCTGGCGCTGAATCTGCGACCAAAAAGCGTCGACTGAACTTAATTATTTCTGTGATTGAGCCAGAAGAAGAGATTGACGGAAAGCTACCACCGACTTTCTTGCAGCAAAATATTGATGGGGCTTTGGCTGTTGGCGAATTCCACCCCACCTTTTTGGCGTCATTGAGCAAGCAGAAACAACCGGTCGTCTTGGTTGATGTAGATGGGAGCGAGTACCCAGATACGGTGGTAACCCATGACATGCAGGGTGGGGTTATGGCTACTAACCATCTGATTGATCTGGGGCATCGTGATATCTGTTTTCTTGGAGATACTACTTTAGCCAATAGCTTTTACCGGCGATACCAAGGTTTTTCCCTAGCCCTCTCGCAGGCGGGCCTTGTCAAAAGACAGTTATTACCATTAGGTTATCAGGGATGGAATAATTCGGAGTATAAAGAGCGGTTGGTAGAGGCGGTAAACACTATAACCGGGTTTGTTTGCGCTAATGATCTGTTTGCCCTGAATCTGATCGGTTTTATCACTGATGCCGGAAAAAAGGTACCGGATGATATTTCCGTGGTTGGCTTTGATAATATTAATATTGCCGCAAATAGCAGTCCAGCATTGACCACCATTCATGTGTTTAAAGAACGGATGGGCGAAAGGGCCATAGAATTACTTGAATGGCGAATTAAAAGCCCTTCGGCACCAAAAGAGACGATCTCGATTGGGGTAAAGTTTATACAAAGATCCTCAACCGCCTATAGGTAGTCGCTCACCCTGGCTAACAACAGGACACATGTTTAGCTTGTTAATGAAAAAGGAGGAAACCTTTATTAATGAGGATAATCGATCTTAACGGGTGCTGGTGGATGCGGGAAATGGGTGCCGAGGAATGGATTCCAGCAAAGGTACCGGGAACAGTTTTCAGTGACTTATTAACCGCCGGGCGGATCCCTGATCCGTATTACCGGGATAATGAGGATATAGTGAAGAAATTTGCGGAACGCGGTTTTGAGTATAACAGAGAAATAGTGGTTGACCAGGAGTTACTCTGCTGTGATCACGTGGTCCTGTCTTGTGAAGGATTGGATACACTGGCGGAGATCAGCATTAATGGAAGGCCGGTCGCCAAGACAAAGAACATGCACCGGAGATATGAGTTTGAGATAAAAACCCTGTTGAAATCCGGAGAGAACCAGATCACGATCATCTTTCGCTCTCCGATCAACTATATCACCACCGAACAATTGAAGAACCCTTTATGGGGTTCAAGCGATGCGCTCAGCGGGTTCCCTCATCTTCGTAAGGCCCACTGTATGTTTGGTTGGGATTGGGGACCACAATTACCGGATGCCGGTATCTGGCGGGATATTTTCATCCGCGGGGATCAAGAGGGTCGGTTGGTCGAGACTTATATTACCCAGCATCATGAAGACGCGGGTGTCTCCTTGGATCTCATGGTGCGAAAGCTCCTGTGGTCAAAAGACGCTCTCACCGTTTATGCGGAGATACTAACGCCTACAGGAGAGACCATCGCGAAAAGCGTTTCCTCAACGCTTTATGAGGATCATCTTTGCTTTAGAATCTCCCATCCGGAGCTCTGGTGGCCTAATGGTTATGGGAAGCAACCATTATATGAGGTGAAAGTAGCTTTAAAAAATAACCAAGGGTCACTGTTGGATTTAAAAAGGTTTACGATCGGTTTGCGTAATTTACGGATAAGAAGGGAACAGGATCAATGGGGAGAATCGTTCGCCTTTGAGATTAACGGAGAGACCATCTTCGCCATGGGAGCCAATTATATCCCAGAGGATGCTATTCTTTCGTGGCGCTCGCCAGAGCGAACGGAGAAGTTGATCCAAGATTGTGTGGCCGCGAATTTTAACATGTTAAGAGTCTGGGGAGGCGGTTTTTACCCTGATGATTATTTCTATGACCTCTGTGACCGCTATGGGTTAATTGTTTGGCAGGACTTGATGTTCGCCTGTGCGGTTTATGATTTATCTGAAGAATTCGCCGAGGAGATCAAGGAAGAAGTCGAGGATAATATCAGGCGGATTAGAAATCATTCCTGTCTCGGCCTGTGGTGCGGTAATAACGAGGTTGAGGCTGCTTGGGCCGAATGGGATTTCCCCAAAACAGTCAAGCATCGCCGTGATTATCAGCAAATCTTTGAGGTTTTGCTGTCACAGACTGTCGCAGAGACTGACCCTAACACCTTTTATTGGCCTTCTTCACCCTCTTCAGGTGGGGGTTTTTATGAGGCAAATAGCGAGGATAAGGGTGACGCCCATTATTGGCGGGTTTGGCACGACTTAAAACCTTTTGCAGACTATCAGAAACGGTATTTTCGTTTTGCATCGGAGTTTGGGTTCCAGTCATTTCCGCATTACCGGACAATTGAGAGTTTTACCTTACCCGAAGACCGGAATATCTTCTCAGAAATCATGGAGAAGCACCAGAAGAACGGGACTGGAAATGCTAAGATCTTGACCTACCTGGCTGATAACCATAAGTATCCGACTGATTTTAAATCCTTGATTTATTCCTCCCAGATCTTACAGGCGGAAGCGATCAAGACCGGGGTGGAACACTGGCGGCGACACCGAGGGCGGTGTATGGGAGCTCTTTATTGGCAATTAAACGATTGCTGGCCGGTGGCTTCATGGTCCAGCGTTGATTATTACGGCAGGTGGAAAGCCTTACATTATGCGGCTAAAAGGTTTTTTGCCCCGGTGTTGTTATCAGCAGTGGCGGAAGATGATCTGATTGCACTGTATCTCACTAACGAACAGTTGACACCGGTGTCTGGGACTATCGTCTGGCGTTTGCGCAATAATCGAAGCGTGATACTCGCGGAAGGGAATAGTCAGGCACAAGTGGACCGTTTATCCAGCGCCAGAGGGGTGACACTGGATCGGCAAAGCATGATCAATCAAGCTGATCCTCGAGAAATCTATCTGGAGTACCTGTTTTATCAGGAAGGAAATCTTGTCTCAGTCGGTACAATGCTATTCGTGAAACCGAAACATTTTATGTTTCTTGATCCCAAGCTCACCTTTGATACCTGTGAAACAGAGGATCGCTTTATCATTATTCTTAAGGCGCAAGCCTTTGCTAAGTATGTCAACGTAGAGCTAGAGGGTATAGATGTGGTGTTCAGCGACAATTACTTTGACCTATCGGCTGGGGCAGAGAAAGAAATTTGGGTGAAAAAACCTGAGATGCCGACCAAATGCTCTTTTGATGAGTTTAAAGGGAAGATCATGATCACCAGTCTATTTGAGATTGCCAAGTAAATGATAAGAGGAATTATTTTGGAAACATGTATAGGTAAATAGAGGAGGTAAATTAATGACAAGACTAGACCATTTTGTAGTAAATATTGATAACGATCTGGAAAAATTAAAAAGGTTAAAAAAACAGATTGAACCTTTAGGTTATCCCTTCGAACCAACATGGGGAAAGGGAACGAAAGGGTTTAAGGTGGCTAATTTGTGGATAGGATTACAATATTTAGAGATGGTGTGGCTAAAGAAAAAAGATGGTGGGGGCTGGAGAGCTGAATGGGTAAAAAAGTATAATAACGGCCTTCGTGGTATAAATGCAATTTATTTAATGACTGACAATTTAGATGAAATCAGAGAAGAGTTAAAGAGTAGGGGAATTCCCGTGAGTGAACCCGAACGGATTAGCTTTCGTTGGTTTTTTGGACTTTTACAGAAGACCATGCCATGGAGGAGTATATTTACTGACCCCATCCCCGGAACCGATTTGCAAATATGTTATGGTGAGATGGATAGTCCGGATTTCATGGAGAAAATGAAAACCTACATGGTACCAAATGCATCTGTTAACGGGATTGAAGGTGTTAAAGAAGCTATTGTAAAAGGAAGTTTTTCTGAAGAAGCCTGGGTCTATATTCGTAAACTATTTCCTAACGCCAAAGCAAATGGATCTCGTCGGACATATGACATGGGAACGACTTTATTGTCTTTTGAATCATCTGAAGAATTGGGGCTGAACGTGGAGTTAAAAGTTGTTACAGCCAATGAAATATATCTTGGGAAGAGCTTTGAGGTAGAGAATTTAAAAATCTCATTTTAAAGGAATCTCCCAATTATAATAAGTAGTTGGTTAGTGATAAAAATATCGGGATTTTAACTTCTATGTTGAGGAGAGTGATCGTGAGAAATGAAGAATATCAAGTTTGGAATTGTTATTTTGATTTTGATATTTTTTGGTTCAATTTGCCTTTCTGAAAAGGAGTATTTTGAATTCGATGATAAGATTTTTTCGCAAGTAGTTTTACCGTTATCTTTTATTAACGGCTTACCAGTAGTAGAAGTGAAAATTCAAGAAAAGACTCTTAAGCTTATTCTTGATACAGGTGCAGATCATGCGACGTTTGAAATTATGCCAAAATCATTAAAAGATATAAACGTAGATTATTTAGATAATGAAAGTGCTTCATTAGATGTATTTGGGAACTATTATCATAAACGATATTTCAGAATACCAGTGATCCAAATGGGTAAATTAAGATTTGTGAATTTTATCGCCGGGGAAGAACTTCGAGATTTTTTGCCTAATGGTGTGGATGGAATAATTGGCAATAAATTCTTACAAGAATTCTATGTTTTAATCGACTACAAAAAAGGTAAATTAACTTTATATCCCAAAAAAGAATATCCAAAAAAATTAGGTTTAAATAAATGGGAAACGGTTAATTTTGAACATAACAATATAGGTATTATATTGACCGTAAAAATTGAAGCCTTTGGTAGAGAATTGAAATTATGCTTAGATACAGGATGTGGTTCAAATCGTAAAAAGGGTAAGTTTGGCTTGTTATATTCCAATTACATATCAGAATTAGCTGAAGAGAATAATAGTTTTTTGGAATATGATCATGTCTTAATTAATGGGATTGATTTGGGACGGACTACATTTTGGGTAGTAGACTTTAAAGAACCTCCTGTTGATGGGTTTTTGGGAGATAATTTTTTTACTAAATACAAAGTGTTTATTGATTTTGTTGATGAGATATTGTTTGTTAAAGAATATTAAATAAATTTGAGGTGATCAGAACAATGCTGGAAGATGAGATGTTACAAAAAGAATTAAAAGGTTATAAGGAGTATGCGGAAAAAGTAAGAAATAAGTTAATACCAAAAATATGGTAAGGTGTTTGGACTTACTTATACTCAGAGGAGATTTTAAATGGGATCCGTAGATAAATTAAAGGTCGGTGATTCGATTGGTATATTTTCACCATCAACACCGATCACATATTCATGTCCGAAAAGGTTTAAAAGGGGAATAAAGTATTTACAGGATAAAGGCTTTAAGATCATTCTAGGAAAGCTGACCGAAAAACACGATTTCTATAGGTCAGGAACGATTAAGGAAAGGGCAGAAGAATTAAATGACCTGATTAGAAACCCAGAAGTAAGGTGCATAATGTCCACAATTGGCGGTATGAACTCTAATTCGCTGCTCCCGTATATTGATTATGAGGCCTTTCAAAGAGATCCGAAAATGATCATCGGCTATTCTGATGTGACGGCAATTTTGCTTGCCATCTATGCCCAGACTGGAATAAGTACATATTATGGACCTGCTTTAGTAGCTTCCTTTGGAGAGTTACCACCCTTTGTTGATGATACATATCAGTACTTTGCAGAGATTGTGATGGATAACCCAATGACTCCTTATGTTTTCGAGACACCTGAATATTGGACAGACGAGTATATCAACTGGGAAACCCAAGATCGAAGTAAGGAGAAAAGAGAAAACCAATGGCTAAGAGTTTATGATGGGGTTGTAAGGGGTAGAGTTATTGGTGGAAATCTAGATACAATCCAGGGGATATGGGGTAGTAAATATATGCCCCAAATCAAAAAAGGAGATCTGCTTTTTATCGAAGATAGTTTAAAGGATTGTGCAATAATTGAACGGAGTTTTTCCCTTTTGAAGGTGAATGGGGTCTTTGATCAAATCTCAGGAATCATTCTTGGAAAACATGAGTTGTTTGATGATTTAAAGACAGGGCGCAGACCATATGAAATCTTAGTAGAAGTGTTGGGGGATCAGAAATTACCCTTTATTGCGGAGTTTGATTGCTGCCATACACATCCAATACTGACTTTACCGATTGGATGTAGCGTCGAGCTTAATGCTACGGAAAAGAAAGTTACGATTATTGAAGACTGAAGGGGAGTACACACAAATGAAAAAAGTGATTATTGTTGGTGGAGGAATTGCCATACATTTAATTACCGGGTGATGATCGAGGATCTAATTGGGTACCGAGGGCGGATTATGCCGTAATGGAGGGATTTAAATGTATACCGGGGAAAAAGTAAGATTAAGGGAATACCGGAGAGAAGATATTCCAGCGGCCTTACAGTATCTAAATGATCCTGAAGTAAAGAGCTGTTTAGCTCCTGGTATTCCCTATTTATATACGCTTGAAAATGAAACCAAGTGGTATGAAGAGTTATCAGCAAACAAAGATACCTATAGTTTTGCCATTGAAACGATCGAAGAGGGAAAATATATTGGTGGTTGTGGAGTAGGCGAGGTTGATTGGAAAAATAGTGTAGTAGTGATTGGGATATTTATCGGAGATAAGAGTTATTGGAATAAAGGATACGGAACTGATGCCATGCAGATTTTAGTCAGATTTATCTTTGAACAGATGAATATCCATAAAATCAGACTAAATGTGTACGCCTTTAACGAAAGAGCAATCCGATGCTACGAGAAATGTAGCTTTAAGAAAGAAGGAACATTGAGGCAAGAAATATTCAGAGATGGGAAATACCACGACCAATATATCATGAGTATTCTAAAAGAAGAATATTTCATGCTGAAGAAACCCAACTAATATTATGGAAATGTAAAAATACCCCCAGAAGCAGAATAGAAGCTTTAGGGGGATTTTTTTGGGCCATATGCACCTTCCTTTGTCACAACTGCAGATCCCCAGGAATACCTTACTTAATAAAGTTGCAAGAAAGGGAGGAGTGAGGCGCTTTGGCAAGGCAAAAACCGCGTTTGGCGTGGCAGGATACATTGTCTGGGTTTCCCTTACCCGGGCATAGTAGCAAACCACGCCAGACCGGTTGCACTATGTTGCTAGACAAAAGGTTAGGACTGAGTGAAACCCGGGATCTGTTAGAGCTGGCCTGTGACTACATCGATGTGATCAAGCTAACTTTTGGCACATCGGCTCTTTATCCAGAAGCGGTGCTCCGCGACAAAATTAAACTGATTCGATCCTACGGGGTGGACGTTTGTCCTGGTGGGACACTGTTCGAGATTGCGCTGTGGCAGGGTAAACTGGAATCGTACTTACAGCGCGCGGCAGAATTTGGTTTTACTGGGATTGAGGTATCTGATGGTACTATTCCCCTCACCACTAAAGAACGACGTCGTGCCATTCAAAGTGCTAAAGCCCACGGTTTTAAGGTAACAACTGAAGTCGGGAAGAAAAATGGGACGCCGATTCCCGTTTTGCGTATGCAGCAGATCATCGCCGATGACCTTGAAGCTGGAGCCGACAAGGTGATTATTGAAGGACGAGAATCGGGCAAGGGCGTGGGTATCTTTGACCAAAACGGTAATGTGAAAGAGGCTGAGATGGAGGCGTTGGTGCATAGTCTCCCTTGCCCTGAGTCGGTGCTGATTTGGGAAGCTCCTCTAAAAAGTCAACAGGTTAGCTTAATTAAGCGTTTTGGGCCCAATGTAAACCTCGGCAACATCGCCCCGGAAGAAATCTTAGCGCTGGAAGCCTTGCGCTGTGGACTGCGCGGTGATACGCTGGGGCTTTGTCTGGAACAAGCTCATCAGCAGCAAATTAGTGGCGGGGAGGTGAGTTGTGATGAGATTTTTGTCGCGGATCTCTAAAGATTGGTGGGCAGTGATTCTAGCCAGTTTACTAGTGTTGTGCGTTAAGGCTGGGCTCATCACTACGGTGCCATGGTAAGAAAGGCGACCAAGTATCTGCCTGGTATCCTCTTGATGTTGATCGTTGGTTATGCCGGCAAAATTGTGGCAAGCTATGTACCCCATAGCGAATACGTTCTCTTTGCCATTGCCATCGGGATGATTGTTCGTAATCTATTTCCCTTACCCAAGTTCTTTGCGCCCGGTATTGCCAGCTATGAACTGTGGATGAAAACGGGAGTAGCCTTGCTCGGCGCTCGACTAGCCCTCCAGGAGGTTTTTTTGATTGGTGCCAGCGGGATGGTATTGGTGATTATTGAAATCACCGTCGCGATTGTCACTGCCGCTTACTTAGGGCGCTTATTTGGACTAAAGGAGAAGCTGGCAAGTTTGCTCGGGATCGGAATTGGGGTTTGTGGCGTTTCGGCCATTATCAGCTCAACTAGTGCCATTGAAGCGGAAGAGGACGATGCTGCCTATGCCATTGCCACGATTTTGCTCTTTGGTGCCATTATGCTCTTTCTTTACCCTGCCCTTGGTACTTTGCTTGGAATGTCGGATACTGCCTTCGGCTATTGGACGGGATTGTCGATCGACAATACAGCGGAAGCGGTAGCTACCGGCTTTGCCTTTTCAGAAGCAGCTGGTAATATTGCCACCGTCGTAAAACTGTCACGTAACGCCTTAATGGGTCTTGTCGTCCTGATCATGGCCCTTTATTACGCCCGCAAGGGAATTACTGGAGAAGTGCAAAACAAAGCAGCCTTTCTCTGGAGCCGACTGCCCAAATTCCTCATTGGCTTTCTGGCCTTTTCCTTGCTGGCAACGGTCGGCTTTATTACACCGAGCCACGCCAAGATCCTAAATAATGCCAGCAAGTGGCTTTTCATGCTTACATTTGCCGGTGTTGGCCTTTCAACGGATTTTAAACGGATGAAAGCGGGTATTAAACCTTTTTTAGTGGGATTTGGCGTGGAAGCGATCGTTTCGATCGTCACCTTTACACTAGTCTATTATGTGATTGGGTAGGACTGGGGCTTGTCCCCTAAAGGTACGTTGGGAATCTTGGCGGTGGAGTGATTTGATGGCACCCACCGCCAAGGTGTTTGTTTTCATGTAAAAGTTAGGCATTTTGGAAGGTTTGGCCATAATTTTGTAGAATAAAATGCTGTATTATTATTCAGATCGAGCCAATGAGCTATAATGCTTATCTGGTAGATTATTGGGCAAATTGTCCGTGAAGGGTGGAGCTGTTTTGAAAGCAAAAAAGGACCGGACAAGTGCGAGCCGCTATTTTTACACTATCTTGGGGGGGTTAACCCATCTATTCGTGCATGAAGGGGTACACATTGTAGTGGCGTTGCTTTTTGGCGTTTACGAAGGGGTAAAAATACTTCCGATTGGGATTGAAGTGCTTATAGAGGAGCCCCTCACGATTGGCGGTTATAAGTTGGCCGTATTTTCAGGGCTTAGTAGTATATTGACGATCGTTATCGGGTATGGGTTATTGATGCTGGCTCCGCGGATTTTAAAAATAAACAGTCAACCGCTGAAAAAGTATCTTTACTATGTGACCCTGGTTTTTTTGCTGCTTGATCCGATCTACCTTTCTTTAATTTCTTTTTTCGTCGGTGGGGACATCAATGGGATTGTCTTAGGATTGAATATTCCTTATGGGTTGGTTCGCGCGGTTTATTTTGCAATTGCTGTTTACAACCTGTATTTGGTGATCAAGAAATTGTATCCGGTGTATGTAACTAAAAACCAAACCTAAAACCAGATCTGTATCGCATGTAGAACAATTATTAACCGTAAAGGTCATCTTCGTAGGTGACCTTATTCTATAACCATCTGGAATAAGCTATGCAATAAAGAAAAAAAACAGGAAAAATGAAGCAGTAAACTTTAGAACACGGAGAGAGTTTAAATAAAATGAATAAACGGAAGGATGGAAGAAAGATGAAACATCAGATCACAAGGTTGATTTTCATCAGTGGGCTTGTTCTCACCCTAATCTTTAGCGCTAGCGTTTTAGCGGAAAATAGTGAAATATCAATACCGGAATTTGAGTACCACCATTTTAAGCTTGATAATGGTTTAGAGGTTTATGTTTTTGAAGACGAGCGTATCCCCCTGGTCGAATTGTCGATTTTCTATAAAGTCGGTTCGATTGACGAACCAAAGGGGTTAAGCGGGATCTCCCATTTTCTAGAACACACCATGTTTCTGGGGACCGAGTCTTTGCCGAAAGGGCAGATCGAGGAGTTAATTAAAGGAGTGGGTGGTCAGTATAATGCCATGACCAGCTATGATTTTACATACTACTATAGTCAAGTTCCTTCTTCAATGCTGGAGCTCGTAATGGCAATTGAGGCGGACCGGATGGCTAATCTCAAGATCGATCCCGAAGATATTGAACGGGAAAGGGAAGTGATCCGCCAGGAAAGAAGGAGCGCTGTCGAAAACAATGTGGTTTCGCTCGGCCTAGAAAGGATACAGGCAAAAGCCTTTCCCGCATCAACTTTAAACCATCAAGTGATCGGCTGGGCGGAGGATATTAACCATATTAGTGCAGCAGATTTAGAGCGCTATTATAATACTTATTATATTCCCAATAATGCCGTCATGGTAGTCGCCGGGGATGTGGAGATCCTAGAAGTCAAAGCCTTAACTGAAAAGTACTTTGCCGGTTATCAAAGGCGGGAAATAGAACGTCCGGAATTTGTAGTAGAAAGACAAGAAGCAGAAATCGTCGAAGAAATGCCCTTACCGACAAATGTACCGATTACTTTAATGCTCTATAAGATCCCGGCTGGAGACCATCCTGACATCATGGCGCTTGACATCTTTTTAAATATCTTGGTTAGCAACGAAAGTTCCAGGCTCAAACAGAAGTTGCAAAATGAAGAACAGCTAATTCTGGAGACGGGCGCCTTCCTTAATACTCTGCGCGTACCTGGTTATGCCCTTGTGTATTATGTTCCGAATAATGTAGGTTTACTGGAACAAACCCAAGAGGCCTTTGACCGGGAAGTAGCGCGCATCATTAATGAAGGAATCGAGCCGGAAGAATTTCAGGCGGTAAAAAAGGCCGTTGAAAAAAATATGATCTTTATGCAGAGGAATACAGAAACAATGGCCGCGAATATTGGTTTAAGCAAATTACGTTATGATCATCCGGATTTATATAAAGAACAACTAATTTACTTAAATGAGTTAACGGAAGAAGATATTGTAGAACTTGCCGGAAAGTACTTTGTGGAAGAAAACAGGGCCGTAGGTAATATTGTCCCGGTTAAGAATTGAGGAAGAAAGGGTGATGAAGGTGAGAAGACTGAAGTTTCTCTTCATGATATTATTAGTACTGTTCGTGCTGGTTTTCCCGGTAGGCGCGGAGGTGGAATTTAGTCCCGATTTATTTGCCGAACTGGCAGACAGTATTAATGAAATCCCTTATGTTGAAACCCCTGCTTATAAACGGATTGAGCTAGATAATGGGATGGTAGTGTATCTGGCTGTTGATGACGAATTACCCCTGGTCGAGGTGGTCGGATATATCAAGGGCGGAAGCAGTCAGGAAAGTCTGGAACTGGCGGGGATATCGTCGATTATGACGAGGTTAATGAATACCGGCACAAAAAACTATAACGAAGCCGAATTATCCAGGTATAAAGAGCTAAATGGTGTGAACTTCAATATATATTCCTCCTATGACCGCTATAACTTTTCTGCTAATTCCCTGAGCATGGATCAGGAAGCATTAATCGCTTTGATTGCCGAAATACTGCGTAACCCCGAATTTGAAGCAACATACCATAGCCGGATCCTTCAGGAGTATTATCAGGTTTTACTACAACAGTACTATTATGATTTTTCCCTCCTTGAGATGTTCTTTAATACAATCCTTTATGGTGAGCATCCTTACGCCTATAGTGATAATATCGGGTTGGTCATCTCAGCTTTGGAAAGAATGACCCCGGCGCAGCTAGGAACATATTATCAACAAACAATCGACCCCGCCAATCTAGTCATGGCGATCTCTGGTGATTTTGACCTTCAGGAAATGGAAGCAATAATCACACAAGAATTTGGGGATTGGGAAAGCAAAGGCGTGGAACTAAAAGAGGAAAAGGTAGTCATTGATGAGGCGAATTTCAATCGGATCGTGCTGATTAACAAAGAAGATGCGACCCATGCGAAAATGAAAATCGGCTATAATTTCTATGCTTCCGGGTTCGAAGATGAAGTTCCGTTCTTAATGGCAAATCAGATTTTTGGTGGTGGCGATTTTTCCAGTCGTCTGATGGATAATCTCCGCAGTGAGCGCGGCTATGTCTATGGGATTTATTCTGGTGTTACCTATAATCAACAGGGTGGTCTGTACTACATTAGTACCGATGTGGCTCCAGATAAGGCCTGTGAGATTTTGGCAGCGGTTAGAGCAGAGATGCTGGCCATTAAAGAAGGGGAGGAAAAGATTAGCGCTGAGGAGTTATTCAAGAACGTCAACCTCTATAATGCCTTTTTCCCCAAATCGTACACGAATCAGATTAGCGTCTTAGCTAAATTGATGTTTGATCAGGAAATCATGGATAAAGACAAGGATTCGATCAATAATTTTATCAAAGCCTATAATGACTTGACTCCAGCACAGGTGCAGGAGGTATTTGTTAAACACACCTTCCCGGAAAGGTTTTTCACCTTGATTGTCGGCAAAAAAGCAGACATTTTACCCGCGTTTCAGGAGCAAGGGTTAGCAGTAGAGGTTATTGAGTTGTTTTAGATAATTATTTTTGAAAATGAGGCACAATAAAGTAGAAAGAAGCCATTTTAGGCTTCTTTCTACTTTTTCTTTTTAATCTACTTTTAATAGCTGATTTGCTTAACCAAAAAAGTTAATATATCCCTGGATGAGCACTATTAATATAATAATCGGTAATACCCATTGGAAATATCCTTTAAAGGCGCGGGGTAATTTAATTCCCTCCCCGGTGTTAACTTCCTTCATGTAGTTGTCAAATCCCCATCCGTAGCGGGTAACGCAGAAAAGAAGATAAACCAGCGAGCCGATGGGAAGCAGATTATAGCTGAGGATAAAATCCTCCAGGTTTAAGATGCTCGTTCCTTTTCCTAATGGTTGAAACCAGCTAAGAACATTGAAGCCTAAAATACAGGGAACAGAAAGGAGCGTAATTAAAAAGGTATTAATGAGAGAAGCTTTCTTTCGGCTCCAGCCCCAAAGGTCCATGCCAAAGGAGATGATGTTTTCAAACACGGCGATCACGGTAGAATAGGCGGCAAAGGTCATAAAGATAAAGAAAAGCGAACCCCAGATTCTTCCGCCGCCCATTGAATTAAAAATATTAGGGAGGGTAACAAAAACAAGGCCCGGGCCTTCACCAGGGTCAACGCCAAAAGAAAAACAGGCTGGGAAGATAATCAGCCCGGCAATGAGCGAAATCCCCGTATCCAGTGAGGCGATATTGATTGATTCACCAAAAAGATTTCGTTCTTTGCCGATGTAGCTTCCGAAGATCGCCATCGAACCAACGCCGAGACTCAAAGTAAAAAACGCCTGGCTCATGGCGGCAAATATGGTTTCCCAGATCCCCTTTTCCTGTACGCGATTCAAATCTGGCAACAAGTAAAATTTCAGGCCCGCACTGGCGTTGGGAAGTGTCATGGATTTTACGGCAAGCACAGCAACGATTGCCAGTAACAATACCATCATGACCTTGGTAACCTTTTCCACACCATTCTGCAAACCAAGGGAACAGACGCCAAAACAAAACGCGACTGTAATGACCATCCAAATAATCATTTCTAATGGGTTTGCGGTTAGACTCGCAAAAACCTCTCCTACTTGCTGGGTATTAAGCCCATTAAACTGCCCAATCATAAACTTGTAGAAATAAGCCAGCATCCATCCGGCAATGGTCGTATAAAACATCATAAGGAGATAATTCCCTACAATACCAGCATAGCCCATTAGGTGCCACTGCTGTCCTTTTCGTTCCATCTCCCGGAAGGAAGTAGCAATACTCTTTTGGCTGGCTCGCCCGACTGCCAACTCCATCGTCATGATGGGTAAACCAAGGGCAACAATGCAAATAAGATAGATCAGAACGAAGATGCCTCCGCCATACTGCCCTGTGATGTAAGGGAACCGCCAAACATCACCCAACCCAATGGAGCAACCCGCTGAGATTAAAATAAACCCCAAACGGGAGGCAAATCTTTCTCTTTTTTCCACTTTTCGACCTCCTCACTTACCCGTACTACAGGAAAACAACTAGTTTATCTTGAACCGTATTGCTAAAAAAGGGTTAAATATGCAATAAATTATATTCTATATTCTGCTCTTGATCAACAGTTTTGAATCCAAATATTAATGATCACTTAATATGCTTTCGGCGGTTAAACCAAATTTTCCGTAGTTACTATTGGTTTTTTGGCGAGGGGAAGGTTTAACGTGATGCGAGTGCCGATATCCACGCGGCTCAGTACTTCGTAGTGGCCGCCATGATGATCGATGATCCATTTGGCGATGGCCAGTCCCAGGCCGGAGCCGCCGGTTTTACGGGCCCGGGATTCGTCGGAGCGGTAAAAACGGTCGAAAACGCGGGCGACATCTTCGGGGTCGATCCCGATCCCGCTATCTTGCACTTGGATCTGGACCATATCCTTTTCGACCACTACTTTGAGGCGAATTGTTTCATCGGGCGGAGTGTATTTTATACTGTTATCCACAAGGATGCGGAGGGCTTGTTTGATTAATTGCTGATCCGCTTCGATGTAGGCGGGACCATGCAGCTCAGTTGCAAAGTGGTGGTTCGGATCAATCAGACGGGCTTCGCGGACAATCTCTTCCACAATTTTACCACTATCAAAAACCACCTTCTCCAGGTGGATGGTGTCATTATCGCCCCGGGCAAGAAAGAGTAACTGTTCCACCAATGCTTTCATGTTTTCGGTTTCGCTTTTGATCGCATCGATCGCTTCTTGCATGGTCTTTTCATCATGTTTACCCCAGCGGTCAAGGAGATTGGCATAACCCTGGATCACTGAGATCGGGGTGCGTAATTCGTGAGAGGCATCGGAAACGAAACGGACCTGGGATTGATAAGCCCGATTGATGCGATGGAGCATCCCGTTAATCGCATAGGCCAAGTCTTTCAATTCTTCTTGAGAGCTGTCAATGGACAGTTGTCGATTCAGTTGTTCGGCGTTAATGGTATTAATGGCACCGGCCAGGTGTTGGATACCGGCACCAGAGGGCGCTGCGCGCATTGACTCCATATCCTGTTGTAAGTTGCGGGCGGTCTCCGCCATTTCGGTAAGGGGCTTTAGAGTTTGCCGAATCACTTTGGTGTTGGTAGGGATCCGCCCCAGCAAAAAGAGGAGCTGACTACCGATGATCACCAGCATTAACGAGAAAAAGAAGCGCAAGTCTGGCCCTAAGGCATAGGAAAGCTGGTAAGCAAGGCCCTCTGCGGGCAGGAGCATCTGATAGGTGGCAGCTTCAACACGGTGGAGGAGGTTTTTGTCGGCGCTTGCTCCGGGGAGGGCGATCCAGCGCCTGGTCTCCGGGAAAGCAAGGGGAAGTCTTTTTTGGAGAAAAGAGGGAAAAAGCAGACCTTGTTCTGCGTTGTCAAGGATGGTGACTTTATATCCAGCAGCCTCTACCGCCGGATCTGCGGTGAGCGTTTCACCGATCCCATCAGCATTAATAACCCGCTTTGCTCCTGATTCGGCGCGCCAAAGGGTAGTGCCCAAAAAGAGCAGGCAGAGCAAGATGTTAAGGGAAAAGAAACTGGAGATGAGCATTCCGAGCATCCGCAGGTTTAACTTAAAGACAAGCGAAAAACGGATCTTGCCGCTGATCTTACCTTCAGTTCCATGGGGGTCTTTATATTTATTCATCTTTGATCACATACCCAACCCCTCGTACAGTATGAATCAATTTCAAAGCAAAAGGTTCCTCAAGCTTGGCGCGGAGGTAACGGATATAAACATCGACCACGTTCGTTTCGCCTTCGAAATCATAACCCCAGATCTTTTCTAACAAAACCTCTCGGGTCAGCACGATATTTTTATTTTCCATGAGATATTGTAATAAGTCAAATTCTTTTTTGGTCAATTCAATTGGTTCTGATGCTACCCAGCATTCTCTCCGGACGGGATCAAGCCGGATGGTTCCGGCCTCCAAGATTGCCGACGACGGTGAAGTGGTTTTTTTGCGTAAAGCCACTCTGATTCTGGCCAGCAGTTCTTCAATGGCGAAGGGTTTGGTGATATAGTCATCGGCGCCGCCGTCTAGTCCGGTTACTTTGTCCACGACCGTATCACGGGCGGTCAATAAAATCACCGGAACAGCGGAGAATAGGCGGATCCGACGGAGGACTTCAATGCCGTTTAGTCCGGGGAGCATAATATCAAGGAGAATCAAGTCGAAGGGATGGGCTTTGGCTAGCGCCAAGCCCTCCCTTCCGTCTAAGGCTTTCTCCACTTGATAACCTTCGAACTCTAGTTCAAGTTGGACAAAGCGGGCAATTTTTTCCTCATCTTCAATGATCAGAATTCGCTCCACTTGCTTCACCCTTATTAGTATTTGCTTCTTTGGCGAGATTATCAACGGCGTTGACTACGGAATCCTTAGCCCGTACAGAAGCGTCAGCGACGCTATCCATCACGCGATTGACTTCCGGTTTTTCCAGATCAGGGCCGAGAAAATGGTAACGGTAACCAAAGAAAAGGCCAATAATGATTAAAGGAACAACAAGCCAGAAGGCAAAAAGAATGAGCAGGACTAAAGCCGTCACGGGCAGCATAAGGATCCGCCGGTCCTCTTTAAGCACCTCAAAGTTGTTGATGTTTCCTTTGTGAATAATTTTGCCGCACCATTTAAAGAAGGCCGATACTTGTTCCTTAAAAGAAGAATCCTTCTCCGCGGCGGATTTTTTCTCCCGCCGATGACCACGACCGTCCCCCTTACCCCCCTGCTGCTCTCCTTGGGAATTATAATAACCTCCCGCTTCCGGCGCTTTAATCTTGTTTTGTTTTTCTAAATTGATCATGGCTTGTAAGAGATCTCCATTGGTTTCCTCCAATGCTTTTTTGGCCTCTTCATAAGAGATGTTGGCCCGGTCCCGTAGTTTTTGCACTTGTTCAAAATTAACCATTAAGCTAACCTCCTTCTCGTTTTCGTTATCCTGATCATAACAACCGATAATTGGAATGTCATTTGGAGAAGATTAAAATTTGATTAGAAACCAGAACGCTTGAACAAGTAATTATACAATCCCTATTCGGAAGGAAAGTGTTTCTAGATCAATTATAACCTGTGAACAATACTTTGTCTAATGAAGAGGGATCAACAACCAGCCTCTGCCAGTACTTTGTACATAAATCGGGAAGACGGGTATTATAAATATACTTTAAAATTGCATATTTACTATTGAATCGCCTTTAATTATCCTATATAATAGGCTAACAAAGTTTCATGGAGGGATGCTGATGATTAAAGTAGGGATTATCGGAGTAAACGGTTATGCTGGGGGCGAGGTCTTACGACTCTTAGCCCGGCACCCGCAGGTGGAGGTCGCCGTTGTGGCCTCCCGTTCACAGTCGGGTCGGGAGATCGCGACTTGTTTTCCTTCCATGCGTGGTAATAAAGTCGGCGATTTACAGATCGTACCCGTGGATCCTACGGAGTTTAGCGGATGTGATCTGGTGATGTTGGCTGTTCCCCACGGGGTAGCGGCGGAGCTAGCGCCGGTCTTTTTGCACCAAGGTAAGAAGGTAATTGACCTGGGCGCTGATTTTCGCTTTAACGATCCCTTGGTTTACGAAGACTGGTATGGGATCAAACATGCTGCTCCTGACTTATTAAACGAAGCCGTCTATGGTTTACCGGAATTATATCGTGCCCAAATCAAGGAGGCTCGCCTGGTTGGGAACCCCGGGTGTTACCCCACCAGTATCCTGTTGGGGACTGCCCCTTTACTCAAGAACGGTTTACAGGAAGTGGAATTGTTAATCGCGGACTCCAAGTCGGGAGTATCGGGGGCTGGCCGCTCTGCCAAGCCGGAGCTACAGTATGCCGAAGTAGAAGGCGACTTCAAAGCCTATGGGCTGGTCAGACACCGGCATGTGGCGGAGATTGAAGCAGTGGCCACCGCGATCGCCGGTCGGGAGGTGAGAGCCTCGTTTACGCCGCATTTGGTCCCGATGGTGCGCGGGCTCTTCTCCACCATTCACTTGGTGTTAAAAGAAGAGATGACCACAGCGGAATTGATCCGTGTTTATCAAGATTTTTATCAAGGAGAGCCTTTTGTGACCATCTTGCCCGAACCGGATTTGCCACAGACCAAGGCGGTAAATTACACAAACAATTGTCACATTTCGTTGCGGGTTGATTCCCGTACCAAACAGCTGATTATTCTTTCGGCTTTGGATAATCTGCTCAAAGGGGCGGCGGGGCAAGCCATTCAAAATCTAAATTTAATGTTTGGCCTTGAGGAAACCCTCGGCCTAGAACTGGTCGGTATCTGGCCATAGGATTCGATAAGTAATTTTCCGCGACTATAGTTTTAGAACATATGACTGGAAGGTGAGAGTGTTGAAAAAGATCTTAGGAGGCGTGACAGCTGCGCAAGGGTATTCTGCGGCTGGAATTTCCTGCGGGATTAGAAAAAAGGGTCGGCCCGATTTAGCGCTGGTCTTTTCGGAGCTACCGGCACAAGCGGCGGGGGTTTTTACGACCAATAAAGTAAAGGCGGCACCGGTGGTCATCAGTCAGGAGCGGGTCAAGGAAGCGGTGACCCGCGGGGTACTCATCAATAGCGGGATTGCCAATGCTTGTGTGGGAGCAGCGGGGTTTTCGGCTGCTTTGGCTATTTCCCAGAGTCTTGCCCAGTACTTAAAGGTGAAGACGGAGGAAATTTTACTGGCCTCGACCGGCGTGATTGGGGTACCGCTTCCTACGGAGCAGATCGTGGCGGCGATTCCCGCTTTGGTTGATGGTTTATCAACAACCGGTGGGGAGGCGGCCGCCCACGCGATTATGACCACGGATACCTATGCGAAAGAGTGGGCGGTCGAGCTTAAGAACGGGGTTAAAATCGGCGGAATGGCGAAAGGATCGGGGATGATTCAACCGAATATGGCCACCATGCTTTCGGTAATTACCACCGATGCCCAGCTTGACCAAGGGGTGCTCCAAGAGTTGTTACAAAAAGCGGTGAAAAAGACTTTTAACCGGATTACCGTCGATGGTGATACCAGTACCAATGATTCCCTCTTTCTACTGGCCAATGGCGCTTCCGGAAAAGCATTAAAGACCGGAGAAGAGTTGGAAGAGTTTTATGCAGGCTTATATGAAGTCTGTCTTCAGCTCGCCCAGATGCTAGTGAAGGATGGGGAAGGCGCAACCAAATTCCTAGCGGTACGGGTAAGTGGTGCCAGATCTGAGGAAGAAGCTGAGCAGGCCGCCCGTGCTGTGGCCAATTCAAGCCTGGTGAAAACCGCTTTTTTCGGCGAGGATGCGAATTGGGGTCGTATTCTTGCGGCGGTCGGTTACAGTGGGATCGGTTTCCTCCCCGAACAGGTCGAAATTTCCCTAGGCGATTTGGTAGTCTATGCCGGAGGCGGGATCCCCTTTGATGAAACACGGGCCAGCAAGATCTTGAGCGAGCATGAAATCGAAGTTACCATCGACCTAAAGCAGGGAGTGGCGGAGGCGGTGGTATGGACCTGCGATCTCTCCTATGATTACGTTAAAATAAATGGTAGCTATCGTTCATGAAGATCCGCAGGTAAATAGGGAAGAAGGAGGTGACACGATGGACGACTTTTTACAACGAGCGCAGGTTTTGATCGAGGCGATTCCTTATATACGAACCTTCTATGGCAAGACTTTTGTCATCAAATACGGTGGTAACGCCATGATCAACCCGGAGCTGAAAAAAACAGTAATCCTTGATATCGTGTTATTGAAATACCTGGGGTTGAACCCAGTTATTGTGCATGGCGGCGGACCGGAGATCACCGCTCTGCTGAAAAAACTCGGTAAGGAGAGCCACTTTATCCAGGGGCAACGGGTTACGGATGGGGAGACCATGGAGGTTGTAAACATGGTTTTGGCGGGGAAGATCAATAAAGAGCTGGTCACGATGATTAATCAAGCCAGCGGCAAAGCGATCGGCCTTTCCGGGCAGGACGGAAACTTTTTGGTCGCTGAAAAGAAGGTGTTACCCGATGACCAGCAGGATTTGGGTTTTGTCGGGGAAGTGAAGTCCATTCAACCTGCTTTGCTTAATCTGTTAATGGAGAAAAGTTACATACCGGTCGTGGCCAGCGTCGGAGTGGGGCTTGACAACCATATCTACAATATCAATGCAGATACGGTGGCAGGCGAATTAGCTGCCGCCTTACAGGCAGAAAAGTTAATCCTGCTCACCGATACCGAGGGCATCTATGCGGACCCAAAGGATCCAAGCAGTTTGATTTCGGCGCTACAGATTGAGCAAGCCAAAGCGATGATGTCAAGCGGGGCTATCGAAGGCGGGATGCAACCCAAAGTGGAGGCTTGTATCTACGCGCTTAGGCATGGCGTGTCGAGGACCCATATTATTGATGGCCGCCAGCCCCATTCGCTATTACTTGAGGTACTTACGGATCAGGGGATTGGCACGATGGTAGTGGAATAATTGGCACGATGGTAGTGGAATAAAGTTTTAACGATAAGAATGGTGGTGATCGGTTGTGGAGATGCAGAGTTTATTGGAAAAAGCGGATCGGGTGATGATGAAGAATGTCTCCCGATTTCCAGTGGTATTTTCCCGGGGTGAGGGGGCGTATTTGTATGATACTGATGGTAAACGGTATCTGGATTTTTTGTCCGGCATTGCGGTGCATGCCTTAGGTCATTCGCATCCCCGGATCGCTAAAGCTTTGGTGGAACAGGCCGAAAAAATAGTTCATGTTTCCAACTATTTTTACTTGGAAGAACAGATCTTACTGGCCGAGAAACTCGCGGCTCTTTCCGGTCTAGAACGGGTTTTCTTTAGCAATAGTGGCGCCGAAGCTAATGAGGCTGCCCTTAAGTTAGCAAGAAAGTACGGACGGGAAAAACTGGGGGGGAAATACGAGATTATCTCCGCGGAAAAATCCTTCCATGGTCGAACCTTTGGCGCTTTAGCTGCGACTGGGCAGCCGAAGTACCAAGAAGCATTCCAGCCGTTGCCGGCAGGCTTTAAGTATGCTAAGTTTAATGATTTATCTTCCTGGGAAGCGGCAGTTACGCCGCAAACCTGTGCCTTTTTACTGGAGTTGGTGCAAGGGGAGGGGGGAGTCAATCCGGCAACCCCCGAGTTTGTCCAGGGCTTGGCAGCCCTCAGCCGGCGGCATGGGATCTTACTGATCTTCGACGAAATCCAAACCGGCCTAGGGAGAACCGGTAAATCCTTTGCGTGGCAACATTTCGGAATCAAACCCCAGATCATGACCTTGGCCAAAGCCTTGGGTTCAGGAGTACCACTAGGGGCAATGCTGGCCACCGAGGAAGTGGCAGCAGCCTTTACTCCTGGGGACCATAGCACGACGATTGGCGGTGGGGGGCTAGCCTATACGGTAGCCTTGGAAGTGCTCAAGGTAATGGAAGAGGAGAAGCTACCTGAAAGAACAGCGCAGCTTGGCCAAGAACTGCTAAAAACTTTCCACGCGTGGCAAAAAGAACTTCCCATCATTAGAGAGGTGCGGGGTTTGGGTCTACTGTTGGCTCTGGAGTTAACCATCCCCTCCCGGCCTATTGCCGAACAATGCTTGGAAAGGGGTTTAATTGTCAATGCCGTAACTCCGACGGCGATTCGTTTAGCTCCGCCGCTCAATATCGGGGAGGCCGAACTGGAATCGGGGTTGGATCTACTCTATACAGTCTTAAAAGAGCAAGTCGTCCCGTCTTAAAAGCATGTCGCCAGTTCTTGGCGACATGCTTTTAAAAATGCAATTATTTAGGCTCTATCCATTGTAAAGAATGACAGTATAATGGCTGAGGGCAAATAGCTCAAATAGTAAATTTTGAAATTGAATTGACTAATTTATCAGCCATCGCATGTAGTTCATTAGCCATTTCTTTGACTTGCTCCGCAATACCGGCTTGTTCTTCAATGGAGGCGGCTACCTCTTCTGAGGAGGCAGCTGATTCTTCCGAAATAGAACTGATATTAAGGATGGATTGGGTGGTTTCATCTTTAACATCGTGAATCCGCTGAATATGATCGTTTACACCGGCAATGCGGTTTACGATCAGGTCCATCCCTTGGATGATTTCATCAAAAGTTTTCTGGGTTTCCGTAACGACATTAAGTTGTTCCACCACAATTTCCTGGGCTTTTGAAACATTAGCGGAGGAGTTCTGTGCTTTGTTCTGGATTGCCTTTAAAAGGTCATTGATGGCTTTTGCGGCTGTATCAGTACGGTTAGCCAATTTATTAACTTCATCGGCAACGACGGCAAATCCGGATCCTAATTCGTGGGCGCGAGCTGCTTCAATGGCGGCATTTAGGGCTAAAAGGTTAGTTTGTTCCGCGATGTTGGTAATTAAGTCGGTGACATCACGAATTTCTTCCGAACGTTTATTTAGTTCGGAGATATCATTTGTAATCGTATCAGTAATCTGGTTCGTTTCATTTGTTTTGCGCAGCAGTTCTTCCATAATGGTTTTTGAACGCATACTTAGTTCTCTGGTATGGTTAGTGACTAATTCCATATCGATGAATTTGGTGGCAGCTACATCAATTTCCTCGGCTAAGAACGACATTTGGCGGGCGGTTTTTTCGGCTTCGGCCGTTTGCTCAATCGTTCCTTTGGTGATTTCCGAGGAAGCAGTTGCTACTGCTTCTGAAGATTGTGCCGATTGGATGGAGCTGGTTTCTAAAACTTTACTGTGTTTAGAGACAGCCGTCGCCGCTTCTTTGGTATCCTCGATTAATTGGGCAATTTCAGAGATCATCACGTTAAAGCTGTTGCTGAGATCCCCTAGCTCATCCTGGGTAGAGATGATGACTTCGGTTGAAAGGTCGCCGTCTTTTGCCTTTCCCATTGCGGCTTTGACATGTTCGAGGGGGATTAAGATACTGAGGGAGACACCATAGGAGCAAATTATTGCTACCAAAGAGATCAGGATAATTATTATTATGGTGTACAAACCTTGCAAATTAGTCTCGCGAAAGAGGTAATCGTTTTGGGCGACTCCGAAAACGCACCAACCTTTTGAGCGTAACAAATTATATGTAACAAGGACATCATCCTTCAGTAGTTTAGCCGCAAATTGTCCGTTTGTACTGTGGTTTTCTTCAAGAACCCGGTTAGCTTTATTGTCGGCTAATAGCTGACTTACATTGGTTCCAATCTGCTCTAGGTGGGGAGAAGCAAGAATTTCTCCATCTAGCTTGATCAGGATCGAAAAGGGACGGTTCTCCGCCGTCTGCTCATTCATTGCGACATTCATCAATCGATTAATCTGATTACCGTTATAAACAACGGCAAAGACGCCTAAAGGAGTATTGGTAGCTAAATCGGAAACTAACCGAACCATTACCAGGTTTGAATCAAGAACTCCCCAACATAGCTGGCCATTAGCCATTAAAGCTTCTTCATAGACGGGGGTATTTTTTAAATTTGGAACAATGCTTGATAAATCACTAATGCCGGTACCAACATAGGAATTACTATTTATAGCGCTAAAAAGGATGCAATTAACTGTGATATCGTAAGCAAGAATATCATCAAAATTCTTCTCCAAGTTGGTTTTCGCTGTTAGTGAACCGGAGGTTAGAAAATCTCTAATATTATTTTGGTATTCTAGATCAACCTGGAGCTGAACAGAGAGGTCCTCATATTTTTGTAGTTGTAATTCCAGGGTTGTGCCTGCTTGAATCAGACTTTGTAGGGAATACTCAGTGATTTTGTTGGTAATTGTTTGTCGGGAAGTCAGGTAGGAGGTTAATCCCACCACAACCGTTGGCAGGATCGATATAATTAAAAAAGAGACTGCTAAACGCCGACGGATCAATTGTTTAGACATCTGCTTGACAAAACGATGGAAAAACCTTAAATAAGAAGAAGTAAACGCTGCTTGATAACGCTTAGAGTAGATTTCTTTTGTCTGATTGTCTTTGGGTGCTAAAATATTCAAAGCTATCCCCTTTCTTAATTGCACTAAAGATAGATCCGTGGTTAATATCGGATATGATCAACAAAAACTTAATGCTTTTCGCTAGGCGCTTTGAAAAAAGCAAAGAGGGCTAAATCACATAAATTTTTATCGGTAAAAAGGAAAAGAGTGCACCACCGGGAATAATTTTAATAGATTTATTGATGGGAATATAATTTTTTAACTTACCAGGAAGGAAGGATTGATCATGGCGGGTTCTCCGAAAAACCACTTATTTTTGGCTTTTTTAATGATTTTTTTTGGTCTTCTTATTCTCCTGAATAATTTAGGGGTAGCATCTTTCGATCTGACGCTAGGTACCTGGTGGCCGTTGCTACTAATCATCCTTGGGCTGCACCAATTGGTTAGCTCCCGGTTTACCAACCTTTTTGCGCTAGTCCTCCTATTTGTGGGTGGAACTCTTCAATTGCGGAATTTTGGTTTGATTAATGCGAAGCAACTCAGCTTGTTCTGGCCACTCCTGTTGATCCTGTTTGGGCTCATCCTCTTGTTCAGCTTTGGTGGCGGCAGAGGGCGATTGGCCGAGAAATCCCCCAACAATGCCGCAGATATCTTAGTGATTTTTGGCGGTGTGGATCGTCGGATCGCCTCTCCGAGTTTTCTTGGGGGAAACGTGACGGCGCTCTTTGGGGGAGCCCAATTAGATTTACGCGGCTCGGAGCTACCTGAAGGGAACAACGTTCTAAATATTCAAGCCATCTTTGGCGGGGTTGACCTGATCCTCCCGGAGGGTTGGACGGTCGAAGTAAGGGGAATTCCGATTTTTGGCGGGATTGAAGATCAAAGGAAAAAACAAATCGGATCCCCGGAAACGTCTAGTCAGCGACTGCTGATCAACGCTTTAGTCATCTTCGGAGGGATTGATCTGAAAGATTAATCATCGCTAAAAAAGTACTTTCTTTAAAAAATTGATGGTTTCCGTCAAGACTTGTTCCTCCCAAACATGGGAGTTATAGGTGTGGTCGGCTTCAGGAATATAAATTAGTTCAGCTCGTTCTTCAAGCGCCTTCTGATACTGCTCGGCAGTTTCAGGAGGGACAGTTTTGTCCCCGGTTCCTTGTAGAATTAAGGCAGATCCGTGGTAGTTGTTTACCGTTTCGTAGGTATTCCACTTTGACAAATCGGTATAGAAATGCTCATTTAACCATAGACCGCCGAGATCGATCTGGCCTTGCTCATTACGGGGGAAAACCTCCTGTTCTTCCTTGCTGTGGTAAATAGCCTTCATGGTGTCGATTCCGGCGGCTGACCATAACACTAAAGCTTTGACTGCGGAGGGGCTTGTTCCGGCTAGGATTGAAGCGATCGCACCACCCATACTTAAGCCGACGACGCCGATACGGTCTGAGTCCGTAGAAGGTAAATAACTGACGAATTTCAGGATTTCCTGGGCTTCCAAAACCTCTGTACTGAAGGTCATCTCGGCAAAATCGCCGTCACTCTCGCCGGAACCGGAAAAATCAAAACGGATGGCGGCCAGACCCTCTGTCGTCAAGCGGTGGGATAGTTTTAGAAAAATCCGATGGGGTTCCAGTTTGTCACCGGTAAAGCCATGAAAAAGAATGACCGTCGGATAGATACCCTCCTGATCCGGATAGTGATACATCCCGCGTAAGGTTTTTCCTTTGACCACCAGTTCAATTTGCTTTTGCATTTTTCGTCTCGCCTCCACTCAAACTATGCTAAGCTCAAATAACAACGTAAAAAGCCCATACTAAAGATCTGGCGTTCCCTTTACAACCATTATATTACATTAGCACAATTTTGAAAGGGACAATTTCATATTTTTTCGGAAATCCATAATTTAATCATTTGGGACTCAGTAAGAAAAAAAACAGGGTTGGTCCAAGCGACCAACCCTGTTTTTTAAAGCGGTACTACAGGTATTTAAGCAGTGTCTTCCGGACGGCGTCTTCGCCGGCAAGCATTTCAAGGAACAATCCTTCAATCTTTTCGCCTAAACCAACTTCCCAAAGGTCCACACCGAATAAAACCTTGTTGGCCAGGATCGTTCGTAGCTGGCCTTGATAAGTCTCTGGTGCGCCCACTTTAATCCCGGCAAGGGCTTTTGTTAGTTCGGGTAACATCGGGTCGCTGCTAACCTCCATCGGGGCTAGTTTGTCGTCTACCCTTAAGAGATAACGACACCAACCGGCGAGCACCAACGGGATGAAAAATAAGTCCGTGACCTCCAGATCAGCTCTGGATACATAGGATTTGATCGTTTCGCCAAAGCGGATCGCGATTTTTTGCGAGGTATCGGTGGCGATGCGCTGGGGCGTATCGGGAATAAAGGGATTGGGGAGTCGTTCATTGATGACCTCATGAATGAACTGCTGTGGGCTGATGATCTTCGGATCAACGACCACCGGCATACCTTCGTCATAACCGATCTTTTCGACTAAGGTTTTAAGTTGGGCGTCTTCCATCTCAGCGGCAATAGATTCATACCCTAGTAAACAACCGAACACAGCCAACGCCGTATGGAGCGGATTAAGGCAAGTAGTGACTTTCATTCGTTCCGTCTGATTAACGGTTTGGCGGTCCGTAAAGTAGACACCCGCATCTTCTAAGGCGGGGCGACCGTTGGGGAATTTGTCTTCGATCACCAGGTACTGGGGGATCTCCGCATTGACGAAAGGGGCAATGAACGTCCGTTTACCGGTGACAAGGGGTGACATTCCAGTGATCCCAAGTTCGGTCAAGTGTTTTTCTACCTGTTCCGAGGGACGGGGTGTAATCTTATCAATCATACTCCACGGAAAACTAACTAACTGCTCATCATGGAGATAGGCAAGAAAACCTGTTTCCACAAATCCCTGCTCCTGCCAGGCTTCGGCAATGGTAGTGACCGAAGCTTGCAGTTTCTCTCCGTTATGGGAGCAGTTATCCATACTTACCAAGGCCAGAGGTGATTTTCCGGCCAGATACCGCTCATATAGTAAGGCGGTGACAATACCCATGACATGCTTAGGTTGCTGAGGTCCAGTCGCCAGATCGCTTTGGACGACCGGTAGAAACTGTCCCTTGAGATCAACGAGGCCGTAACCCTTTTCGGTAATGGTGAAACTAACCATTTGCAGGCTAGAATTGATAAAAATCTCTTTTAACCGTGACAACCCTGCTGGATCAGTTTTGATACTCTCGGCGACACTGGCGATGATTTCCTGCTCCATTACGCCGTCGGCTTTTAAGGATACCAGCATCGTCAGATTATCATAGGGTTTATAAATCCGATCAATAATTTCAAAATCAAAAGTGTCAGTCGCAATAATCCCGGTCTTGGCTTTACCCGCATCTAAAAGTTGCTGTTGTAGTTGGGCGATGAAGCCACGGAAGATATTACCGGCACCAAAATGTAACCAGGTTGGCGCTGCTTTTGTGGCGGAGACCATCGCGGGGTAATCGAAGGAAGGAATAGTCACTCCCACGTCTGACCAGTCATTTTTTTGGAGTAAAGATGTTGCGTTCATTTTTAACATGTTGCGCTCGCCTCTCTTTTTTATGTTTATGGAACTAAAAAGCTGTAAAATATTTTGCACACTATTAATTTAAGTATAACATGTATTTTGTGAATGAGCTACTGAATCAGCAGCTTTTGTATTTCCGCGCTGGTTTTGGTATTAAAGACATCGTTTTTTTCCAACCAGCCCTTGCGTGCCATCGGCAGGCTTAGACGAGCCAGATCCAGTTCTTCAACGGCATGGGCATCTGGATTGATCGCAATGGAGACCCCCAGCGCTTTAGCTTGACGGCACCAAGACCAGTCTAAATCTAACCGATAAGGATTAGCGTTGAATTCGATGATTGTTCCAGTTGCGGCTGCTTTTTTGATAATCGGTTCGAGGTTTACGGCATAGGCTGGGCGTGACAAGAGGAGGCGACCGGTGGGGTGGCCAAGCATTGTGAAGTAGGGATTATCCATCGCCTTCAAAATGCGTTCCGTCATCTCGACCTCACCCAGGCGGAACTGGGTATGGATCGAGCCAATGACAAAATCAAACTGGGCTAAAGTCTCCGGATCATAGTCCAAATCGCCTGAGGGTAAAATGTCGGCTTCGATTCCTTTAAAGATCTTAAAATCCGGATATTCCTGGTTCAACTGGTCAATTTCGGCCCATTGTTTAGATAAGGCTTCTTTGCTCAGACCGTGGGCATAAAAGGCGCTTTGGCTGTGATCGGCGATCCCCAGATAGTGATAACCACGGCTAATTGCCGCTGTAACCATTTCCCGTAATGAGCAGTGTCCATCACTGTAATTGGTGTGAACATGAAACAAACCTTGAAGCTCTTCAGGTTGCACCAGCTTGGGAACTTTGTTATCGACCGCGGCTTCAAGCTCACCCAGGTTCTCCCGGAGTTCCGGCGGGATATAGGAGAGTCCTAAATGTTGGTAAAGTTCGGTTTCGTCGCGGCAGTCAATTTGCGTTTCCCCTTTTCGTAGCCCATCCGGACGGAGTTCGTAGCCGAGGTCCCTTGCGTGGCGGTTTAGGGCCTGATTATGCCCGTGACTTCCGGTAGAATACCGGAGGGCGGCAGGAAAGTGCTGGGGCTCGGTGACGGTAAGGTTGACCGGTAGATCGTTTTGTAAAACGAGGGTGCTTTCGCGCTCCCCTCGGCGGGTAATTTCCTTGATGTCGATTTGCAGCTTTTTCGCTAGATCCGGACCGGTAAAGAAGGCCATTACCGCCGCGGGGTTGTCAGTGGCAGCGATAAGGTCAATGCTATTGTTCACGGGGAGACAGCGGCGCAAGCTTCCAGCGATTTCCCCCTGGATGACTGCGGGATGAGCATTCAGGGCTGCCTGGAGTTTTAAAGCCCATTCCATTCCCACCATCCATAAGAAGCTGCTCCGGTGTTCCTTCAGAAACTGGAGTCCGGCGATAATCTTCTCTTGAGTTTTAAGGCCAAAACCGGGTAGGTTTATCAACTTATTTTCCCGACAGGCTGTTTCTAGCATTTCCAGGTCGGTGATGTGGAGGGCAGAGGATATTACGGCAACTTTTTTTGGCCCTAAGCCGGGAACGCGGAGGAGATCCAGCAACCCTGGCGGGGTGGTTTGCTTTAGTTGTTCGTAGAAACTAATCGTTCCGGTGTTTTTCCATTCTAAGACCTTTTGGCTAAGGGCGGTGCCGAAACCAGGGACCTCATTTAACCGGTCTTTCTGGATTAACTCCTCCAAATCATCTTTAAGGTTGTCAACGGTGTGGGCTGCCTTGTAATAGGCTCTTACTTTAAAGGGGTTTTCCCCCTTGATTTCCAGCAGGGTTCCAATCTCATGGAAAATTCGAGCCAACTCATGCTTGCTCATTATTTCACCTCATAAAAGTAGGATCTTTCTTATTATATCGGTTTACTTTATTTTTCACCTAACAGGGAAGTCAAAGCGGGAGTACTTTTCATTTTTACCCGATGGGGAAAGCTTGTTCATAGGATTGAAAAGTTTGAAAGGAATGTCTATAATTGAAATAAATGTTTACCTAAGAGGATGATTGATATAGAAACGCTAGAATTTGCCGAATTAAAGGAAGAAAATATTCCGGACTTATTAGCAATCTATAATTACTATGTGCTAAACACGACGGCCACCTTTCATGAAAAACCCTTAGCTTTATCCGAATTCAGAGAACTGGTTGTCTTTGCCGATTCGAAATATGCTACGTATGTGATTAAAGACGCCGGAAAAATCTGTGGCTATATTCTTTTAACCCAGTTTAAGAAGCGGGAAGCCTATGATCGGACCGGGGAGATTACGATTTACCTTAAAAATGGTTCTAGTGGTAAAGGGATTGGTAAAGCAGCGCTAAGCTACGTCGAACGCAAGGCGCGAGAGCAGGGTTTTCACACGTTGATGGCGACAATCTGTGGGGAAAATGAGCGCAGTATTTACCTATTTGTGCGGAATGGGTACAAAAAATGTGCCCACCTTCAGGAAGTGGGCCGGAAATTTGGTCGGTGGTTGGATATTGTCGTCTATCAGAAACTACTGTAAATATAAGGAATAGCCTGCCTTTGTGTAAAAATGTGGTTGGTTAAGTTGAATTCGGCGAGCAGCGCTAAGGCAGCATCAATATTATCACCAAGTTCATGGAGGGCATGGGCGTCCGAGCCGACCGTAAAGACCCTAATCCCGGCGTCGGCCGCCAGGCCGATTAATTCTCTGGTAGGGTGAAAATCCTTTAAGCCCCGCCGACAGCTGGAAGTATTAATTTCCAGTCCCATTCCCCGGCGTGCCATTTCGGCAAAGATCGGTTCTATCACCCCGCGGTGCACCGTCAACACTGCAGGCCCAAAATGGACGAGGCCATACCGCAGATAAAGATCGACATGGGCGATACTGTCAAAGAGTCCGGTTTCAATCGCTGCCCTCAAGGTGTTGAAGTAGTCTCGACGGATGGTGGTTAAACTACTGTTTTGGAAAAAGTGAGTGCTTTCTTGCTTGGACGAGATATTCATATGGTTAACACAGTGAATCGCCCCCAGGACGAAATCAAAGGGGTAATTGGTCAGGATCCGCTCAAGCGCCCTTTCCTGACCGGGGAAAAAACCGACTTCTACACCGGCTTTGACGCTAAGCGTGTTTTTGAACGCTTGCTGGGCTTCCCTAAGTTCGGCAAAGTAATGGTCCAACCAAGTCCAATCAAAGCTGGAATGTTTCTTGCCGTTGACCATCACAAAATTATCACTCTCCCGCCGGTCCGGATCGATCTCTAAGTGGGTCGTGAAACAGACTTCCTCCAACTCTAAGTCTACCGCTTTTGCACAGTATGCATCGATCGTGACCGGAGCCGCATCAACGGAATAATTAGGATGGATATGATAATCGGTCTTTCTCATAGTGAGGCCTTCTTTCTTGATCCTATTAATTACGTTAACTAAAATAAAAGGTAGACAGGAGAAAAGGCACTTCCGGCGAAGGGATCCATATATCAAAAATTACGAAAAGTTCGGTAAATAGCACTCTAAACTTAATAATATAGGTCTATTGTTTCACTTTCTTTAACAAATGTGTAAAGTTTAGTTAGATCACCTTTATAAATAAATGAAAAAACAGGAGGTTGCAACGAAAAGATGGCACAGGATAAAGGGAGGAAGAAGATTGATGCCGCGCAGGATTTGTTTGCCAAGTATAAAGGCCTATTTCGCTGCCCGGTCTGTGGAAAGGACTTAGCGGTAAATAGAACCAACAGCCTTGTTTGCCAACGGGGACATAATTATGACCTAGCCAAACAGGGGTATGTAAACTTGCTTTTAAAGCAAGGGAAGAGTGATTATGATAAAAAGTTGTTTGCCGCTCGGAGAGTAATCAGTGCCAGTGGTTTTTTCGATCCGATGCTAAATACGGTCAGTAAGCTTATACGCAAAGCTATTACCAAGGAAGGTTTAAACGAGATCCGTTTATTGGATGTGGGCTGTGGAGAAGGGTCCCATCTGGCCCAGATTATTTCTAACCTAGAAGACAAAAAAAACCCTAACTTGTTTGGGGTTGGGATCGATCTCTCCAAAGAAGGAATCCGGGTGGCAGCGAAAGAACACCCCGGGATCGTTTGGTCTGTGGCTGACCTGGCTAAACTTCCGTTGCAAAAAGAACAGTTTGATGTTTTATTAAATATTCTTGCTCCCGCCAATTATGGGGAATTTAAACGCGTCCTAAAGGAACAAGGTTTGCTGATTAAAGTCGTTCCGGCCAGTAACTATTTAATTGAGCTTCGTGAAATTCTTTTTAAAGGTACGGATAAAGAATTCTACAATAACGACAGCGTTAAAAAGCATTTCACCAGTAATTTCCAGTTACTAAAGGAACAACAGATCCGCTATCAGGTTGAGTTGAAGGGCGATAACCTTGAGCACCTCATTAAAATGACCCCTCTCACCTGGAACGCAGATCAAGAGCAGATTGACGAGATCATTAAAAGGAGGCTGAAAAGCATTACCGTTGCTTTTGATGTGTTGGTAGGGGAGAAGTGAGCAGTAAGGTAACAAAACGGGAGGAACCGATTGTGGAGGTTTATGAAGCTATTTATGGAAGAAGATCAGTCCGTGAATTTCAAGATAAGGAGATTGATCTAGGGATTATTAAGAAAATTATTGATGCGGGATTACAAGCTCCTACAAATAATCATCTGCGTCAGTGGGAATTTATGATCATCAATGACCAAGCACGCCGACTTGAAGTTATTGATCGAATTGCCAAAAAGATCACGAAAAAAGACTCCGAAAAAATAATTGATGGTTGGGGATTGACTGACCATTTGCAGCGGGAGGCGTATCTTGAAGCAATTCCAAAACAATACCAAATGCTTTTAACGGCAGGCTGTCTAATCATACCATGCTTTCAGCAAACGTCACCCCTTTTGAAACCAGCAAATTTGTCGGCCTTAAATTCATTTGCCTCCATATGGTGTTGCATTGAAAACATGTTGATTGCTGCTGCCAGTGAAGGTATTTTTGGTGTGACAAGGATCCCTTTTGACAAAGAGATCAAACACATTAGAGTAGTTTTGAACATCCCGGAGGATTATGTTTTTCCGTGTTATCTTGCTTTGGGGTATCCTAGCAAAAAGGAAAAACCAATTGCGCAGCATAAAATTGAGGTTGAAGATCGCCTGCATTTTAATCAATGGTGACCATTAATCAAGATTGGAGCATTAGCATGGATAAAAAGGTTTTAATTAGAAAAGCCGCCCCTGATGATTATTCCTCCTTGGCAGAATTGGCTGCCCAATTGGGACACCAAGAAGAACCGGGTAAACTAAGAAGCCGTCTTCTTTCTCTTCTCGGCCAGCCTGATCAGGTGATTTTTGTGGCCGAATTTGAACAGGAAATAGTGGGCTGGGTTCATGGATATTTGTATAATTTTCTTTATCTGGATCTTGCCTGTGAACTTGCTGCCCTTGTTGTCGACCAAGCCCATCGGCAGTTAGGGATCGGTCGAATGCTCGTGGACGCCATCGAAAAATGGGCGAGCGCACAAGGTTGTCATCAAGTTTCTTTACGCTCAAATATTAAACGGGAAGAAGCGCACAAATTCTATAAAGCAATTGGGTATGATTTACGCAAAACCCAACATATTTTCGAGAAAGATTTAAATAAATGAGAGGAAGGTGCCGGCTGTGAATATGGACCAAATCGTCGAGCGCATAAATTCTTTGTACCACAAGAGTCAAGCTGGAGGTTTAACCGAAGAAGAAAAAGATGAACAGCAACGGTTAAGAAGAGTTTATCTAGATGCTATTAAGGGGAATCTGCAAAGTCAATTAGAATATGTCGGATTAGAAAAGAACAGGGAAGCAGAGGGTGCGGGTTGTACCTGCCACTCCTGTAATTGTGGTAAACACCATCATTGAAGCTTTTTGCGTTGTATCCATCTAAAGACATTTGTATCGAAATCCTTATAATCAAATAACAACACAAAAAGCCTTAGTAAAGCTTAAGCCCCCAAGCGGGGGCTATTTATTTTAGCAATTAAATGAACCCAAAACCAAGAGAATAAGAATCAAGAAGATTAGAAACGGAAAGAAGCTATTACCACAGCGACTGGAATCGGTTACACCCATAGTTAAATCTCCTTTCTAATTAGTCGTTCACGCCAGCTACCAAGTTGCTCACGTCAGATGGTTTATTGTATGCATTCTCCAAAGTTTTGCTTTACGGCGGAAAGAACAAAATCACACACTTTGGACGATTGGTACAAAACCACTAGCCGCCTGAAGGCTAGTGGTTTTAGTTGCACCAACAACTCGTTCTGAAGTATACTAGACTCGTTTAAAAGCAAAATTAGTAATTGATCACGTGACGGCGTAAGCGCTGAGCACTATATTGTGGAAGAGGAGTACCATCATGAGCAGAGGACATATGCTGGAAAAAGAAAAAATTGGTAGACTAATGATGAAACTCGCTGTTCCGGCTACTGTAAGTATGCTGGTGAATGCGCTGTACAATCTGGTTGACACCATCTTTATTGGTAGAGGCATTGGTTATCTCGCCATCGGGGGTTTAACCATTGTTTTTCCAGTCCAAACGCTGATAATGGCAGCTTCCTTGATGATCGGGGTTGGGGGGTCCTCGGTTATTTCCCGGAGTTTGGGGGCAAAAGATTTTGAGCGGGCGCAACGTGTAGCCGGCAATTCCTTCGTTGCCATTAGTGCGCTCGGCGTTTTTGTTTGCGTTTTGGGTTTGATTTTTATCAATCCATTACTGCGTATCTTTGGCGCTACTGCTGAACTATTTCCCTACGCCAAAGAGTATCTGCAAGTAATTCTGGTGGGGAGCCTCTATTTTCCCTTTGTAATCTCCAGCAATAATATAATTCGGGCCGAAGGAAAAGCGCGAGTCGCCATGGTTTCAATGCTGATTGGCGCAGTTGGAAATGTAATTTTGGATTATATTTTCATTTTCCCCTTTCAGATGGGGGTTTTTGGCGCAGCCTTGGCGACGATCCTCTCCCAACTAGCCTCGGCGATCTTCGTCTTTCTTTACTTTAAAAGAGGGCATAGTACGCTTCAGGTGCAACTACGCCACCTAAAACCGGAGCGGGAAATTCTGCGAGAGATTACTACTGTTGGCTTTGCCTCCTTTGCGCGGAATTCAGCAGGAAGTTTGATTATTATCATTGTCAATAACCTATTGGGTGTGTATGGTGGGAATATGGCCATCTCCATCTATGGCATCATTCAACGGTTCACAAAGGTTTTATTCTTGCCCTTGTTTGGGATCGTCCAAGGAATGCAGCCGATTGTTGGTTATAATTATGGAGCCAAAAATCTGAGCCGGGTCAAAAGGACGGTACGGCTTTCCATCATTAGTAGTATGCTCTTTGCCGTGACAAGCTCCGGCCTGGCGCAGCTCTTTCCGGATCAGTTGATTCGCTTGTTTAGTACGGAGGCGGTGCTGATTAAAGAAGGAGTTTATGCTTTGCGACTCGTTATTCTTATGGTGCCGATTGTAGCGGTGCAAATTGTTGGGGCAGCCTTCTTTCAAGCCATTGGGAAAGTTATTCCTGCGATTATCTTGACGCTGTCCCGTGAAATCTTGCTGTTTATCCCTTTTGTCTTGATTCTCCCAAGGTTCTTTGGGTTGTTCGGGATTTGGGTCTCCTTTCCGGTAGCGGATTTTTTTGCGGCGTTAATCACCACGATACTGTTAATCAGGGAAATGCGGATGATGGAGCGGGAGCTTATTTTGGGGTAAATTAAAGGAAAAATTCTCCTTGGATGGAACTAATACAATATTAACTAAATTAATTCACTAAAGCTTTTGCGTTGTATCCATTAAAGAAGATTCCGGTACAATATATAGTGTTTCACTTGAGTTCAAGGGAATTGTCCAGACAATTCCTAGTGGGCTATCAATATATTGTACTGGAATAGTTGAATCGAATGACAACGCAAAAAGCCCCACAAACATCTTCCGCCAGGGAGGTTCCAACATGAAGAGATTTTTCGGGATTTGTCTTTTACTCATCCTCTTGGGTGATCCGGTGGCCGGAATGGCACCAAATGAGGGGGAGACCATCGAGCTTCAGGTTTTAGGGGAGGCTTTCATTGTCGATGGTAATATGGCGCAGGCGCGTGAGATGGCAATTAGCGATGGTTTGCATCAAGCGGTGGAACAAGCCGTCGGTAGTCTGGTGTATAGCGAAACCAGGGTCGAAAATTACCAGTTAATAAAAGATTCAATCCGACTCCGTTCAGCCGGTTATGTTTCCGGTTACGATATTAATAACATGTGGGTAGAACAAAACATCTATAAAGTTTTGCTCACAGTCCAAGTGAAGCAAGGCGCGATGCTTGATGACCTCGAGGAACTTCGCTTAAACCTGAAGTTGGCGGGGGATCCGCGGGTTTCAGTCCGGATTTTGGCGTCTAGCTCCCGGCTCGCGACTGGAGGAATGGAAAGCATTCTGAACGATGGTTTAAAGCGAGCCGGTTACAATGTGGTGAGTTCACAGTCTGGAGCAGAGACGGATGTCCTGGTTTTAGGAGAAGTCTCCAGCGAAAAGCTGGGTAGTTACCAGGGGTTAATCTCTTGCCGGGTTAACGCCGAAATAAATGTGGTTAAAACCGACACGAAGGAGGTTTTAACCGTTCATCATCTCCAACAAACCGGTGTTGACCTAACAGAGACAGCGGCTGCCGAAAAAGCGCTGCGACAAGCCGGAGAAAAGCTCCTTCCGATCTTATTAACGGATTTAGCAAGGAATTTAACAGAACCGCAAGAGCTTACGGTGGAGATCACAAACGCCTCTTACCAACAGCTGATTGTTTTGCGTCGACGTCTACAGGAAACTCCCATGGTGGAGGCGGTCCAATTACGGGAGTACAGCGGGGGAAAAGCCACGATCACGGCGGAAACTAGCCTTTCTGCACCACAATTAGCCGATGAAATTGTCGGTTGGAACGAGTTTACTTTGGTCATCAACAGAGTTTCTCAACACAAGATTGAACTGACGGTGACCTTTATTAAATAGGTATAATTCGAAACGGGAGGTGGTTTAAATGCGTAAACTGATGATCCGTTTATTATTCTTTCTGTTTGCGGTTGGCATTTTGATGACTCGAACAGGGTTGGGGCAGGACTATTCTCTGGTTGAAGACCTCGGAAACGGGAAAATTGACTGGGCAAATGGTTTAATCCACGTGGTTGGCTACGGCGCTCCGCCCCAGGGGGTATCAGGACCACAGGCCAAGTTAATGGCCCGCGGCGCAGCAAAAGCCGATGCTTATCGGAATGCCGCGGAAGTATTGAACGGAGTTCGGGTTACCAGTCAAACATATGTCGAAAACTATGTTACCCGTAGTGATGAGATCAAAATTATCGTCGAAGGTTTTGTTCGCGGAGCACGGATCATCCGGGTCGATCAACACTGGGATGGGATTATTGAACTGACCATTGAATTACCACTGGGTGGACAAACCGGGCTTACTACTTTACTGAATCGTCCGGAGGTGACGGGGGGATCTGCTGCTAGGCAACGGGTACCCTTCGGGTATCCAGAGTCTGAAGTAACAACAGAAAGAACAGTTTATACCGGAGTGCTGATTGATGCACGTACGCTAAAAATTAAGCCGGCACTTTATCCCCAGGTTTTTGACCACGAAGGGTATCTCCTCTATGCTTCGACTTTGGTCGATATGGCAAGACCGGGATTTACAACGATTGTGGCTTATGCCCGCTCTTTGGATTTAGCGCGTAAACTTCCCCGCCTGGGTGCTAATCCCTTGGTACTGGCCGCCGACGGCGCGGTACCAACCAGGGCTGGGGACCAAACCGATTTGATTCTGGGGGTTGAGGCCGCAAAAGCCTTTCGAGCTCTGTCTCCGGAAGTGCTTCAAAGTGGAGCGGTGGTTTTTGTGATCGACTAAGTAGTCATTCACCCTGGCTTCCGCCAGGGCAGTATTTTCTAATCTAGCAAGCGGAAGGAGGGAAGTTGGTTTAAGCGAAACCAACGGAAAATGAGAAATCTAATAAAAATTACCTGTCTGGCCCTGGTATTTCTGTTTGTGTTTAATACTACCTTACCGGCAATGGCTGGAAGCACTGAGCAGTCTTCCGGAGAAAAAATGCTGAAGATCGGTGTGGCTTCCGCAGTTGTAATCGGCGTTGTTTGTCTCATCCGCTCGTCGATTGTTAATGGGAAAGCGGAAAAGTTGTCCCGGCAAGGTGATGCTTTTGCCGCCGCCGGTGATTGGGAGCGAGCGGTTCAGGCTTATACCGAGGCTTATGAAGTTAAGCCGAAAGACAAGGATGTGACCGCGAAACTAGAGAATGCCAAAGTACAGGCGGGAGCAATGCTTATCCGCTTAGGGGATGAAGCCCGGCAGGAGGAGAAACTGGAGGTTGCCCAAGGCTATTACCGGCAAGCCTTGCGGTATCTCCCGGCTTCGAGTGAAGCCCGGCAAAAGCTGGATACGCTTTCTCAGGAATTAGCCCTGGTCTATTACCGACGGGGTTTAAGCTATGCGTCGGTCAACCGCTGGGTCGATGCTTTACGCGAGTTTGAACAGGCGTATCTCTTAACGCCGCAAAATCCGGAGATTGCCAGCTATTACCAACGAGCTAAAGCGGAAGCAAATCATGATCTGCCGCTGAAAGCCATCTTGTTTTTCCTGAATAATACAAACTTATCGGGAATGGAAGATCTACTCGCCCGGGAATTGCAAACTACGATGGTTGCCGCGGCTGACGGACGCTATGTAATGTTGGATTACAACCAGGTGCGGGCGGTGATTACGGAGCAAGCTGCGGCGCTGAGTGGAACGCTGAATGAAGGACTAGCACTGGATCTTGGTCGTTTGCTTGGGGTTGAGGAAGTAATTATTGGAACGCTTAACCCTGTGGAAGCGAAAAACCGACTCCGCATTGAAGTGGCAACCAAAAGTCTGGCGGTACCTTCCGGCCAGATTAGAAAAGAAGTTAAGCCGTTCACCTATACTTTTCCCAAAGGAACCGATGAGACCAATTGGTGGCACCGAATCCCTGATCTCGCAAATGAGCTGGCCAAACGACTCAATAAGTAAATCAATACAAAGTAGAGGATGCCTTAGATGAAAAGTGTACGCCGTCGTTTCCCCATCTGTTTATTGACGATCATTTGTTTAATGCTCAGCAGCGTTCCGGGCTTGGCCCAGACCGATCTGAACGTCGGTCTGGATACGTTAGCGGCGCGGATTGTGACGGTTATGGATGAAAACGCCGGACCGGACCAGACAACGGAAAAAATCAGAATTGCGGTCCTGGATTTTCCGGACTTGCAAGGGAACGTAACAAGCCTGGGGCGGTTTGTGGCGGAGGAACTGACCACACGTTTATTTTTGACCAAGCGCTTTGAGGTTATTGAACGGCAATTATTAAATAAAGTATTAGATGAATTAAAATTAGGCGCTACCGGTCTTGTTGATTCCTCCTCGGCACAGGAAATAGGCAATATTTTGGGGGTTTCGGCAATTGTCTCCGGAACCCTTTCGGAGTTAAGTTCGACGGTTAGAGTTAATGCCCGGGTGATCGCAACCACGACTGGGATGATCGTGGCGGCTGCTTCGGTGGAGCTGCCCAAGGATGATGGGGTTACACAACTGCTTAATACGTTGGTTACGCCCATGAGCGGTTTTATCCCGGAACCAAGCCCAGTCCCTCCCGTTGTTCCCGGGGAGACTAACGCCGGTGTGGACCCGGGAGCAAGGCAAGGAGAATCCCTAAGCATTCAAAGAGAACAAACAGATCGGGACCGGATCGAACAGGCGTTGATCAAGAGAGATTATTACCAAGCGCTTTCCCTTTGCCGAGAGGCTTTGGCCGCGAATCCGGATTTTGCTTTTGCCCAGGCCGCCCTGGGTTATTCTTATTTACAGCTTCAGCCGCCCAATAGAGAACAAGCTTTGATCGCGTTGGAAAGAGCAGTAGGCTTGAGTAGTTATCCTTTTGGGGACGGTTTTGCCTACTACCTGTTGGGCCGGTTGTATGGGAGCCTTGGGCGTCGAACTGAAGCCCGACTTGCGCTGGAACAAGCGGTCCTGCGCTACCGGGAGGTTGGTCCGGGGCGATTGGTTGATCCTTGGTACGATCAGGCCATTACTATGTGCCTGGAGTTGTATCAGGAAGAGATAAAAGCCTGTTGGGAGCGGGACGACTACTACCAGGCCCTTTCCCTAAGCCAACAGCTGATTGCGGCATTTAACCCTGCCTTTGCCTATACGGCGCAGGGTTACTCCCTGCTGATGCTAGACTCCAAGCAGGCTCCGGCGGCCATAAAATCCCTCTTGACAGCCGTCCAACTGGATGGGAAAAAGACGGGAGACGGGTGGAACTATTACCTTCTGGGGTGGGCTTATCAGGAGAGTGGGGAAACAGAAAAAGCCCAGGAAGCTCTGGAGCAAGCAGTGATCAGCTCCAGACAGGTTTTAGCATTAACACGGCCCGCGTGGTATAACGATTGCCTTGTGCGCTTGCAGACAGGGTACGATCAAAAGGTCCGCCAGCTCCTGGCAGATCGGGATTACCGGGCCGCGATCGAGTTCTTAGAAGTTGCCCTTGATTTTGTTCCGGGTTATGCTTATGGCTATGTGGTGTTAGGCTATTCCTATCTCATGACGGGGAATAATTCGGATCAGGCCATTGAAGCATTAGAGGCAGCCCATCATCTAGAGGCAGAACCGGCCGATGGGGGTTGGAGTTATTATCTGTTGGGTTGGGCTTACCAGGAAAATCAGCGCTACGGTTCGGCGGTTGAGGCTTTCGGCAAAGCCCTGCAGCGTGGGGAAGGTCTTGGAACTGCAGCTGAAACCAACGACTGGGTACCTGCTTGCCGGACCCGCTTGACCGAAAGCTACGAACAGCTTTTTGGCGGCTTTCTTTCCCGGGGCGGTAATTACAGTTATTACTTAACATTAGCGGAACAGAGCATCGAGCTTGTACCCGAATTTGCCACCGGCTTGGCGATGAAAGGATACTGTTTAATTGAATTATCACCCCACAGGAGTACGGAGGCGCTCGAATATTTACAGCAAGCGCAAGTTATAAAGGAGGATCCGACGGGCGATGGCTGGATTTATTATGCTTTAGGCCGGGTTTACCAGGAAAAAGGAGACGAACAAACTGCCCTTGCCTACCTGGACAAAGCGCTCCGGCGAGGTGAGGAGGTAAGAATATCCAATGGGAACCACTGGTATCAAAAATGTAATGGCTTGTTTAGAGAGTTATCAGAACTGCGACGGGTGATGTTCGGGTTGGTGGTTAATCGGGATTCCCAGACGGAAGATCCTTATTTGATGGTGAAGATCGGTTCAGAAAAAGGATGTCCCTTCGATTCCTTTAACGGCGTTAAATGGCGACTCGGGGCATCATCGGAAGCGTGGTGGGCCGAAGTTGGTGTGGAATCGGGTTGGGAAGGTGAGATCTTACCACCGACCAAGTCCATTGGGTGGTATGGCGTATTCGGCTTGGGTATTGGCGCCTATTATCTACCGGAGACCAATTCAGATCTGGAATTTGGTTTATACTTCTCCTTTGGGTCAGGCTTAAGGATATACTTAGGTGAAACAAACCGTTATTGCCTGACGATCGGGTATGAATACCGTGATTATCAACAGGACGTTCGGGCGCTTGAACTTGGGGTGTCCTTGGGTTTACCGTCTCGTTAGGAGTAATCCTAGCAGTAGCCAGCGTGAGCGACTACTTAGAAACTGCTCTAGTAGAGACTGGTCAAGGTCGCGCCGGGATAATAGTGTTCGAGAATGGTGGGGGCCAAGTAACC
>ENA-UOOK01000740-UOOK01000740.1-fermentation-metagenome-genome-assembly--contig:-NODE-740-length-43758-cov-9.978194_pt1 | contig 43758 bp, 30 predicted proteins | sample MGYA00245777_ERZ724023 | MGnify/ENA primary metagenome ERZ724023 (study PRJEB28704, sample SAMN03018312) | fermentation metagenome | biome: anthropogenic terrestrial biome; feature: soil; material...
CCTCTCTAGAGAGGTCATAACCGTCTCTAAAAGTTCACTATCTAATGTTCCGAATCCTTCATCTAAAAAGAAGAATTCAAGGGGTGCGCTTCCTTTAAGCTGTATCTGAGACGAAAGTGCAATGGCAAGGGATAGAGATGTAAGGAATGTTTCTCCCCCTGATAAGGTGTCTGCTCCTCTTCTGTTTCCTCCATTAAAGTCGTCCCTCATTACAAAGTTTCCTGATGCATCAAGCTCTAATGCATACCTTCCTCTTGTAATATCTTTAAGCCTTTTAGATGCCTCTGCAGCTATATAATTAAGCTGTCCTCTTGCTACATATTCAACAAATGCATTTCCTTGGACAAGCCTATCTAGCTCCTGCAAAAGATCTAACCTATGTTCAAGTTCTTTTTTCTGTTTGTTTAATACCTTTACTGTTTCAAGATCCTTTTCCATATCTTTAATTTTTTGATTTTTAGCTCCTATTTCAGAAGCCTTTTTGCTTAAAGTATCAGCCATATCTTTAATAGACTTTTGTATCTCTTCCCACTTTTGTTCATCTATGGTCTTTCCTTCTAACTGCAGGTTTAACCTTTCTATATTTTTATCTACAAATACGCTTTCGTCAATATACCTTTTTATCTCATCCTCCATAGATAACATAATGCTTTTATCAATTAAATATGCTAATGCTTCATCCTCATCTATAAATTCCATATCTTTCAATGCTTCATCTAGCTTTTTCTTGTGGGTATCATATAGATTTTTTAAAGTTTCATAATTTCTTTCAAGTCCTATCTTTTTATCTTGAACCTTTTGCCTTTCATTCTTCTTTGATTCAAGTTCTCTCTTTAGAGTCTCTTCTTTTTCTTTTATAGCTGATATGTTGTGTCTAACCTCTTCTATATACTCCTTAGGATCTTTCTTTTCTGAAAGCTTATCTACCGTGTCTTGTTTCTCTTTAATATATTTTGACTTTTCCTTCCCACTCTCTTCTATTTGAGCCTTTTTAAGCTTTAACCCATTTAGCCTATCAAGCAATGTATCCTTCTTTTTATCTAAATCTTGCCTTATAATTTTTAAACTTTTATCTTCTTTTTGAAGAGAATCAATCTCCCTTTCATTATTATTTATCTCTTTTAGTTTTAAGCCTATATTATCAATATCTAGTTCTTTTTTTTCTTTTTCATATGAGCGTTTTACCTCTTCAAAGCTTTTGTTTAATGTATCCATTTCTTTCATTAGGGTATCTAAAAGGTTTTGGTCTTTGCTTAATCCTTCCTGAGCCCTAGCATAAACAGCTCCAATGGTTCCTTTTCGGTCTTTAAGCTCTCCAAGCTTTTTCTCTATTTCCTCTTTTTCAACATTCCAAATAGCTATTTTATTATTTAATGCTTCAAACTCTTTTTCTTTTCTTTTAACCTCTTGCTCTAAACCTTTTATATCTAAATCATTTTGGGATTCCTTACTTTTCTCAGCATTTTTTATATCTTCCTCAGCTGTTATCTTTGAGATATTTACATTTATAGTATTTATTTGACTACTTAATTTGTCAATATAAGCTTCCAAATCCCTCATTAGGCTTTGCTTTTCATCAAGCTCTTTTGATGAGGTTTTGGGTGCAAGTTTAGGATGCTCTATGGATCCGCATAATGGGCATGGTTCCCCTTCCCTTACTTCATGTACTAATGCACCTACGATATTTTTTATCTTTAAATCTTCTATTTCTTTTTTTAATGTATCTAAGTCCTTTACCTTTTCATCAAGCTCTTTCTTAAGTTTTCTATATTTATTTTGCTCTTCTTCCTTTAATATAGTTATTTTAGATAAAGCATCAGAAATATCTCTATATCTTTTATCCCTATCAACTGCTTCATTAAATCTTTGCCTTAAAAGTTCAAGCTCCCCCTTTTTTGATATCAGTAGATTAGTGTCACCAGGGAAGCCTTTCTTTAAATTACTTTGCTTTTCAATAAATAGTTTAATATCTCTTTCATTCTCGTCTTTATTATTTATTATGGCTGCATACTCTTGCTTCTTTGCATTTATATCTTCTTTTAATTTTAGTATTCTATCTTCTTTTGCATTTATGTCGGCTGAAATCCTTTTATATTCCTTTTCTAGGTCAAAAGCTGCCATAACCTTTTGCTTATACTCAGGATTAAAGTTTATCTTTGCTATTCTATTTTCAATTTCTAAAGATCTGTTTGATGCATTATTAATATCTAATATATATTTATTAAAATCCTTCTCATACTTTTCAATTTCCTTTTTATTTTTGTCATATTCAACTCTTAATTCAACTATCTCTTTTTTTATATTTTCTATCTCGCATACAATATCAATTGCTTGCTTTAGCCTTGCCTCTTTCTCTATAAGAATTGGTATTTCCTTATCCTTTTTTTCAAGTGCTGATGAATATTCCTTTTCTATATTTGAAAGATTACTATCTAAAGCCTCAATAAGTGATTTAACTTTTTCCATCTCTATATTATTATTTTGTATTCTATTTTTTGTATCATTGAAATTATCTATAAATGGCTTAACTGAAAGAGCATCTTTTGCCCTTTTAAGCCTTATCTTTTTATCTTCTATATCCTTTAACCTAAGATTTAGTTCCTCTCTTTTTAACTTTATCTTTTTAAGTTCCTCTTGTTTTTCCCATATACCCCTATACTTTTGATACATTTTATCTTGCTTCTCTTTGTCTTTCTTTAATACCTTTTCTTCTTCTAATAGGCATGAAAGCTCCTTTTCTAAACCTTTATAAATATCTTCTGATATACCTACATACCTATTTAACTCTCCCTCAAGCTTGTTGTATTCCGATTGATTTTGCCCTTTGGTAAACCTTATCTTTTTAACAAGTTTTATTCCATACTTCTCGAGTCCAAATATTCTCTCAAGCATATTTCTTCTATCAGATCCTGTAAGCTTTAAAAATTCATTAAACTTTCCCTGGGGAAGCACTACGGAGCGGGTAAAATCCTCAGCTGAAAGGCCAACTATATCAGTTATAGTCTCTTGAACATCCCTTGGCCCTTCTGCAAGTATAACATCGCCATTTTGGGTGGCCTCTCTAACCCTTGCCATGGATGTTTTATATCCACCAGTTTTTGTATCCCTTTTTACGCTTCTATCTACTATGTATGTTTTTCTGCTGCTTCCTTTTCCTATTTCAAATTCATAGCATACATTAGCAGTATCAGATTCCGTATTTATAAACTCTTTTGTGTCCCTTGATATTTTCCCATACATTGCAATTGTTATGGCATCAAGTATTGTAGACTTTCCGCTTCCTGTTGGCCCAAATATTCCAAATAGTCCTTTTTCGGTTAGCTTATCAAAATCCACTGTCTGCTCTTTGCAAAAGCTATTAAGCCCCGATATTTTCAGCATCTTGGGTTTCATCGTCTCCACCCTCTTCCTTTGTAATGTCTAAAAATAGATCCATAAGTTCTCCTGAAAGCTCTGTTCCCGTCTTTTCCATATAAAAGTCTCTAAAAAGTTCTTCCATTGATCTCTCTCTCATATCTAGTCCCTCATCTTCTTTATCCATGCCCTCTATTTTAGGTATAATCTCAACTATATCTGGCAATAGCTCTTTCATCTCTTTTATCTCAGATTGAGTCAATGTTCTATCGGTTTCTATTTCAATATATGCCCATATATCTCTATCCTTATTTTGTCTGCAAGTTTCTATAGCATCCTCAATGCTGCTGCATTTAAATACCTCTATTGGTTTATAGTTTTTAAACAAAACTTGCCTTATATCAGGCTCTTGTCCAGCCTTTATATCAACAATAAAGCAGCACTTGCTATAGCCTATTTCACTTTTACTATACTGGATTGGGGATCCTGCATAGTAAATGTTTGACCTTTCTGAAACTATTTGGGGTTTATGAAGGTGTCCTAAAGCTATGTACTGAGCCTTATCTGGAAGGGCTGATACATCAACCGCCATACTCCCGCCAAGCTGTATAGGTCTTTCCGAATCGCTCTCTTTGCCCCCCGCTACAAATAAATGAGAAACCGCTATATTTATAGTATCCTCTCTATATTTGCTTGATAGGGAAGCAAATATTTGAGCTACCTTTTCAGAATAACTAATTTGTCTTTCTTCTTCATCAGTGCTTTCCGTAAATATTTCATTTAGTCTTTTTTCACTTGGATAAGGGAGTGCTATTATAACAGCTTTCTCTCCCCTCATTTCAATCTCAATGTACCCTTCTCCAGAGTCATTAATGAGAAGGTCGCCATAATGGCCTTTTTCTGCCACGTCTTTAGGAGTTCCTAATAAAATTATCCCATGGTCATCAGCAAGTGGGCCTGCAGCAATTAGCCTCTCCGGGTTGTCGTGATTTCCTGCAATAACCAAAACAGCCCTTTTTCCCCCATTTGATATCTTTTTTAATGTACTATAAAAAAGTTTTTCTGCCCTTGCTGGAGGATTCCCAGTATCATAAATATCTCCAGCAATAATTACAAGATCCACATCATTTTCATCTACTATATTCACAAAATCCTCTAAAAACTTTTCCTGCTCATCAAGCCTTGAATTCCCCTCAAGGCTCTTTCCAAGGTGCCAGTCCGCTGTATGAAGTATCCTCAATTTAGCTTCACTCCTTAATATTTTAAAATATCTCCATTATAGAAAAGATATATATACCTTTCTTTTACCCTTTTACCTGTGATCCTCTCTAAAGCCTTTGCGTAATAATCAAGTTGAACCCTATACTTCTCTCTTAAATCCTCTGACCTTCCATTTGGTACATAATCTGTCTTATAGTCAATAAGTACAAGGCCATCAGGCTCCTCAAAATAGCAATCTATTATTCCTTGGAGAATTATTGTCTCATCTTTGTATATATCTTCATCAAGATTAGGATAAGTTTCACTGCTTTTTATCTCCATATAAAAAGGCCTTTCCCTTTTTACATTACTAGATGAACACATCCTCTTGCCAATGGGGGACTCAAAGAAGCCCAGTATCCTATTTTTATCTATTCCTGAAACCTCTTTTTCTGTGATGTATTCATCTTCTACTAACCTTTTTATAAGCTGCTCTAAGCCTATTATAGATGGCGTATTTTGTATATCAATCTTTTGCATAACAAGATGCATTATGGTTCCTCTTCTTACTGCAGAAAGCCTTTCCCCCTCTTCCATAAATTTAGGCTTTTTAGTCAAGGGAGGAACAAATATATTTGTAGACAGCTCATCATCTATGGTATTTACTACCCTTTTTAGCTCTGTTACTGTAAGCTTTGCAGGAAGCCTTGAGGCTTCTTTATATGGATATTTAAACTCAAGCCTTCTTTTTATCTCATCAGTATAGTTTTTATCTTCTTCTGTATCATCAATATTTTCTGCTATCTCCTCTGTAGCTTCACTATCATCTATAATTATGTCCTGTCTTTTCTCTATAAAAACATTCCATTTAGAATCATCATCTATTAAGTTTTTATTATCTGCCATTGCAGATTCTCTAATAGAATTACATCCTATATGCTTCATGAGACATGGCCCTATCCAGTCTAGGTATCTATCTCCATTTATTATTTCATGCTCCGGTATCTTATGCCCAGGGTAATTTAGGCTATCAGCCCATTTTGATAAAGCCTTGTCTGCATCTGACACGGTTCCAGTTATTATAATCTTCTCCTTTGCTCTTGTAAATGCAACATATAATACCCTCATCTCTTCAGAATAGCTTTCAAGTTTCATCTTCCTTTTTATTGCTTGTTTTATCACTGTAGGGTAGGATATCCTTCTTTTAGGATCAACATAGTCAGGCCCTAGGCCTAATTCATGATGAAAAAGTATATCGCTGTTTAAGTCCATTAAATTAAACTTTCTTCCCGTGGTACTTACAAATACAACTGGGAACTCAAGTCCTTTACTCTTGTGTATGCTCATTATCCTAACTACGTTTTCATTTTCTCCAAGTATTTTAGCACTCCCCATATCCCCACTGTTTTTCTTTAACTTGTTTATAAAGTTTATAAAATTGAAAAGTCCTTTAAAACTTGTTTCTTCGTATTGTCTTGCCCTTTCAAATAATATCTTTAAGTTTGCCTGTCTTTGAACTCCTCCAGGCATTGCACCCACATATGCAAAAAAACCTGTGTCAGTGTAAAGGTACCACAAAAATTCTGATATGGATTTATTCTTTGACATATCCCTCCATCTATTTAAATCGTTTAAAAAGTTTTTAGCCTTTCTGCCCACCTCATCATCTATAGAAGCTTTAATATTTAGCGCATCATAAAATGTCTTTTTATTATCTGCTATCCTTATCTCAATAAGATCTTCTTCAGTCATTCCAACTATGGATGACCTAAGAACCGAGATTAAAGGTATATCCTGCCTTGGGTTATCTATAATCTGAAGAAGTGATAAAACTATTTGAACCTCTAAACAATCAAAATACCCGCTGCCAGTATCTGCAAATACAGGTACACCTGAGTTTGTAAGCTCTTCCATAAATATAGGCCCAGGCATTGAGGTTGCACGCATTAGTATAACAATGTCTCTATATTCAATTGGTCTATACTCTCCTTTATTCTTATCAAATACTACAAAGTCGCTTCTGATTAACTCGTTTATCCTCTTTCCAACCATTCTTGCTTCAAGCTGTATGCTCCCTATATCCTCATCATCTTCTGCGTCCTCGTCTTTTTTAGTCTCAATTATATGAACTTCAACAGGGCCTCCACAGATTTTAGACTTATCTGCTTCAGGATAGGCAGCGCCTAAGTTTAATTCTTCGTTTTCATCATATTCAAGCTCACCTATGTTTTTAGACATTATAGACCTAAATATATAGTTAACTCCATCTATAACCTCTTTTCTGCTTCTAAAGTTTTTATATAGAAGCACCTTCCTATCCTTTGAACAATCATCCATTTTATAGGTATTATATTTTTGGAGAAAAAGCTCTGGCTTTGCTTGTCTAAATCTATATATGCTCTGCTTTACGTCTCCCACCATAAATATATTGGGCCTTTTACTATCTTTTCTTGATATGGTAGAAAGTATTAGCTCTTGAACCATGTTGCTGTCTTGATACTCATCAATTAATATCTCCTCAAATCTATCCCTATAATCTAAAGCAGCAATAGATGGTTTTCCACTTTCCTTATCTATAAGTATATCAATGCAAAAATGCTCTATATCATTAAAGTCTATTATATTTTTTTCCTTCTTTTTCTCTCTGTATCTATCTCCAAAATCTAATACGAGACGGGCTAGAGATTTCATGGAAGGGTATAGGCTTTTCATCTCCCTTTTTATCTCTTCTGAGTTTGATACTAATATCTCACTTTTTATATCATTTATTCCTTTTTTTACTGAATCCCTTATATCTTTTACAGCCTTTTGGGTATCTTTATCCGCCCCTTTTTTGCAGTTTGGAAGCCTGTCAAAGCTTATAGATGAAAACCCTTCATATAAACTATCCCAACTGTAGTCATCACAAAGCCTTTCTATACTCTTTAATTTATCTATTTCTATAATTAAATGATCATAATACTTCTCAAAATCCCCAAGCCCTTCAATCATTTCAATTGCATTTTCATACATTGAAATATATCCTGAAAGCTCTATTTTTATATTATCCGTTAAAACCTTTGCCCAAATAGATGATGAAAAGTCAAAATCATCATCCACGTTAAACATATGAACCACATCTTCTATCCACTCTTTTGGCCATGGGGTGCTCATGGAAAATTCATATAACTTAAGCACCATATCTAGTAGGTTGGAATCTCCCCTTCCTCCTCCATACATTTCAACAAGATCTATAAAATCCTCATTTTCCTCTATCTCATAATTTTCATCAAATATTTCATCCATTGCCTCCTGCCTTAGAAGTATGGTCTCTGTTGCATCTGCAATCCTAAACCCCGGGTCTAAATCTATCATATGAAAATTATTTCTTATAACCTCAAGGCAAAATGAATGTATAGTGGTTATATAGGATTTGCTAAGAAGTGCAATCTGTCTTTGAAGCCTTTTTGAGTCAGGGTTTTTCTCTATCTCCTTAGATATTGCATCTCCAATCCTTTCTCTCATTTCAGCTGCTGCTGCATTGGTAAATGTAACCACAAGAAGCCTATCTATATCAACTGGATTTTCTTCATCTAATATCCTATTTATTATCCTTTGAACTAAAACTGCAGTTTTTCCAGCCCCTGCAGCTGCTGCAACAAGCAGGTTGCAGTCTCTATAGACTATAGCCTGTCTCTGCTCAGGCGTCCAATTTGTAGCCATTACTTTTCCTCCTTTGCAGAAGTATTTTCTGTTATAGTTTCCCATATCTCATCCTTGCTTTTATTTCTAATTATTCTATAGGTGTTCTCTTTTATAGATACATCAAACCTGCATATTGCCTTATATGTGCAAAAGCTGCATGGTGTTCTATCTTTATTTTTATATGGGCTTATCATTATGTTTCCCTTTAACATATCTTCACAAAGCTTAATTGTAACATCCTTTACATGTTTCCTTAAAGCGTCAAACTTTTCTTCATCAGCTACAGAGCTTGAGGATCCTAGACCCCCATCTGCCTTAATCATTGCAGGTATTATGATTGAATACCCATCTATATCTTTATCCATCTCTCTTATTACCTTAACATCAGATAATAAAAGTCCCTTCATTTTAAGGCTCTTCATTATTTCATTTTCAATCTCTTCATCTTTTATCTCTCCATTTGTTTTAATCATTGGATCATCTATTCTAAAGTACAATATTCCTCCTGGAAGTACAGGCTTTTTACTGTTTTTCGAAGCATACTCAAGTATTGCATCAAGATATACTAAAAGCTGCAGCTCAAGGCCATTATATATATCAGATAAATCAAAACTTTTGTTTCCAGTTTTATAATCAACCACCCTAACATATATTTCATCCTCAGTTTCTAATGTATCAACTCTATCAATTCTACCTATTAGTTTTATGTTTTCTCCTGATGGAAGGTTAATAGATATGGGTGGATACTTTCCTCCATCTTCGAAAGAAACCTCATGGCCTGCCGGATTAAATCCCCCTCTTTTTATGTGAAGAGCTATAAGGTATACCGCCCTTGTAATTACCCTTTTTAACCTATTTTTTAGGTATCTGTATCTTGCTGAACTAGATAAAATAGAACCTGCTTCCTCCTCAACGGTTTTGTCTACTATATCTGATATAACATCATTACACCAACTGCTGTCTACCTCTCTCCAAGTTAGATTGTTTTCATCTAAATACGTAGAGAATCTATCAAGTATAGTGTGGATAAAGCTTCCAACATCAGGAGGTGTAAACTCGTATATGTCCCTCTCTTTTGCTTTAAGTCCATACTGTACAAAATAAGCAAAAGGACATGCAGAATATCTTTCAAGCCTTGATATGCTAAAGCATAGCTGTTTTCCATATATATCATTTATTTTATCTTTGCTAATTCTTTTTGCCTCGTTTTTATAGTTAATTCCAGATAAGGCCCTCTCACACCTGTGCCTCCATATATCATCCTTCATATACCAGCTGTATACATCTTTCCACATAGTATTTACTAAGTCCCCATCCCTATTTAATCTTACTGCTGAAATTAGTTCATTAAAGGTTGGGGTAGGACTTGTTATAAGGTTTAACACCTCTTCATTTGTATCTTCTTTTATTATGTCACTATGCTCACTTATATTTTTAAATATCTTTTTAAATCTAGATATAAGTATTGAAGGCCTCATGGCTCTTCCTTCATGGTCTGCTATTGGATAGCTTACATATAGATAATCCTCTGTTCTAGTAAATGTTGTATATATTAGAAACTGCTCATTAAATATCTTCTCCCTAGTGTCAGGTGCAAGCTCTATTCCTAATGATTTTAAGCTCTGCCTGTCACTATCGCTAAGTATTCCCTCATCCTCTGCAGGAGATGGAAATACCCCATCATTTACCCCAAGTATATAAAGTGCAGAAACATTATGGCTTTTAATTCTCTCAATTCCTCCGAACATAACCTGATCAACAGATGGAGGAATAAGCCCCATATTGTATTCACCAAATCCTATTGATAGTATCTTAACAAAATCCGAAACTGAAAAGTTATCCTCTCCAAGTACCTCAACAGCTTGATCTAAAACCTCAATTAAGGTGTTCCAAACTCCGCTGTACTCGCCTGCAAGTCCAAAATCTCCCCTATCTTTAAATTCATATATCATGCCTTCCACTCTTTCAGGAAGCCCTATAGCACATAAAAATTCAAAGAGTGATTTCGTCATTTGTTTTACATTTTTGCTCTTATTTAAATTATCTTGAAGCTCTAATATTGGTCCTGTAACCCTTCTTCTTATTTCATTTATTTTGTCTAAAGTATCTTTATCTTCCTCAGATGCTGCCCCCCTTGGCCAGTATTTCCAATCCTCATCCACTGTCCATCTTTTCCCCTTTATTCCACTTGAAAGTGCATAGTTTTCAAGCAAATCAATATCCTCTATTGGTATGCCAACAAGGCCAGTTTTTAAATACTTAAATACTGACTCATATGACCAATTTTTACTTAATATCTCTATGGCTGAAAGTGCAAGAATTATAATAGGGCTTGAACTTATCTCCCGCCTTCTATCTAAAAAGTAAGGTATGCCATACTCTGTAAATATAGCTTCAATTAGGTACTCATATCCTGAAGTATCCCTTGTAACTACTGCAATATCACTATACCTAATCCCTTCATCTCTAGTTAATCTAACAATATCCCTTGCAGTATTTTCAACCTCTGTATATTTATTCATTGCCTTGAATATACTTATATTGCGAGTTTTATCCTCATATATGTCATATGGAAATGAAAGCAGATTTTTCTCTAGATGCCCCAATTCTCTATTATTCCTAAATTTGTAGGGTACTTCCCTTTTAAATGACACTGGCTCATCAATTGATATGTTGTTATCTCTTGCAATATTTATTATTCTTTTCTCTATACCATCAATTGAAGAAAATACATCTTTGTCCTTGCCAGTTATATCAGTACATAATGTTATGTTAACTCTTTTAGCATTATTTAAAAGCTTTTCTATTATCATATATTGCTGAGGATTAAAAAGAGAAAACCCATCAATCCAAATCTCTGCTCCATTAAACATTGACGATTTATCTAACTTTTGCGCAAGTAATATTAAATCGTCATCTGAGTCTATATAGTTTTCACTAATTACTTCATCAAATTTTGAATAAATCAGACCTATATCATGGAGCTTATCTTTAAGAGGCTTCTCCTCTATTTTTTCTGTTGTATCCGCAAGTATTTCTGGATTTACATTATATATTTTAAGCTCTGTTATAATATCAGCCATGGTATCTACAAATCCTTGCATCGATACCGCCTTTGAAAATACCTTTAAATCCCTTTTAACCTCGTCCATTATTTTATATATTATCATTGCCTTTCCAGCACTATTCATATGCTGCTTTGTAAGGCCTCCAACTTCATTAAAAACGCTATACGCCATCCTCTTAAAGCTTAAAACCTTTGCCTTAAGTAAACCTCTTTCTCCAACATATCTTAAAAGATCTTTCTCCGCTTGGAAAGAAAAATCCTCAGGTACCAAAAGTATAAGGGGGTCATCACATCCTTCATCTATTCTTCTTTTTATATCCTGAAAGCAAAAATGACTCTTGCCACTTCCAGCTCTTCCATATATAAATCTAACGCTCATTTTTCTCCCCCCAGATTTTATAGTTTACATATATTTATAATATCATAATTAAAGGTATATTTTCAGCAACCCTTAAGCTAAAAATATACCCTTATACAAAATATGTAATCTGTATTATTTGTATTTCTCCTTGAATTCCTTGAATTCCTTGAATAATTGTTCATATTCACTTCTAATTGCAAACCTAGGAGTCGTTAGAGGCCAGTACCTCAATGGTAAATTGGATTCGGAGTGGAATAGAAAACTGCAAATTATATTTTTTCCATTTACCCAAACTTCAGCAGATATGTTACCTTCATTTAGCTTATCTTCCAACTCATACATATATATATCTATTGGCATATCTAAATAACACTCTGGATTTAAACCAATCTCTGAGGAGGCTAATATTCTCATTTTGTAAACATCAATATCTATAATGCCTTTACCTAATACTCTCCCTTTTTCTGATAAACCTCCACTTGCCACGCTCCAGCCGTATTTATTAAGGAATCTAATATTTCTTTTATTGGCGTATGTTGTAGATATACTATACATATATATACCAACACAAAATACTATTAATATTAGTGGGAGAGAAAATATCATTACCTTCTTTGTCTTTTCCACCGCTTTTTGCCTCCTCATATAAGATTAGCATATAATAAGAGTTTTAAGGGCTAGTATTTATTATTACTTAAAAAGTTAATCATTTATTTTATGATAATTCTTATCTATACCTGGTAATTGAATATTGGTTAAAATAAACTTAACAAGTAAGTGCTATTGAGGAATATCAATTATGGTATTATTGTCATAGTCGATGCTGCAGGTATTGAAGTGGCAGTATAATAACGTTCATAGTAACCAGCTCCAGTATTAACTACACACCAATAATTTATTTTACCAACTGCGCCTACAGTAATAGGTGTTGGTCCACTAACACCTCCTAAATATGAGTATATCGCATTACCCGCATATCCCTTGCTTTTCGTTTCCGCACCATAATCTGGACCATTTAATATATTTTTGTCTAGCCCAAACTCTCTATAGTAATCCCACTCAGCGATGTTATATAACCCCATTTTGCTTCCTGTCATAGGATACATACTTACTGTTGTTTTTTCCATTGTAAACGTCCAATTGAGAGTTTGAAATCCTATGGTACTCCCAAAATATGCAGGTATGATCATATTGTATGACTTCGTTTTATCCTTTGGCCAATGAGTCCCGGAAACAGCAAATGGGTCACTACTAGATACTATTTTCACATTAACACTGCTTGCCGCACCTGAATTTTCAATAACATTATATCCATAGGTTCCCCTCATAAATCTTTCAAAGTTACTTGTATTTCCATATACCTTGGCATATACATGATTACTATTCTGAATCTTTGCAACATTTTGGTAATACACACTTGTACTAACAATAGGTCCCCATTTAGTATTGCAATAATCTGTGTCTTTATGGTTCACATCGTAGTCATTTGCGTTATAGGCAAGGCTCGGTTGCTCAGCTGCTATACTATCTAAAGCGGGAGGTTTTATATTATCATTTAATTCATTGTATAAGTATTCTCTCGGGTTCTCTTTTTCATATATTTCTAACCTTCTATTAATTGCTTCTCTTGTTTCTATAAATTCTGTACCAAAGTCTAAAATTACGGGAACTTTATCTTCACCATTATATACACCTATTGTAGTAGCTATAAAGCATTTATTTTTTTCAGGCATATAATGTATTGATAATATAATACTATTATCCTCATTATCGATATTATCAAGGTATCCGTTAAGTGGCCCAATATAAACAATGTCATTTTGAAGTGTTATAACTGGCATAAGACTTCCATGACAGTTTAATGAGTGTTTAACTCCACCAATAATAATATTACCTCTTGCCTCGAATGGAATATCTGTATTTACCTTAACATCACTCTTACTGGTTAATTGCAATTCCAATTCTACTTTATCATCTCTTATACTTGTCATTGACTTTCTAAAAAACTTCTCAAAGCCATTAATATTTATATCTGAATTATTTATATTATTACTGTTTAACTTCTCTTTTATGTTATACACCTTTTGATTGTAAGCGCAAGGCTCATTTTCTAAAGGTTTAGTTGCTGCCAACCCCCAACAAGGAATAGAAACTACTAATATAAGCAACAATAAAAGAGTCTTTTTCTTCATAATATAACATCCTTTCGTTTATTATTATATATTTCTATTGATATAAATATTGGACATTAGTAAACATCGGAATAACTCCCTTTAATAATAGATAGACATTCCACAACTCCACTTTCTGAAACCCTACGAAAAGGGTGGAGATGTCCCAAAGCAGTAGTTCACAAAATTACATTAATGCCTACTAATCTTGTATATTCCCCATCACCCATCATACATAGGTAATTTAGGTATATTATAACATATTATGAATATGATGTAAGCATAGATCATATAATTCTATAATTTCAATACCGGTTATCAATGTTTTCTCTACTCCTTTACACAAGATATTTCTTCGTATATAAGATATCAAATAACTGCGGATCTTTGACACTTACACGATAAGAAAATCACTGAAGCCATTGAAAAGGCTTTATTTTTTCAAGTTTTAAAGATATATATTAGATAATATACGGCAATAGGGCCTTCAATTTCTAAATCTACAAATTCTACATTACTTTATGTGATTAAATCAATTTATGAAACGGTGTTCATTCAACTAAAGTTGTTGAAAAACTAGGTACAGTTAAGGGGCTAGAAGGAAAATTAAATGTGCTAAAGAATATATTGAGGAACTTAGCAAAAATGATAAGGAAAACAAGGCATATCTACCGGGTATAACCAGTCAAAGCAGATTGAAAGGGCAACCAGAGATTTTATACCCTCTAACTATCAAGGGCGAGAGTATATTTTCAGCAACCCTTAAGGTGAAAATATACTCTTATATAAAGTATGTAATCTATATTATGAGAAGGAAAATATAACTACCTTATTATTGAACAAGTATAAATTGTGAATCTTCCCATATATATTCAGCTTCCTTATATCCACCACCCTCAGGCTTAGGTATTGTTACCTCAATTCCATTACCAGCATCATTCAGAACAAATTCAGCCGTATGATCTGAGCTTGCGTTATAAATATAATCATCCTTCACTGATAAGTGCCTAAGCTTGCCAGTTTCTTCTATACTAAATACTACATATTTGAAAGTTCCGTCTTTAGCAGGTTCACCAATTGCAAAATCAAGATTGCCAATAAAAGTGTGAAAAAATTATGGCTTTATATTCCATAAAACAGCAGCCCCCCACTATATAATTTACATTTGAGCTATCCCCAATATATGTATCTAAACCAGTAATATACCACAAACTGCAAGAAAACAAGCAAATTTTGCAAGCACCTTGTTTACAAGATAAGGTAAACAAGTTATTATCTTGGTAGCTATATTAATCATATGGAGGTTTTTCTTATTGATGGGGAGGAAAAAATTTTATGAAAAGGATTGAAAATATGCGCAAGGTAAAAGCCATAGGTAATATATTGATTGTAATGGGATTATTGTTATTAATAATTGCACTTTTAGTAAATTCAAATATTCCGTTACTTATTCCGTTACTATCAATAGCAGGAGTTGTCATAGTATGTATAGGGTATGTGTTTTTCTTTCTTTTTTGGCGATGCCCATTTTGCCATAAGTGTTTACCAGTTAACGGAATGATTGGAATGGAGAATTGTCCATACTGTGGCAACAAAATATACACATAAATTTAAAACCAGAAAAATCTCCATATAATTATGATTAATATGTAAATCCATTATTTAGAGACCCAAAAATGTATCTAAAAATTGTCGTTGCGAAAAATGCTTTTTTGCAACGACAATTTTTATTTTGTCTTTTTGTTACTCACAGTATGTTAATACAAAAGAAATGTTGAAAATATATATATCTTGCTGCAAAATAGTACAACAAACACTTCTTTATTTATTCCGGCAATGTCGTAATCTCCCCCGACAAAGTTATAAATAATTTTGACCTTCTGAAATTGCTCCCCACCGACCTTTTATCACCATCGAAATTGCTTTTTCTGGATTAAAAGTATTATCACCTACCGGCGAAAGTCCTTGTCCGCCGCCACCCGTTCCAATGCTGACAATCTCGTAGGCACCCTTGCCAACTTTTTTCACCCTTATCTCCATATAATTATCGGGCCATGTTCCCTTGCCCTTTGCACCAACTGATGGATTAACATAGCTATCATTGTCAGTTGTAAAATCATAATTCAAGGAGACACAGAACTCATTGATATCGCCCGCTAAAAGCGATATCTTTTTAAGTTTATAAGAGGTGATCCGTTCATTGACAGGCATCTTTTCACTTATCAGTGAGGACATATATTCGTCGAAGGCGATTGTTCCAAGCTTTATAAGGTTTGTTTCTGTACTCTTAAAAGAAAGTGTTTCGCCATTTAGCGTAAATTTATTGTTCTTAGGATTTACCAATAAACCAATACTCACCACCACTACAGCAATCACTGCTGCCACAATAATCCAGGATGAAGGCTTCCTGTAGTTTAGCACGTTTTTAATCCGACCTTTGACATTGCCCTCACCAAAGGCAAGGGGACTTCCGTTTAAGATAGGCCTGCCCGTTGCAAGGGATAAAAGCGAAGTGGAATAGGCTTTCTTAATTTCGCCACCCATTTCCTTAATAACCTTTTCGTCGCAGGAAAGTTCCATGTCGCTGCTCATTAGCAAGAAAGCAATCCATACCATAGGGTTAAACCAATGGATACTCAAAACTAAAAAAGCAAATGGCTTTACGATATGGTCGAATCTCCGAATATGCGTTTGCTCGTGCAGTATAATAAAGCTTTTTTCTTCTGCTGTCAACCCAGTAGGAACGTAAATTCTCGGTCTGAAAATTCCAAGTACAAATGGGGTTTTCAGGTTATTGGCCTCATAAATATTTTTCTCTGTTTGCTTTGCATTTTTAAGATGCCTTTTTAAGATCAAAACGGAGACGATACTGTAAACAAGCATTAAAATAATGCCCAAAATCCAGATATAGGAGCCTATCCAAGTATAAACTTGTAAAGGATTTATACTTGCCCCGATTGAGGGGGAAGGTAGTACACTGTTCACAAATGTATCAACGATAGCAATACCACTATTGATTTGGGGGCTTTGCTCATAAGCAATATTATAGGGAATAGGTGCAGCATTTGTAGGCAAGAGACTGAACATGCTCTCAAAGGAGAAAGGACATAGAAGCCTAAATGCCACAACACCCCAAAGTGCATAAGAAATAACTTTAGGTGCTTTTTTGAGAGGTATACGGACAAGCATCACAAAAATAATCACATAACTAGCCGTAAGGCTCATATTTAAAACGGAAAGAAACAGCTTCTCCAAAGTTATCCCTCCTTAAACTCGTCAATCAGTTTCTTAAGCTCTTCAGCCTGATGATCACTAAGCCTTTTTTCTCCGATAAAGGCTGTCAGGAATTTAGGCAATGACCCTCCAAAGGTATCTTCAACAAAGCGTCTGCTTTGCTTTGCGCAAAGCTCATCTTTTTTTACTCTAGATGATACCACTGCATTTTCATTTTGAAAAATACCTTTTTTGCATAGCTTCTTTAAAACTGTATATGTGGTAGATTTCTTCCAACCCATCTCTTTTTCGCACAGTTTTACCAGCTCACCGGAACTGATTGGCTCGTACTGCCAGATTAAATCAGAAAATTTTGCTTCGCTTTTTGCAAGTTTATAATCATTCATAATTTAAACCTCCTTGGTCTATTATATATCGACCTTAATATACTAAGTCTACATCTAGTAGACCCAAATGTCAATATTTTCATTTTAACTTTTTATTAGGAATGTAAATAGGCGTTAATTATACCTTTTAGTTTATTAGAACCTGCTCCACCCTCACCCATCAAATACTGATATTTTGTATTAAACTTTCCTCTAAATACTTGATACCCACATAATAATCTTATGCACTAAAATCAAGGAGGTAATTACTATGGATAATTTTGTTTTTCAGTGTCCTACAAAGATAATATTTGGTAGGGATACAGAAAAGGAAGTAGGAAGGGAAACTAAAAAATTTAGCAGTAAGATTCTTCTTCACTATGGTGGGGGAAGTATAAAAAAATCTGGTCTTTATGAAAAAGTAGTTAATCCTTTAAATGAAGCTGGAGTTGAGTTTATTGAACTTCCTGGTGCTCAGCCAAACCCTAGTTAAGCCTTGTGAAAAGAGGCATAGATATATGCTGCAAAAATAACATAAATTTTATTCTTGCTGTTGGCAGGCTTAAAAAGATTTATAAACAAGATGTATTAAATATACTAAACCTTGCTAAATAGTAAAAAGTTTCCACGTATATATACGTGGAAACTTTTTTAAAATGCTCCGCCGCCGCCACCGCCGCCAGCTCCCCCAGTGCCGCTTGAACCTCCACCGACACCTGTTGAAGACGATAGGTCAGACATTATGGTTTTTATACTACTTGATAATCCATCTATTCCGCTAAAAGAATCTCCTCCACTGCTTCCATGAAGATAAGTAAGAGAAGAAGTATAAAAATCATCACCACTAAAATTCTTTTTTATATGTTTGGCTGCGCTATTATAATACCCAAACATTATTGCATAAGGAAGCTGGCCTTCCCATATTGGAAGTGTAAATGTATCTTCCTTCTTTTCTCTTGTAACATCCCTTAAATAGTTTCTATAAGAGTTCCATTTAGCTCTTGCTTCAACCATTTTAGGAGATACATCCCTTATAAGGAATGAAAATATAAATACAAAGAATGATGAAAGTCCTGCCGATGCTGTAAAGCCCCACATTCCTTCAAAAGCCCCTGCCAAAATGCCTAGGCATAAACTTATAATGAAAAATATAAGTCCATATTTTACTGCATCAGTTTTTTCGCTTATAAAGCCTAACTTTTCTGTATCAGCTTTTATTATCTTCTTCCACTCCTCAAGATCTTTGCTAAACTTTGAAGAGTTTTTGTGGGAATAGTCTTTAATATCTTTAAATGATACCTCTGTTCCATCCCCAATCTTGTCAATAAACCAATTTATCAAAAACTTTTCATTATCCATAAGTCTATCCATTAGCATAGAGATATTTTTCTTTATTATATAATCAGACTTTGTTGCTTCTTTTCCAAAGTATTTCTTTGTATCACTAGCCTCTTCCATTGTTAAGTACCCTTCATTTACCATATGCATTATCTCTGCAGTAATCTCTCCTGCACCAACTATCCCAAAGTTTGTTATATAGCTTGCTGAAGCTGGTCCATAATCTCCCGGCGCAGTTGTTATATATGTTTCGCCTAGGTCATACTTTTTATTTTTACCATACTTTTTATATAGCACAATATAAATCATAGCTGATAAAATAGGCCATGCTATTGAAAGGCCTCCAGATACTTTAGAGACTTTCCTTTTTCTATTTGCCTTTTCCGCTCTTTTAGCTTCATCATTAAGTATATTATTTAGCATATCTTTATTTACTGCATTTTTACACTCAGGAACTGAAGAGTTTGGAAATAAAACTCTTATTTCTGTAGGAGTCCTCATACCTAATTTATCTATTTTATATTCTACTGTTTTACTATCTACTATTTTTGACTCTCCATATAAAGGTCCATGGCTAAATACTTTAAGGTTATCTTTAGCATCCTCTGCTAGGGATACATTTACTTTTACATTCTCTAAAGTACTGTCCCACCTGCCTCCTATAAAAGACCAAAAAAGCTCTGCAGTATCATTATATTTAACAATTGCACCATCTAAACTATACTTTATTATATATTTCTTTTTCTCTTTATCTGCAGGGGAATATACCTTTATTTTTACACCTTCCCAGGTCTTATCAAGAGTATATATATCGCCCATTCCATTTTTGGCTTTTCCTTCTTTATATTGCACAATTCCTTCTTTAGTTTCTTCATATACACTTATATCATGAATTGTGGCATTTTGTCCTCTTTGATTCTTTAAATCAATATCCCTATATATACCATTGGCTTTGCTCTCAAAATCATAGGTTATCTCCTCAACCACATCCACTATACCGTTTTTTTGTATATTAGATACTATATTATATTCTTTTACCTTATAATTAACTGAATCAGCTTTTGCAACACTAGATATAGGAAAAAGCAATATTGCAATGAGTAAAAATATACTAATTTTCTTGTTTTTCATATATACCTCCATCTTACGGGCGAATAAAAACAACCCGGCTATTGATAGCTAAAAAATACCAAGCCTTTCCACTATTATACATTATAATATGCATATGGTACAATTAAATTTAATTTAAAATATCACCTATAACTCTAATTGCGTTTAAATGTAATATCTTTTCTATCTCTCCTTCTGTAAAATTAGCCTCTTTGAGCTTGTCTATTAGCTTATACATCTCTCCAGCGTTCTTTATCTCAAGGTTTTGGTCTATACCATCAAAATCCGTTCCGAGAGATATAACATCAATGCCTCCTACATTCTTTATGTGCTTTATATGGTCCACCATATAATCTACCCTGCTTATATCTCCTTCTCCTAAAAAGCTTCTCTCAAAGTTTATACCCATAACTCCGCCCTTTTTAGCTAATACCTTTATCATGTCATCAGTTAGATTCCTACAACTTTCCTTTTTTGCTCTAGCATTTGAGTGGGAAGCTACAAAAGGCTTTTTAGATAGTCTTGCAACATCATAAAAACCACCATCTGAAAGATGAGATACATCTATAATCATTCCTAAATTGTTCATTTCATATACCACGTCATGTCCAAACGAAGTAAGACCTTTATCCATATAACATTCTTTGCAGTTTGGATATCCTATTTCATTAGGATAATTCCATGTTAATGTCATAAGCCTAACTCCAAGCCTATAAAAGTTCCTTAAATTCTCTATACTCCCCTTTATTGTGGCTCCTTCTTCTATTGTAAGAAATGCTGATATTTTGTTTTTATCCATGTTTTCATTTATATCTGAAATTCCATCTGCAAATGCGATGCTGTCGTTATTTTGATCTAGCTCCATATAGAATCTATCAATCATTTTAAGGCAAGCCTCTAATGGATTATCCACCTCGCCTAAATTAACAAACATAGCAAAAAACTGTGCTATATAGTCTCCCTTTTTAAGCTTTTCAATATCAACATTAAAGTCATTTTTTTTAAGGCTATCCTTAGCCCCGCCTTCTTCCATAATCCTTAAAATTGTATCACAATGAAAATCAATAACCCCCATAAAAATCCCCCTTTAACGTGTCTTAACATGTGGTCTTCAAATGTTTATTAAACCACTCTGTTATTTCTTTAAGCCTTCTTACTCTGTGCCTTGGCTTGCCACTTCTGCTAAGCTCATGGTTTTCTCCTCTAAACATACATAGCCTTGATTCAACTCCATGATATTTAAGAGCAGTGAACATCTGAATCCCTTCTGCAATATAGCAGCGGTAGTCCTCATCAGAATGTATAAATAGCGTAGGAGTTTTAACCTTATCTGCATATTTAAGAGGTGAACTGTCCCAAAGCTTATTATAATCCTGCCATGGTGTTTTTCCAATCTGATCATCTACAAAATAGTACCCTATATCAGTTGTACAGAATTTTGATGTCCAGTTAGATATACTCCTTTGAGATGCAGCAGCCTTAAACCTATCAGTATGGCCTATTATCCAATTAGTCATAAATCCTCCATAGGATCCGCCCAAAACGCCAACCCTGTCTTTATCTATGGAAGGGTACATCTTAAGCACATAATCAGTAAACCTCATTATATCGTCATAGTCAATTGTGCCGTATTTTCCTCTAATATCTGCAAACTCATTGCCTCTTCCATCGCTTCCCCTTGGATTACAGAAAAATACGAAATACCCTAATCCAGCCCAGTACTGCATTTCATGATAAAAAACCTCTCCATAGGTTGACTTTGGTCCTCCATGTATATTAAGCAGTGCAGGATACTTTTTATCTTCTTTATAAGAAATAGGTTTCATAACCCATCCATCAATAAAAATTCCTGACTCCGTTTCAAATTTAATCTTTTCAGGTATAGATACATTTCTTTCATTTAAAACCCAATCATTAAAATGAGTTACTTGGATCTCTCTATCTTTATCATATCTATATAGCTCCTGCAGTTTAATGCCTCTTAATGCTATAAATATTATTTTTCCATCTAATGCATCAAATCCATCTATTGAGCCATCCCCTGTTATAACCTTTTCAATATCTCCATCTTTATCTATTCTATTTAGGTATGTATTGTACCCCTCAGTAGTTGTAAAATACATATAATCCCCATCCACCTTTTTAGTTGATGATGCACCATATCTGCAGTCAGATCCTACAGAATTCCAAAGGCTTACGTCTAAATCAGGTGTTATGGACTTTCTATTATTTGTATCTAAGGATATTAAATAGAACTTAACATTCTCATTTAGCCCATAACCTTTCATATCACTTCCAGTGCATATAATATCATCACCCAAAAAATCTGCATAATCATATATAAAAGTCTCATCAGGGGTTATTTTATTTATATGCTTACTATTTAAGTTACAAATATATATAGCATTTTTAATATCCATTTTGCCTTTATAGCGGGATCCTATAAATACAATCTTATTCTTATCTTTATTTAGCCTAAACATCTCTACGTTTATATCTTCATCCGTAATAGGCTCATACTTTTTAGAATTTAAATCATATATATATAACTGCTCTCTATTTCCATCTACAAATCCTTCTCCATTGCTCCAAAAAGGTATCTCCTCGAGAACTTCAAAGTCTTTCTCTTCATTTCTTCTTTTAAATTCTTCCTCTTTTTTAGATTTATCTAATGCATCAAGGGGAATCTTGTTTTTTTGATGAGTTGAAGAAAATATTAAGGTATTATCATTAACCTTCATTATATTATTAACATTTTTAGGTATTCTAAATGCCTCAATTGCTTCTCCCCCGTGTATATTAATTTTATAAAATACAGTAAATTCATCTCCTGCTTCTTTTCTTGCTTTATCCCTATCATTTCTTATTGCTTGAAAAAGTATTGTTGAATTATCATACCATATAAAATTGCTTTCATTATTAAATGATGTAAGTTTAAAAACATTATCATCTTCAGTATTATAAATCCAAAGGTTAGAACTATATTTATTCTCCTCATAGTCCATTTTGTGGTTTACAAAACATCCATACCTGCCATCATCTGAATACTTTATTCCCGATAAAAATTCATAATTCTTAAAATCATCAATTCTTATATTCTCCAAAATAATCTCCTCCTTAAAAATTAAAAATTTTCCTCTACTTAATTATAATCCAATTTAATTAAATAGACTAATAAAGATGGAGTATGCAAATAGGCGATTCAATATGAACCGCCTATTTATAGCCATATAGGTTAGTTTGAATTCATAATATAATACTGAAAGTTTTCATTAGCCCATTCCTTGTTATATACATGATTTACCATTGACTTTGGGTCATGTACAGAAGCACAATAGGCATCTCTTTTTCCTTCTGCTAATTCTCTAAACGTCTCTAAATACTTCCACCTGAACTTTCTAGCAAAAGGTTCGTTTACATTTGCTCTTTTCCCTAATGTGAAGCAGGTATTTATGCTCCTATTAAGTTTGCAGAAATCTTTTGCCCTGCATTCGCCACATCCTATTGTTTGTGCCATATCTATTTCAACTGTTGTTATATATCCCACCTCAAAATCTGTATAATGCTTTACCCTTGGAGATAGCTCTGCATCTCCATACCCGCTCTCTTCACTCCAATATCCTATTTTGTCTATAAGCTCAGGTCTTAAACACTGAAGCTGGCCAGGTATAAAATCTAAATCAACCCCAACAGATGCATTTTTTAGCTGCAAGTATGATATATTTCCCTTTGCTTTTGGTATTACAGGGGAAAGGAATCTTGGGTATGGATTATCCCTCATAACCCCTAATACACCTACTTCTGGGAATACTTCAAATACTTCTAGATACCTTGATATCCAGTCCTTAGTTTTTATATAAACGTCACTATCTATAACAAAATAATATTGATCAGGTCTTCTTTTGGTAAGATTGAGGTTTATAGGATATATAGGCCCCCTGTTTAAAGTAAGGCGTGTTTTTGACTTAATGCGGTCATCGTTTAGTGTCTGCAAGTAATCCCAAGTATCGTCCTTTGAATTAGAATCAATTATATGCAATTCAAAGTCCTCATTGGAACTTAAAATATTACTTAAATTCTTTTCTGTTAAACCTAAACGATTAAGCGTTACATAGGTTATAAAAGGAGGAATACTACTTATTGTACTCCTTCTTAAATAACTATCCCTTGAATTTATTTTGCCTGTATATAGCGTAGTCATATATTCATATATCCCTCCTGTAGATACTAAACTAGTATTTATTCGTTTTAATTACCTTTGCAGGCACACCTACAGCCGTAGAATATTCTGGAATGTCTTTAATTACTACAGCTCCTGCACCTAAAATTGTCCACTTCCCTATTGTTGTATTAGGTAATACAACAGACTTTGAACCTATTTCGCATCCTTCATTTAACTTTACATAACCACCTAATGTTACATTCCAATACAGTGTTGAATAGTCTCCTATTATTGCATCATGACCAATCCCGCCCGTTGGGTTTATTGCAACATGGTTTCCAATCCTTGTATTAACAGATAAAATAGAGTTAGCACAAATGATGTTCCCATGGCCGATTTTGATATAATTGTTTAATCTTACACTAGGGTGTATTAAATTTGCAAATTTAATATTATAGTCCTTAGCTTTATTAACCAGTTTAAATTTATCCATTGTGTTTCCAATTGCACATACTCCCCATATATTTTTTGTACTAGTTTTATCTAGCCAGTTAAAATCTCCAAGCACCAAATTTCCATTTATACTTTTACCCTGCTTTTCTTCTGTCTCGTCTATATATCCTATAAAGTTCCACATCTTTTTATATTGGTTTATTTCTTCTACAAGCTGTGCAACCTCTCTTCCAAAAGCTCCTGCTCCTATAATAACTAAATCCTTCATATGCTTTTTCCCCTGCTAATAATGCTTATGGCGCTTATAATACTGCATATTTTTTCAACGTCTATATCTGATAAAGCTCCATAAAGAGGAAGTGCAAGTACTGTATCTGCAATAGTTTGGGCTATGGGGAGGTTTTCCTTTGACGCTGATTTAATATCTCTATAGCATGAAAAGTTGCTGCATAGGGGATAAAAATACTTTTTAGCAAATATATTATATTGTTTTAGCCTTTCAAACAGCTCATCCCTTGATAATCCATACTCATCCTTTTGTACCCTTATTACAAAGTATGGGTAGTTATAGTCTGCGCCTTCAACCTCATTCATTAATTTTATTCCTGGAATGTCTTTTAAAAAATGCCTATATAGTTTGGTTAACTCTTGCCTTCTTTTAATCTCGCCTTCTACCTTTTCTAAAAGTAGTATTCCAACTGCTGCTTGAACTTCATTTAGCTTTCCATTAGTGCCTGGTTCATTTACATTATCATCCCTTATGCCAAAATTTTTTAGTAAATCTGCCCTTTCCTTATAGTAGGGATTATTAAATGTTAATGCTCCCCCTTCAATTGTGTTATATACTTTGGTTGCATGAAAGCTAAACATTGATATATCTCCAAATGAGGAAATTGGTTTTCCGAGGTATTTAACCCCAAATGCATGGGCCGCGTCATAAATTATCTTAAGCCCGTATTTATCAGCTATCTTTTTTATATCATAAACCCTACAAGGGTTTCCAAAGACGTGAACAGGCATTATTGCAGTTGTATTTTGAGTAATCAAAGGCTCTATGCACTCCGGATTAATATTAAAAGTATCTTCCTCTATATCACAAAATACTGGCTTTATATTATTTAAGGCAAGAGCATGGCAAGTTGCAGCAAAGGTAAAAGGCGTGGTTATAACCTCACCTGATAGCCTTAGTACCTTACATGCTATTTCAAGTGCAATGGTCCCATTTACAAATAGTGAAAGATACTCTGCTTTTAAAAAAGATGATAATTCTTTTTCTAATGTTTGAGCCATACTGCCATTATTGCTGATTTGTTTACTATCCCATATCTTACCTAATAGCCCTTTTAGTTCATCTATATCAGGCAAAAGAGGCTGAGTAACATATATTGGCTTTGGGAAACTCTCCATATACCAAACCCCCTTTAAGCTTACCAGCTTGCATTTTCTACATAAAACTTGAAATTTTCAATTGCCCATTCTTTATTGAATATATGGTTTTCCATTGAGTTTGCATCAGATGCTGAAGCACAATAAACAGGCCTTGCACCGCTTTCCATATCTCTTACAGTCTCAACAAACTTCCATTTAAACTTCTCAAAAAACTCTGGATTTTTGTATACCCTCTTGTAAATTGAAAAACAGGTTTCATCGGTTCCCTTTAACTTGCATTTATCTTGATATAGGCATTTATTACATGGTAAATGCTGCTTTTGGTCTATATTTATATCGGTTACAAACCCTGATTTAAAGGAAGTATAATTATTTACCCTATAAGACATTTCAATATCACCAAAGTAGTTCTCTTCGCTCCAGTATCCTATTTTATCTATTAGCTTAGGCCTTAAACATTGAAGGTGGCCGGGGACATAATACTCACCCTCACTTGGAAGTTGCCCTACAAGCTCAAGATAACTTGCTTCCCCTTTTTCCTTATACAAAACTGGAGGGAGGTACCCGCCATAGGGCTCGCCCCTTTTTACTCCAAGAAGCCCCACTTTAGGAAAGGCTTTAAAAACCTTCATAAAGCGGGATATCCAATCTTTTGTCTCTATATATACATCATTATCCACGGTTATAAAATATTGACCAGGCTGCCTTTTGATAAGGTTTAGGTTTAATGCATATATCTTTCCAATGTTTGCCTCAAGCTTGGTTTTTGTAATTATCCTGCTATCCTTTAAGCTCTTAATATACTCCCATGTTCCATCACTTGAATGATTGTCTATTATATGCATATGAAAATCTTCATTTGTATCGAGAATTGCTTTTAAGTTTCTTGCCGTTAACCCTAATCTATTAAAAGTTATATAACTTACAATAGGAGGAATCATTAAATCTCATTCCCTTCTATATTTTATTGCTATTTTTCACTATAAATTATGCCGATTGCGTTATTGTGTTACATACATTTGTTGAATTTTATATTTTATTGACGAAATATGCACTATTTTGTAGATACGCATATATTATATATAAGCCCCTAAGACTCATAGGCTTACGTTTTACGGCTTACGCTCACATTTATAAAAGCCAATATTATATATGGAGGTATAATATGAAGGCATTAATCTTAAGTGGAGGTACAGGCAGCAGATTAAGACCTCTAACCTATACAAATGCAAAGCAGTTATTACCTTTAGCAAACAAGCCTATTTTATTTTATATAATAGAAAAAATAGTGGATGCAGGTATAAATGATATAGGTATTATAGTTGGAGATACGGGAGAAGAAATAAAATCTAAAGTAGGGTATGGAAGAAAATGGGGTGCAAATATAACCTATATTTATCAGCCCATTCCTTTAGGACTTGCTCATGCAGTTAAAACAGCTTCAAGCTTTATAGGCGATAGCGACTTTTTGATGATACTTGGCGATAATATATTTAAAATGAATCTTAACTCTCTAGTTTATAATTTCTATAAAAGTAAATCTAATTCATCAATATTGCTTCACAAAGTTTTAGACCCTTCCCAGTATGGGGTTGCAGTTGTAGAAAAAGGCCAAATAGTTAAACTTGTAGAAAAGCCAAAAGAGTTTGTAAGCCCTTTTATAATAACAGGCGTATATATATTTGATAAAAGTATTTTCAATGCTATTTCAAATACCAAAGTATCTAAAAGAGGAGAACTTGAAATAACAGATGCAATACAAAAGCAGCTGGATCTAGGAGGCAAAGTTTCCTATGAATTAATAAAGGGTTGGTGGAAAGACGCAGGAAAGCTTCAAGATATATTAGAAGCTAACAGGCTGATACTTGATGATATAAGGTCTTCAGTAAACACACCTACCAATGAGAATTCCATCTATTCAGGTAAACTGCAGATGGGAAAAAATGTCTTAATTGAAAATAGCATAATAACAGGCCCTACCACTATTGCTGATGATGTTAGTATAAAAAATTGCTTCATTGGCCCTTACACATGTATAGGTCAAGGAGTTAATATAGTAAACTGCGAGATTGAAAACTGCATTATACTTGAAAACTCATCCCTTCTCGATATAGATAAAAGAATTAGTAATAGTCTAATTGGCAAATCTGTTTTAATAAGAGGCGCCCAAAGAAGACCTTATACAAATTCTTTTTTAATAGGGGACAATAGTGAAATTCAATTATAATAAGTTTGGAGGTATAAATTGTGAATATGAAAGTATTGCTTGTAACAGGGGGAGCTGGTTTTATAGGAAGCAACTTTATAAATCTTTTCTTAAGAAAATATAAAGACTTTACCCTAGTGAATATAGATAAGCTAACCTATGCAGGCAATCTTGATAATTTAAAAGAAATAGAAGGAGTACCAAGATATCACTTTATAAAGGGGGATATATGCAATAGTGATCTTGTAAGCTATGTTTTTAAACAATTCAATCCTGATTATATTATAAACTTTGCTGCAGAATCCCATGTAGATAAAAGTATTAAAAATCCATCTCTATTTATTAAATCAAATGTCTCTGGAACATTAAACCTTCTCCAGTGGGCATATAATACTTGGAAGAAAAACGGATTTGATGATAAACGTTTTCTACAAATATCAACTGATGAGGTTTATGGAAGTCTTAAAAATAATGATGATCTTTTTTATGAAACTTCAAACCTTTTGCCAAACAGTCCCTACTCGGCATCAAAAGCAAGTGCGGATCTTTTGGTTAGATCATTTACGAAGACCTATAAAATGCCTGCCATAATTACAAGATGCTGCAATAACTATGGCCCTTACCAAAATGCAGAAAAGTTTATTCCAACCTGTATTATAAATGCCTTAAAGGAGGGACTCATACCAATATATGGAGAAGGAAATAATGTTAGAGAATGGATCCATGTAACAGATCACTGCGAAGCAGTTACAAATGCTTTATTTTATGGGAAAGTAGGAGAGATATATAATATAGGAACTGGCAATGAAATATCAAATATTAATATGGCAAAAACTATTCTAAATGTATTAGGAAGGCCTCAAGATTCTATAATTAAAATAACTGATAGGCCAGGCCATGATATAAGATATGCGCTAGACAGCAGTAAGATTAAAAATGAATTGAACTGGTTTCCTAGTTATAAATTAATTGAAGGAATTGTGGATACCGTAAAATGGTATGTAGATAATAAATCTTGGTGGGATAAGTAAAATAGGGCGGCTTGACCGCCCTATTTTTTATTTTTAAAAATATATTAATTATTGGGAACATAATTCCATTAATTACTGTCTAATTATTATAGTATAGCCATAACATACCAAAAATAAGGAGGACGATAGTAATGAAAAAACGTTTTACCACTTTTATAGCCTTAATATTAATATCCATTTTTGTTCTGCCTGTGGGGGCAATGTCTGCAGATGGAGGAACCAAAGGACTTGAGACTGCTATAAAAAAAGCTAAATCTCTTCTAGACATTAAAGATGATTCAGACTATGATGTTTTTAACTACAACATTGATTCTCAAGGGGGCAAGACAATTTATAACTTATCTTGGGAGGATACTAAAAATAAGCTTGGTAGTATTTATGTAAGTATAGACTTAAATAACAGGATACTAAACTACCATAGCTATAAACCCTCTGATGAGAATGTAAAACAGCCTTCCCTTCCTAAAATAACTAAAGAAGAAGCCCTAAAAATGTCCAATCAATTTATGCAAAAGGTTGCTCCATGGTTATCAAATAAAGTAAAGCTTACTGAAAACAATATGCCAATATATGTAGGCGATTCTTATTTTAATTTTAATTACTATAGAGTTGAAAATGGCATTCCATTTATGCAAAATAACGTAAATATAACTATTAATAATAGGACTGGTAATGTAACAGACTTTAACTGCAATTGGGATGATAGTATAAGCTTTCCTGATACTAAAAATGTAATGTTCCAAGATAAGGCTGAAGATTATTATTCTAAAAAGCTTGGACTTAAATTAATATATAAGCTAAATATTGATAGGGATAACATAAAGCCTTATCTTATTTATACAAACGTTTATGAGGGAAGATATATAGATGCAAAAACCGGTGAAATAGTAAGGGGAGGTATATATGGCCCTTATTATGGTAAACAATATGCAACTAATGAAGATGCAAAAGGTGTAGCCGAAAATGATGCTAGCCCTATAAATCTATCACCTAAGGAAAAAAAGGCTGTTGAGGATTCCTCAAACTTTATAAATGAAGCAAAAGCAGAGGAAGCCGCCAGAAAAGCTTTAAATATAGACAAATCCTACAAATTAAACAGAATAAACCTATATGGTGTATGGATGAACAAATCAGATTACTCTTGGGATATGAACTTCTCAAAAGATGGGGCAAATAATAATATAAGCATATCTCTAGATGCTAAAACTGGTGAGATATTAAGCTTTTACAAGTATGCGGATCCTAATACTAGTAAGCCAATAAAATATGATAAAGAAAAGGCATTAAAGATAGCAAAGGATTATATAAATAAAATACAGCCTTCAAAATATAAAGAGGTAGAATATACAGACTGGAACGAACAAGAGGCCTATTTACGAGACCCAAATGGAAAGCCTACCCAATATTCATTTATGTTTAATAGAAAAGCAAATGGGGCGTATTTTATAGATAATGGATTTAATGTAACTGTTGATGCCATCTCAGGATCTGTTATTGGCTATAATTATATCTGGTATAAAGGAAGTCTTCCATCTACGAAAGATATTATACCTATTTCAAAGGCTAATTCCATACTATTTAAAGAAATAGGATTAACAAAACAATATATAGGCATTTTTACTCAAGACTCTAAAGGAAAGGTCATTCCCCCTATACCACAAAACGGTAAGCAGACAATAAAGCTTGTATATGGATTAAACCCTAAAAAGGCTGTTAATATAGATGCTGTATCAGGCAAGCTTCTTGACTATTTTGGAGCCCCTTATGATGAAGTGTCTGTTCCTAACTATACAGATATTAATAGCAGCAATATAAAAGATATAATAAATCTTTTAGCTCAATATGGTATTTCACTTCCTGGAGATAAGTTTAAGCCTAATGAAAATATAACCCAAGCCGATTTTCTATACCTTGTTGCAAAGACATTTAATTATTATGAGAATACAAGAACCTACGATAAAACTAAAAAACAAGACCAACTATATGAATACCTTATAAACAAAGGTATTGTAAAAAAAGATGAGAAATCCCCATCATCAAATGTTTCAAGGCAAGATGCTGCTAAATTCCTAGTAAGAGCTCTTGGTTATGATAGTGTTGCAAACATAAAGGGAATATACACTCTCCCCTTTATAGACAAAGACAAAATAAACACTGAATTGGTTGGTCATGTATCTATTGCCTATGGTTTAAATATTATAAAGGATACCAACGGATATATAAACCCCACAGATGCCACAACAAGATCTCAGGCCATTGTATTTATATATAATGTGCTCAATATGAAGTAACCTATAATTAAAAAAGGTAGGTTCAAAGGTTTTTAACAAGACTTTCGGACCTACTTTTTTAATTATAAGACATTTAGGCTTTTATAACGTAATAGATTATGAAGGATATAAATAATAAAGCAAGATAACCATAAATTAAAAATAGGGAGATAAAAATGGATAAGAGGTTATATAGGTCAAAAACAAATAGAACTATTGCTGGCGTATGTGGTGGAATAGGTGAATACTTTAATATTGATCCTACAATAGTTAGGCTTCTTTGGATAGGATTCTGCCTTGCTGGAGGGGCTGGAATTATATTCTACATCGCAGCTTTAATAATTATACCAGAAGAGTAAAAAATAAAAATTCCAACCTTTCTTCTTGTTCTGTGTCTATATATGTGAAAGCTTTCAAGGAGGTCGAGCAAATGACACGAGAAATTGCCGAGAGGATTACAACAGAATATATGAAGCCAATCTACGGTTTTGCATTGAAACGTTGTTCAAATGCAGAAGACGCAGAGGATTTGACACAGGAAATTTGTTTGAAGCTGTATAGGGTAATGCTTATACGTAATGATATTAAAGATGTAAGGAAATTCGTCTGGACAATGGCACACAACTCTCTTTCTAATTATTATCGAGGCAAGCAGCACGTCGGTATTGGTGTTTGTATCAATGAGTTTGCTGAAGTTTTACCATCAGATGTCAATGTTTCCGAAGATATCATAAAAGCAGAAACCGAAAACAGGCTCCATAGAGAAATTGCCTACCTTTCCAAACTTCAACGCAAAATCGTCATTGCTTATTATTATGAGAACAAAAAGCAAGACGAGATCGCAGAATCACTTGGAATTCCCCTAGGTACAGTCAAATGGCATTTGTTCGAAGCAAAAAAAGATTTAAAGAAAGGATTGGATACCGTGAGACAAGCAAGTGAACTGAAATTTAATCCTATAAAATTTGCACTTTGCGGAAGTAGCGGCGCTGTTGGCACAAAAGGAAACAACAGCAACTTTTTCCGGAGCGCATTGTCACAGAATATTGAATATGCAGTCTGGAAAGAAGCAAAAACCATTAATGAAATTGCCGATGCACTCGGTGTATCCCCAGTTTATGTGGAGAGTGAAGCTGAATATCTTGAGGAGTATGGATTCTTGACAAAGCAAGGTAACAAATACCTATGCAATATTCTGCTCGATGAGCCGACAACAGAGCTTAACCGTATGCACGATGAAATGTATCAGCAGGCAGCAAAACTATTTGCAAATGAACTTTTTGATGAATTGTCTGCAAGTCCATTGCTAAATGATGAAAATTATATTGTTTGCAATCATATGACGGATATTGTAAACGGCAGACCAGTTTGGAAAAGGGATAATAATTTTATACTTTGGTCCCTTATTCCATATATCGCTGCACTAAGTGGTGAAGCGATGATGGATAATAGTATTTCTTTTGAGGAAGCATGCACTGTCCGCCCTGACGGTGGACAAAACATCTGTTATGCTTCTGTGATTGCACCTAATGCTATACCGCCAATGTATTTCGATAGTATGCTTAATTGGTGTGGACCAATGTGGAACTCGAAAGGGAAACTCACACTTTGGCAGATAGATTCCGAATGGTCGGCAAAAAGAGCAGATGATAATTATCAAAATCGTGTTGCACGAGATTTGACTTTATTACAGCACCACTTTGAAAATGATAGACTTTCAGAGGATGAGTATGCCTATTTAGCCGAATCTGGCTATATAAAAACATACGGAAAATATAACGGCGAGCACTTTGCAGCCCTTAAAATTGTACAGATACCCTCAATTGAAGCAAAACGAAAGTTGATTGCCATAGGCGACAAAATCAAGAAGATGCATAAAGAAGAGTTTGATACGCTGAAAGAGCCATTTGTGAAAGCCGTCATGGATGCTACGCCAAAGCAGCTCCGAAAAATGCAGGCTTATAGTATACAATATATTTTTTATGCTGATGGCTGGTTTATTCTGCATTGCATGAAAGAGCTTGTCAACAACGGCAAGCTAAAGCTCCCAACAGAGGAACAAAAAAAATCGCTTTCGACTATTATTGTACCAAACGAGTAAAAACGAGCAAGGCACTCTACGAGATTGATTACGTAGAATGCCTTGTTCTTCTTTTACTTTTCACAATATCGGACATAACTTGTAAACTTTAAGTTTATTCCCAATTCCCTTGCCAAATCAGCTATAGTGCTTTCATCATCATTTGTATACCAACATCCATCAATTATACTGTCAATTTTCAGAAAACCAGCAAGAACTGTTTCCTCATATAGGTCATCAAATATATCAAGACGTTTTTCCTTCAATACTTTTTGAGCATACTCCGGCAGTGACGCCAATGTTTCTTTCGTTACAAAGCCCGTCGATGTTACAAGTAAGCCACCCGGCTTTAATACACGATACGCTTCTTTCAACGCTTTCCCTTTGTCTCCTTCCGCATTTCCAATTCCCCCGCCATCTGAAACGACGTCAATGCAACCATCTGAAAATGGTATATCACAGAAGTCAAAGGCTGAATAAAAAATGTTCGGCGAGTCAAGTTCATTATCCAAAAAGTGCTTCCACTCACACGCAATTGTCGGCGAAAGATCGCTGATAATAATAGTTGCATTAGGATTGCTTTTTAATATGTGCGGCATATAACCGCCGCCTGGGCCTGTTCCTATTTCAAAAATCAAACCACCTTGCTCTGATATGCGTTTACCTATACCGTTGCTTATTTTGTTATCATTATACTTGCATGTGCTCCAGTTACGAGATATCCACTTACCTGAAACAATTTCTTTTGCCCATGTAGCATTATAACTTCGTTCGGCTTTTGGTACAAAATAAGCTATGTCATCCATTTCAAAGGGACGATTTGCTAATTTGGCAATTATATTCCCATCTTCAAGCAATTCATTGACGGACACATTATATAACAGAAATTGATAAAAGGAAAGCGACACCTATTCTAATATCACGTCTATGATACAACCACAAGTTGCAACATCAGTAGTATTGAAAAAAGCATTTTAATACTATTATCAAATTTTAGTTTGTTGTTAAAGCTTCCAATTTTATGCCAATATCCAAACTAGTGAGTTTGCCATAAAACCCTGCTCTAATATTCTTATAAATTATATATCGTAACCATTGCTTTCAATGCACTTTTTATACCAGTAAAAAGAGTCTTTACGGCTACGGTTCAGGGTGCCTTTACCTTCATTATCTTTGTCCACATAAATGAAACCATAGCGTTTTTTCATCTCTCCTGTGCTGGCGCTTACTAAATCAATACAACCCCAAGGGGTATATGCTATCAAATCGACTCCATCTTTTATGGCTTCTGACATCTGCACTACGTGTCTGCGCATGTATTCGATGCGATATTCATCGTGAATGCTTCCGTCTGCTTCCACCAAATCATCAGCGCCGAGGCCATTTTCAACAACCATGATCGGTATTCTGTAACGCCCGTATATTTCATTTAAGAAGTAGCGAAGGCCTTCAGGGTCGATGACCCAGCCCCAGTCGCTTGCTTTGAGGTACGGATTTTTTACACCCATCATCATATTGCCTGATGTTTTAAGCACGTTCTGGTCAGTTGAAGTACAGCCTGTAGCATAATAGCTTAAGGAGTAGAAATCAACGCAGCCTGATTTAAGCGCTTCGGCATCTCCGTCTGCAAAATTGATTGCAATGCCATTCTCATCAAAATAACGCTTTGCAAAGTGAGGATATTCTCCCCGCACATGTACGTCGCCGCACAGCCAGTTGCCTATTTCCATACTCTTCTGATTTGCAAGTATGTCTTCTGGGCTGCAGGTGTAAGGGTATGAGCACATACCGGCAATCATACAACCAACTTTATTATCCGGGTTTATTTCATGTGCCATTTTTACCGCCTTAGCGCTTGCAACAAACTGATTATGAAGGGCATTGAAGCGGATGTTTTTAGCTTCGGTGCTTTCTTTTGCTTTGCCTGATAAAAAATCAAACATATTGGAGTTATCTTCAGGTATAATGCCAGCCATAACCCCGCCAAAGGGAAATGTCAGAACATTGATTTCGTTAAAAGTAAGCCAGTATTTAACAAGCCCTTTATATTCTGTAAATATAGTTTTACAGTAATTAAGATAAAAATCTATCACACGACGGTCTGCCCAGCCATTATAGGCTTCAGCTAGGTGGTATGGCATTTCATAATGGGAAATAGTAACTAATGGCTCAATGCCGTATTTTTTACACTCTTCAAATACACTCCTGTAATATTCAATACCCTCCCTGTTTGGTTCAACATCATCCCCGTTAGGATAAATGCGTGTCCAGCCTATGGACATGCGGAACATCTTAAAGCCCATTTCTGCAAAAAGTGCAATATCCTCTTTATAACAATGGTAAAAATCAATAGCTTCGTGGCTAGGGTAAAACTCGTTTTGTTCAATGCCTTTTGTGAATCTACGGGGGGAGGTTCTGCTGCCTACTGTCATATGGTCGGCTATGGATGCACCCTTACCCCCCACATCAAAGGCTCCCTCGCATTGGTTTGCAGCTGTTGCTCCACCCCAGAAAAAGTTTTCGGGAAATCCACTATGCGCTTTATTCATATTTAGGTCTCCTTTTTATTATATGTTAGCTTGATGAAATTGCATAATTTCGTCTTTTTAAAAGTCTTATTTCTTCTGTTGTAAAACTTCTTTTGCTGTCATGCTTTAACTTAATAAAATATTTATTATCTATTCACAGAGCGGGCCATCCTCGCAAAGGTGTGCCTTTTCCCCCTGATTGCTACACTGTAGTCGTATATGTTCTCAGGAGAAGCCACGCCCGATGGATAGGCTGCATCTCCAATATGGTGCATATCGGTGCCGGTCATTTTGCACATTAGTGCAATTTTCTTTATTGTATCACTGTCAGAGCCTTCCTGGGATGTGCCAATGGCTGTCATTGTTAACATACCTTCACTGTGTGCAAAGCTTACCAGAGTGTGCACATATTCCATCGTAATACCTGGTACTGTGCCCGGAGCAGGAATAAGTATTATATCTGCTCCCGCCTCTTTAAATTCCTTAATATCCCTCTCTGTGATAATATTCTCCCCTGCTTCTTTCAAAGAGCCTGAAGCATGCATTTTCCCTGCCATAAGCATTATCTTATCTCCGTAATTCCTGCTTATTTCTCTCAGCGAACTGATAATTGCCCGGTTAGTGACACCTGTCCCGGGGTTCCCTGTTAAAGCAATCATGTCTGCTCCAAATTCAATAGCCTTTTTTGCAGTCTCAACAGATGCCTGCATCCCTTTTGGTATTGCTTTTATCTCCCCTATTGTCTCTCCTTCGCTGTCCACAGGCTCAAGGTTCACACCCACTAGCCTCCCTGTTAGCCTTTTAATCTCCCTTATTACATTCGCGCCTTTTGGTTCAGGGACGCCTAAAAATACAGGGGCATCAAAGTCTAACGCATTGAGCAGCAGTATATCTGCGCCGAAGGCACAGGCTAGTTCTGCATTGCTTATATTCCACAGTGCCGGAGGGAAGCAGCCTATAACCTCTGAGACGATTACTCTGCCCTCGCTGGCAGAGATAGATTCTAACTTATCCTGCTTTGTCATAACGACAAGATCCGATGTGCTGCAATCTAACAATCTTTTTGACATATAAAAAGCCTCCTATCAATTATATTGCTTCTGCTTCCTTTGCTAGCTCTTCTCTTGCGAGAGCTTCCTTTTCTACCAGCTGCTTCTCGTAAACCTTGAAGAAGGGACGGTAAACAATGTAGGCGATAATAAATGCGACTACGGGCATAAGTGCATTCTGCCATGCCATGCTGCCTAAGAACTCGCCTACTCCAAGGGGCATTAGTGTCATAATCATTACATAAGCCGGCTTGAAAAAACCTATGGCATAGCCGCCCCATACAGCAAGCAATACTATAATAGGGTTCAGTATATAACCTATAGCTAAAATAGGATTGTACATTATTGGGAAGCCAAAGGTCACAGGCTCATTGATGTTGAATATACCGGGAATTAAAGCAGCTTTGCTTACGGCTTTAATCTGCTCAGATTTTGAACGAAGACCCATTACAACTAATGGCAGTGTGTTTCCGGCACCGCCGCAGACTCCTAAGATGCCGAACAATGCAACAGGAGCAAATACGGCTGGCTTTCCTGCTGCAACAAGGGCTGCGTTATTTGTAACATACTGTATCATTGATGGCATTATTGCAATGTAAATGACCATGCTTCCATGTATTCCAAAGCTCCAGAGGAGTGTTGCAAGGAAAACACAGATAATCATCCCGGGAATGCTTGTTAAAGCGCCTAAAGGCATTGCTAAAATGGCGGCAATAGCTGTAGGTAGCGTAACAGTAAATACCTTTACAACCAGGGTGTTTAAACCGTGCCAGATAAGTACGTTGACTCCTAAAGGAATTAAGGATGTAAAGGAATCCTGCAGGAACTGAGGTACCACATCCGGCATTTTAAAAACGATATTGTGTTTTTCAAAGAAATGAGATATTTTAACCGAGAAAATAGCGATTAATATTGCTGCGAATATACCCGCACCGCCTAAGGAGTCATTGCTTAGGCCGGTAAATATTGTTTTACCATCAGCCAGTGTAACTGTAGTTGCTGGCGCCGCAACCATAAGGAATAAAAGCATTGAGTTGATTCCGTTTACAAGCTGCTTCATGCCTAACATTTTAGAATAGGCATAAGCGATAGCGAATGCGATAACGATTGATATTAGCCCCATTGTCATATCATAAGGAAGTATCGTGAATTTGTAGAAAGCGCTGTCTTTTGTGCACCAGCCTAAAAGTGTAGACGTGGTGGCTATTATCTGGAATACTGCGCCTACGAGCATAAGTCCCATTGTAATCATCATACCGTTTGAAATCGCCGAGAAGACTTTGTTTGATGAAAGCCTTTCACCGAAGCGCTGCAGTGATTTCATAAACTTGCTTTCGTAAAGGTTATCCATACTAATTTTCCCCCTTAAATTTTATTTATTTTTTTTGGATAAATCTTATCCACCTGTTTGAATATGTTCTCAGCATTGCCTATGGCATAATCGTATGGTGCTATAACATCGACAGGCATATGAGTGGCCGCCTGAATCTCAGCCTTCTTGTAAGAAATTTGCGGTCCTAACAGCAAAATGTCATAGTTCTTATATACGTCTTCGTAAGCCGTTGCGCCAACAGCCTCGATTTTTAATGTAAAACCATGCTCTTCGGCATACTTGATGAGCTTTTTCATCAAAATGCTTGTAGACATGCCGCCTGCACAGATTAGTAGAACCTTTTTTTTCATTAGATTTTCCTCCTTATTTTAAATTATTTTTTATATAAACAAATAATTTCCTTAATAAGTTCTTTCGCAAGAGTGCTACTCATTAAATGATCCTGTGCATGGGCAAGCAACACGCCCATATTTTCAACTTCACCCATTGCATCCATTTTTAAAAGCTCCCTGTGGGATTCGTGGGCCGTATGCAGATAATTGTCCGCACTTTTTAAGAGCTTATCAGCCTCATCAAAGTTGCCTTTTTTTGCTTCATTAAGGGCTTCAAATGATTGGGATCTCGCAGCTCCAGAATTTGAAATTATCATCATAGCTATTTCTTCAAGTTTTTCGTTGTTCTGCATATATTATTCTCCTTTACAATTTATAAATGATCGTAAGTATGTTTGCAGCCTCATCATCATTGAATATTACGTCGAAGGCTTTTTCAAGAGGCTTTAATAATTTAAGGAGCTCTTTAAACTGCCAGTTATACTTTTCAATAATATCCTCCCTGTGTATATTTTCAGGTGCGGATATATTGGAGCGAAGGAGGTCTATTAAGCAGGCTGTGTGAATAAATAAACCTACCTCTGAATCAAGAGACATCTCACAGATTTTTTCATTAACTCCTGAAATGAATACAGGAAGCATCTTTTTAAGCTTGCTTACATTAGTATGTTCTAGCTGTTCATCGAGGTAGCTGTATACCTCCTCATAATTAATATCCTGCTTTTCTACCCTGTTGAGTTTAAGCAACAAAGGCAGTTTATCCTTCGGAGTGCTGAATACTTCGTCTATGGAGATGAAAGGTATTGCAAATAATTCAGGATCATATGTGCCTACAATACATTGAATATAACTTTGATTCATTATTTTAACGAGCTCTTCACGAAGCCTGTCTCTGTCTAAAATTGCAAGGCAATGAATTTCTGTATTTTCGACTTGTCCATAGCGCTCAATATACTTTTTTAGCTCTTCCGCACCGCCTTTACCTGTGGTGCATAATGTAACGATGGTCCTTTTTAAATCTGTGTTGTAAGTGTAAATGCCTTTTATAACACTCTGGAAGGTTGTATCCACATTCTCGTTAATGGCAGCTTTACGCGCAAGTTCAACACCTATGGTAATTACGGGTATGGGAAGCTGCCGTATAACAATTTTAAGCTCTTCCTCTATGGACAAAAGCATTTCCGACAGGAAGTTTCCGTCATAGACTACTATTACACCTTTTCCACGTTCTATTTTTGATATATACTGCTTCAGAGAAGCATAGATCTCCTCAGGTTCCTTTTCAAAGGACAATTCAAATGCAAATACATTCTCGAGCTCTGTAAGGCTTAATATTGTTTTAGCAATGGAATCCGCCACACCACTGCCGTAGAAAGCAAAGAGTACCACAGGCTTTCCTGATGTGCTGAAAATTGGTGCCTCGTAACTTATAAACATTGTAATCAATACTACTTCGTCAATAGAGAGCTCAGTACCTAAGGACTGGTTCAGCCTCGCTGAAAATTCCAAGCTGAGGGAATATTCAGCTTTATAATTTTCAATGATTTTAGTGATTTGTTCAGGCGGTACGCTGTTTTGAGACTCACGGTTCAAGGCAGAGTTTAAATGCAGGCAGAGCCCGTAAAATACTGAGTTTGAAAAATTACGTCCAAGCTTTAAGGATGCCTCGTCTAAAAATGCCTGTACCATATCTATAATGCGCTTATCTACTAGCATAGAAAGCTGTTCTTTGTTTACCACCTGCTTTGAAAGCTCATTTTTATAGTTGCGGAAGGTATTTTCAACTTCTGCGCTTAAAACCAGATTTATATCTTCATCTTCTAGGCCTTTTGCTGACAGAGATGCGGCCATGCGTTCCAAATTGTCATAAAAGCTGCTGTGTTTCAGCTTTTCTCTGTCTATTGCGCTCATTTCCATGGAGTTTTCACTGAAGGAATAACTATAATCAGAAGGAATAATACTTTCAATCTCATCACGATAAGCTTTATATTTCAAAAATCCTTTGCGCACATGATGCCCGAAGTCTCCGACGAACAGCTGATAAGAATCGCTGCCGCTATTATGTTCCCTGACATAAGCATTTGCACAGCCTGATTTTATGTCTCCTTTTAGCTGCATACAGTTGCCTTCACAGTCATATAATAGAAGGCATCTTAAAAGCTCAGCATTGATGGAAATAGTTTTTTTAAGACGCGCAGATTCAAGAGTCAGAAATTTCTGTATCATGGTCATGCGCTCAATCAAAGGCCGTTCATTAAGCGGAGGAAGATTTATAACTATAGGGAGATTAGAAGCAAAATCATCACAAGCTCCGCGGTTTTTGTCATTACAGCTTACTATAACCATTGGATCCATTTGCTTTTCACTATCATAATCCTGCTGTACATCAGTGCTCCGCGATATTATAAGGCTACGGACTCTTGCGCTTAAAAGCTCTCCGTTATCTATAAAAAGCACACCGCCTGCCGCATCTGCGAAAAACCCCTCTTTATCTTTAGTTCCAAACAATTCATTTATTGCTAACTGCTCGTTATCTACATACTCTCTGCAATTGAATATAAGAAAATTTGCATCAGGGGGCAGTATACCACTTTCTATTGCAAATTTGTGCATGAGCATTACGAGAAAGCTTTTGCCTGTACCTCGGGCTCCGAGAATTACTGTGTTCAAACTTTTCTCAGGATAAAGCACTGCCGCTTTAGCTAACTGTACTGCCCGCTTCAGGCTTCCATTAAAGCCTACAAGGTTTGTAAAGCATTTATCTGCATTAGCTTCTGCATCGACTGTTTTTATATGATATAGGACAGGCCTGCCGTTGGTTTTGGCAATTTTGCTCTCCTCATATAACGCGTTGAGTATGCTGCTGACATTGGTGCGCTGCATATTCAGAGCTCCAGCAATATATTTAGTGGATACTCCTCTTTCTGCTCCGCCTTTTGAATGCAGCTTAATGAAATCAAAAACTTGCTCTTTATTTGTTTTCATGACACAACCTCCTTTGCGGAGATTATACACTTTATACACTAATATAACAATATAATTTCCAACGGGGTATGTCAAAAAGATTAGTGTATAATATATTTATACACTACATGGTGTAGTTTTCAGACTTTTGGCATTATTTCAAACATTGTCGTAAGTAAAAAAGATATACCGCCGAATCTGATGCCTTGAGCACTGCAGTGTATTTATTTTTCTACGTTTATAGCGTTAGTGTATTATTTTATTGAAGGGAATATATATTTTTACTCAATTTTATTGATATCGACAAGAATATATAATAAAAGAATGGAATGCTATGAATAACCTGTCTTTAAGTTAGAGAACGAAAAACTCTGAAGAGCCTTGTAAATGCGGCAGCTCAGAGTTTCCTAAATTTCTAAAAAGTGCGTACGGTCTGTTGCGTAACATAGTCCATGTTCGTATCTAGAATCTACAGCATTATCAATGCATCACAAACCGCATCGCTTGGAATGTTAATCTTCCCATTCTGTAACCAGTCTCCAACAATGGCCTTGAACATCGCCACAAAGACATGAAACCCATTACGGTTTGCTGCTTCTTTAAGATGTTTAGGGAATAGTTTTATATAACCATTCAGATATTGTTTAATCTGATCAGTGTAAAACGGAAGGAAATCAGCGAAAATTTCGTTAGCCAAAGCAATATACAAGTCATAATTTGTTTTAGTAAAAACCGGGACAGCACAAATAGTCTTATTTGCTTCATTTTTAGCAAGATATTTTTCTGCTATAAGTTTCGCAGCAACTTCCTTTTGTTTCTCGCTCAACTCTTCGTTTGTTAAGACTGCATGACAGACGTCAATCTCATGATCATACATCATCTTGTGATATTTAAACGGCGCAAAATGATATGAATAATGTGCTAATTTCCCACTCTCATAATTATTCATGGATTTTTCAATGCCAATACCAATATCAGTCTCAAATGATTTGTCTTGCATAAAACCAGTATAGTCCCATCGATAGCCATCATATCTTTGCTGAATGCGTGTATACTCAGTTGGTTTATATTCTGGTACAAATTTATCGAGCAGCATCACCGATAATAAGCAAAGCATTTCATCAAATGAACGGCCAGAGGTTTGTATACCTGATGAAATTACTTTTTCCGTAAGTTGATGTGATAAAATATAAAACTTTTCTGATACGGCTGCTACAACTTCGTTGGAATGCTCAGAAGCATAAGTGCTTATTTTCTCATCGAAGATAAGAAAATTGGTTTGTATAGTAGACTTAGATGGTTTGATGACTGCTTCTCGTTTGATAAGGTTATCTATTCTTTCCTCAATATAGAATGCAGGCACACCTGTTAATCCGGATAATTGCTCTACTGTCTTAGGTTCACGATATGCATACCACAGGATATTTTGTGACAATGCGTCATCAATGTACTGCCATGGAAATGGTTTATCATTGCCATTGTAATTACCCTCGCCCGTAATACGAATTCTTAATTGCGCAGGTTTTAATGCGGTTTCATTCATTTGATTGCACTCCTTTTTCAATTTATCTCGAGCCAGCGAAAGGCGATAAGTGACAGTACCCTCCGGTAGTCCGAGTTTTTGGGAGATAACCTTACAGGATAAATTATCGTAATAATGCATTACAATAATATCCCTATAGGTAGCAGACATTTGAGCGATTTTCTGGCGTAAAATCTGATATTCTTCATCAATTATAAAATTATGTTCATCCTCAAATGCCAAAGCTGCAACATCATCAAAAGACATTAAACTGCGGGTTTTTGCCTTGCCGCGCTTGAATACTTTAAGAGTTATATCGGCAAGCCGCCAAAACCACGGCTCAAATTTTTTATCGTCCCGAAGATTACCTATGCTTTTAAGCGCTTGAAATAAGATTTCCTGAGTCAATTCTTCCGCTTCCTCTCGCGAAAAGGTACGGGTAATTGACCATGCGTAAGTTTTATCAAGCATCTCAGAAATATGCTCATAGTTCACCTTTTTCACCCCCTCTATTTATAAAGTGCAATAATAAGTCATTTCATTGGGTTTTTTATA
>ENA-UOOK01000741-UOOK01000741.1-fermentation-metagenome-genome-assembly--contig:-NODE-741-length-43706-cov-13.464640_pt1 | contig 43706 bp, 34 predicted proteins | sample MGYA00245777_ERZ724023 | MGnify/ENA primary metagenome ERZ724023 (study PRJEB28704, sample SAMN03018312) | fermentation metagenome | biome: anthropogenic terrestrial biome; feature: soil; material...
TTTTCATTTGACCTAACGATAGCAGTTTAGTAACATTTTAGCTGAACTAATGCGACAGAGTAGCATGTTACTCACGGCTGATAGTAAAATTAAAAAAACGGATTGCCTTGCCGCGGTCGCATTAATGGATAACCGTCAGAATTATGCTTGACTGAATATGCCTGAGGTCTTATAATCGAATTACGTTGATTAATTTGATTAATCAGATTAATGGATATGAAAAGTAAACCTACGCTCCTGTCCTACCTGGCAAATACTGTCAAAGAGGGTAAAAGCATCCCGAGTATTGCTCAATTGGGGATCGATTTAGGGCTAAGCAATGCCTCAGTCAGAGAACAGCTCGAAGTAGCCCGACAACTTGAATTAGTAGAAGTAAAGACGAAGACAGGTATCCAGGTAACCCCTTTTTCCGTTAAACCAGCCATCTGCCTGGCAAGCAGGTATGCTCTTGATATCAATCCCGATCTCATCTGGGAAATGTACTCCGTCCGGCAGCAGCTTGAATTGAGTTATTGGCAGAAAGCCGTGGTAAAACTCGGACGTGAAGAGGTGGAGCAACTGGGTCATATTATCGACAGCGCATTCCACAAGATTCATAACAGACCGATCATCATCCCTGTTGAAGAACACAGAGACTTTCATCTGACAATCTACCGACCATTGAACAACACTTTTTTGCAGAGCCTGCTCGAGTCCTTCTGGACCTTATTTCAGGACTCTGAAAACAGGCTTTATAGTGATCAGATTAGTCTTGAAACCGTTTGGGACTACCATAAAAAAATATTTAAAGCGATTGACTCAAAAGAATACGAGATGGGTTATGATGCATTGCTTACCCATTTTGATATTGTAAGAACGAGTAAGAAAGCAGAATTAAAACAAAGGTTTGAATAAAGGAGAAAATCTTTATATGATGGATTTGAGCAAGATTAAATACGAAGGAGAGGGACCGATCGTTAACGAGTTTTGCATCACAATATGCACGGTTAACGGCTCTGGCAGCGCGACTGCAAATCACATTCTCTATCGCACCTTGTTCCACCTGGGCATTCCCACAGCAGGAAAGAACATTTTCCCGTCGAATATCAAAGGTCTGCCAACATGGTTTGTGATCCGGTCATCACAAAAGGGTCACACAGGTCGCTTGCCTTACGATGATATCGTGGTTGCCATGAACCAGGCGACTGTCGAAAAAGACATGACCTACCTGCCAGCCGGGGGCGCGGTTTTCTTCGCCGATCACCTGAAGATGCCAGAAACCCTCAACCAGGAATTGATCTATTATCCGATGCCGATTAAAGAGCTGATGAAACAGGCGGATGTTCCCCGAAAGCTGCAATCTTTCATGGAGAACATGTTGTTTGTTGGCATTGTCAGTCAGGTGCTGCGGATACCTCTTGAAGACCTTCACAACACGATCTACGAGCACTTTTCTTCCAAACCAACGATAGCAGAGTCCAATTTCAATATGGTTAGGCTTGGGTATGACTATGCCGCAGAAAACCTGGAGAAAAAAGACCGATTTGTCTGTGAAAAACTTCCTCCTCTGACCGATTACATCCTCACCGATGGCAATAATGCCGGTGGTTTGGGATCTTTGTTTGGAGGCGTGCAATATTGTTCCTGGTATCCGATTACCCCGGCAACAAGTCTTGTAGAAGCGATGATGGACCAGGTGGATGTAATCCGGATTGATCCGGTTACAGGCAAGAAGACCTGTGTTATTCTCCAGGTGGAAGATGAGCTGGCGGCTGTTGGCGCGGCAGTTGGGGCTGGATGGGCAGGGCTGCGCTCGATGACAGCAACTTCGGGACCGGGCATCAGCCTGATGACCGAAAATATCGGACTGGCATACTTTGCCGAGATACCCATGGTGATCTGGGATGTCCAGCGGGTCGGTCCGAGCACCGGTTTACCCACCAGGACAGCCCAGGGCGACCTTTCCATGTTGTATTTTCTTGGGCATGGTGATACCAGCCACATCATCCTTATTCCGGGAACCGTGACGGAGTGTTTTGAGTTTGGCTGGAAATCGCTTGACCTGGCTGACCGTTATCAAACTCCGATTTTTGTTCTGACAGATCTTGACCTGGGAATGAACCAGTGGGTAACAAAAAAATTTGAATATCCAAACAGACCGATGGATCGTGGAAGGCTTATCTGGGAAAAGGACCTTGAAACCCTTGATATCTGGGGACGGTATATGGATATTGAGGGCGATGGCATTCCGTATCGAACTGTGATGGGCAATCAGAGTCCACGAGCTGCATATTTTACCCGCGGCACAGGGCATGATGCCTATGGAAATTACAGTGAAGACCCGAAAAACTGGTCTGACATGCTCCTGAGAATCGGGAAAAAACTGAAAAGAGCAATCAGGGACCTGCCCGGTCCGGTTTTCCGAAAAGCAAAAGAAGAAGCCGATATTGGTATCATTGGGATGGGTTCGACAGACGATGCGATTCGCGAGACTCAGGACAAACTGGCTGAATTGGGCATTCATGCTGATTATATGCGCATCAGATCTTTGCCCAGCAACAATGCAGTGCGTGAATTTGTAGCCAGCCATTCCCGCAGCTATGTTTTGGAATTAAACAGGGATGGTCAGCTTTGCGATATTTTGTCCCTGGAAATTTCTGAATACTCTCAAAAACTGATCTCGATTTCAGACATTGGTGGCTTACCAATGACCGCGATGTGGGCAGTTGAAAGCATCTTAAACCGGGAACGGAAAGTAGGTAAAAGTGGAAACTAAAGTAGTCGAACTCAATCTTTGCGGTTTGGCATTAGCAGATTATAAGGGCAAACCCTCAACGCTTTGCCCTGGGTGCGGTCACAATTCAATTTCTGCACAGGTGCAAAATGCTGTGTGGGAACTTGGTCTGCCACCAGAGCGTTACATTAAACTAAGTGGGATCGGTTGTTCAAGTAAGAGCCCCAACTACTTTTTGGACCGCTCTTTCGGGTTTAATGGCTTGCATGGTCGTATGCCGACCCTGGCGAGCGGGGCATGCTTCGCTGACAGTTCCATTCACATCCTTGGATTCTCCGGCGATGGTGACACAGCCAGTATTGGTATGGGTCATTTCAAGCACGTCATTCGCCGCAATGTTCCCATGACCTATATTATTGAAAACAATGGCTGCTACGGGTTGACCAAAGGGCAATTTTCTGCCACTTCTGACCTGGGATTAGTGCTTAAACACCAGGGCGTGAACATGCTGCCCCCGCTTGATATGTGTATGGAAGCGCTGATTAGTGGTGCTACCTTCGTCGCGCGAGCATATTCCGGCGACACCAAGCAGTTGAAGGAGCTGATCAAGGCAGCCGTTTCTCAACGCGGAATCGCCATCATTGATGTGATCAGCCCCTGTGTGACCTTCAATAACCAGGATGATGCCCTGCAATCTTACACCTGGGGACGTGAAAACGAAGCTCCACTGCATGATTTTAAACACTTCAACACTCGTGAAGAGCTGGATGAAGAAGGCTTTGCTCCTGGAACATTCAGGGAAATTAAAATGCAGGACGGCACCTACATGGTGTTACGCAAGATCGACAAGGAATACGATCCGACTGATAAAAATGCTGCTTTGGACCTGCTGACAGAATCTTATAAAAATAAGTATTTTGCGACCGGACTGATTTATTTTTCCGAGTCTGCGGAGACGATCCAGGAGCTTTACGATTTGCCGGATGAACCGTTAAATCGCCTGGGGGTGGAACGATTAAGACCCACCAAGGCGATGCTTGATGAAATCAACCGGGCGTTGACGTAAATAGTGGCTTGAGATGAAAAGACCGTGGGTTTCCCTCGGTCTTTTTTTTGTTAAGGGCGCCGGATGTTTCCATTGGCGCGGTAGTGGTGCACCTCAAATCAGTCGATGTGTTTGGTCATTATGCATGGCTTTGCACGGCGGATTGAAAACAAACAATGTGCGAGTAGAGGAAAGTACGAAGTGTTTTCAATACACGGCTTCGCCGGTACAAACGTCTCGCCCAAAAGATGGCTACGCCGGAACGGGACAAGCCGCGTTCCCTACGAATGATGGCATTGCCGGAATGGGGTCATGAACGTGTTGCCGCGAAAAGATGGCTTCGCTGGAACGGGACAATTATTACTCAGGATGACAAGCCTGGATGATAAGGAATGTTAACCGCGCAGTGTATACAACAATGCCAGGTTGGGGGCGGAGAAGGCGCCCACGGGGAAGCCGCTGATAACAACAACCTGGTCTTTAGGGCAAAGCGTAGTCGCGGCACTAATAGCTGTCTCGACGTGTGTGATCATCGTTTCGAGCGTATCCGCATGAGGTACGCGCATCGGGATCACACCCCGGCAAATACCCAGCCATTGGTAGGTTTTGATCTCTGGTGTGAAAGCGTAAATAGGCACTGCTGGCTTGGTTTTGCTCATCCACAAGGCGGACATACCTGAAAGGGTGAATACAACGATCGCCTTAACGTCCTGATCTTCAACCATGACCTTGGCTGCCCTTGAAATCGTGACCACGTCGTCGTTAAAAATACGGCTGTCGAGCACATTATGATGCCCCCATTCGTCCAGGTGCATTTCAGCCTCACAGATAATCGTATCCATCATGCGGATCGCATCGATCGGATATTTCCCCGCAGCTGATTCTGCAGAGAGCATGACCGCATCACTGCCATCAAAAATGGCGTTGGCAACATCAGCGGCTTCCGCACGAGTTGGTCGGGGGTTGTTGATCATCGACTCGAGCATTTGGGTTGCAGTGATGACGAACTTGCCATACTCGTTGGCGGTTTTGATGATCGATTTTTGGACTGCTGGTACGATAGCAGGGGACATTTCGACGCCGAGATCACCTCTCGCGACCATGACACCATTGGTGACTTTAATGATTTCTTCGAGGTTCGTGACTGCTTCCGGGCGTTCCAGTTTGGCAACAATTGGCGGCTGCCATTTGCTGGTTGTCATTGATTGCATCGTTTCGCGCACTTTATGAATGTCATCTGCAGATTTCACAAAAGAGACCGCCACCAAATCGACACCCTGGTCCAATCCGAACTGCAAGTCAGCCAAATCTTTTTCAGTCAGAATTGGTATGTCCAGGTGGGACCCCGGCAGATTGACTCCTTTGTGAGATTTGAGCAAGCCGCCCAGGAGGACTGTGGCAAAAATGTTTGTGCCATCCAAACTATTGACCTCAAACTCAAGCTGACCATCGTCCAGTAAAATATGATTGCCAGGATGGAGGGCTTCATGCAGTTTGGGGACATCAAAAGGAATGAAAGTAACCCCTTCGGGCAGGTTTTCGGGGTTGGGAATGGAGCTTAATACGACATTCTGTCCGGAGGTAAGTTCAAGCGGTTCAGCTCCGAGATTGCCAATGCGTAGTTTTGGACCTTGTAGGTCCATCAAAATGGTGACAGGTTTGCCAAGTTTCTGTGAGACCATGCGAATCAGCTTTATCATGGCACCGTGTCCTTCATGATCGCCATGAGAAAAGTTCAGACGCGCCACATCGAGTCCGGCGCTGATCATGGCGGTTAAAACACCTTCATCTGAACTAGCAGGACCTATTGTGGCAACGATCTTGGCAAACCTGTTCATAATTTCACCTATCTTTTTAGTACACCTTCAATAATCGCCAATGCCCAATCGAGATCAGTTTTCCCGATGACCAACGGCGGAGCGAAGCGGATTACGTGGTCATGAGTTTCCTTGGCAAGGATGCCTTCATCCTGTAGCATCTCACAATAGCGTCGGGCGCCTCCAGCTTCGGGATGGAGTTCCACACCGATCAACAAACCGCGTCCACGAACTTCCTTGATTACGGTGGCATCGATTTTTCGTAATTCTGCCATAAAATATTCACCCAATTCAGCGCCGCGTTCAGCCAGATTTTCTTGTTCCAAAACCTCCAGAGCGGCAACGCCAATCGCGGCTGCCATCGGGCTGCCACCAAAGGTGGAGCCATGTTCGCCAGGCTTGAACAAGCCCAGAATCTCTTTACTTGAGAGTACCGCTGATACGGGATACATTCCACCAGACAGAGCTTTTCCGATTACAGTTATGTCAGGGACAACATCTTCATACTGGCAGGCGAACCATTTTCCAGTCCGACAAAGCCCTGTCTGAATTTCGTCTGCAATGAAAAGGACATTGTTTTCCCTGCAGACTTCGGCAACCGCTCTGAGATAGCCATCAGGAGGAACGATCACGCCATTTTCACCCTGGATTGGCTCCAGCATCACGGCAGCTGTGTTGGGGGTGATGGCAGCCTTGATCGCTTCGATATCACCATAAGGGACCGTCTTAAAGCCTGGAGTGAAAGGACCAAAGGCTTCTTTGTAAAATGCTTCAGTAGAGAAAGAAATGATGGTGGTGGTACGTCCGTGGAAGTTACCTTCTGCCACGATCATCTCAGCTTCGTATTTAGGGATGCCCTTGGTCACATACGCCCATTTTCTGGCAACCTTGATCGCAGTTTCAACAGCTTCTGCGCCAGTGTTCATTGGCAAGACCATTTCATAACCGGTTAGGTCAACCAGCTTTTTGTAGAAAAGACCCAGTTTGTCATTGCGGAAAGCGCGTGAGGTCAATCCGATTTTTTGAGCCTGTTCGACCATCGCCTCAACGATATGAGGGTGGCAATGCCCCTGGTTTACCGCAGAATAAGCACTCAGGCAATCCAGGTAGCGTTTCCCGTCCACATCAGTGACCCAGCAGCCTTTGCCCTCGTTGAGGACAACATCCAGGGGTTTGTAATTTCTCGCGCCGTATTTATCTTCGAGCTTGATATAGTCTTGCGTGTTCATGTTGGTTACCTTCCTAATAGTGTGTAGAGTACCGCTTTTTGAGCGTGTAACCGGTTGTGTGCTTCAGGGAAAAGGCGTGAGTTCGGTCCGTCTGCGACCTCATCGGTGATTTCCTGACCGCGGTGAGCCGGCAGGCAGTGCAGAACGATAACATCTTTGTCGGCTTCGTCCACCAATGACTGGTTGATCTGGTAAGGGGGGAATACTCTTTCACGTTTTGCCGATTCTTCTTCCTGCCCCATGCTGGTCCAGGTGTCGGTATAGATAACGTGAGCGTTTTGTACGGCTTCGTGCGGGTCTCGCAGGAAGGTCAGTTTGCTGCCGTTGGCTTCTGCGATCGGCTTGACGGTTTCAATTGACTCAGCGGGCATGTCATAGTCTTCAGGGTTAGCGATGGTGAAGTGCGCACCCAGCTTGGCAGCGATTTGCATCAGCGATACTGCTACGTTGTTGCCGTCACCAACATAGGTGATATTGACATCTTTGATCTTTCCAAATTCTTCGTAGATGGTCAGAACATCTGCCAGAGCCTGGCAAGGGTGGCTGTAATCGCTGAGACCGTTAATCACCGGAATCGTCGTCCACTGGGCAAGCTCCAGGATGTGTTCGTGGTCAAAAACTCTCGCCATGATTCCATGGACCATGCCGTCCAAAACACGGGCGACATCAGCAATGGATTCGCGTTGACCGAGACCGATTTCGTTGGGGGAGAGGTAGAGAGCATCCCCACCAAGATGGCGCATGCCCATATCAAAGCTGACGCGGGTGCGCAGGCTCGGTTTTTGGAAAATCATTGCTAAAACTTTTCCTTTGAGGACTGGCTCATTCCCGCCTGACTGATATTCTTTTTTTAGCCTGACCGCCAGGTCGAGCAGGTCTTGTATCTCTTGTGGTGTGTAATCGATGATATCCAGAAAATCCTTGTGCATTTGTAGTTAATTCTCTCCTTTTCGTTATTATTATCGGCACAATTCAATCGCCCCGGAGATAATCTCTCGAAGCGATTCTAACTCTAATGAGATTTTACCAGAGACTGTTGAATAACTGGTAAAAAGTATTGAAGCAAGTTATTCGCCTGGCGCCTGGATGCTGTTTCGCAGTGGATTAGCGGTTTTTTTGAGAATAAGATCTTGCATGGACGACATATCCAGCCAATCGTCTTCGTCGCCATGGTCATAACCAGCGAGGTGGAGCAGCCCGTGGACAAATAGCATTTCAACTTCCTGATAAATGCTGTGTTCACCTTCTTTCGCTTGCCGGCGGGCTTTTTCGTAAGAGATGATGATATCCCCCAAATAATGCTCCCCTGTTTCCGGGTCGATATAGGGATTTTCGAAGGATAATACGTCGGTGGGGGCGTCAATTCCCAACCAGGCAAAATTGTAGCGGCGGATGACGCGGTTGTTAGTCAGTCGTAAAGTCACGGAAGTATTTTGCGCTAATTCCAAGGCAGCCAGGGTCTCGCGAAATGCATTTGCCAGCCGGGGACCCTCGATTACCTTGGCATATGAAGAGGGCATAATCAGATTTAGCATCAGAACACTCTGTTCAGGAGGAGGATTCGGATTCCGCGCTTAGCGGTTTGGCGGCAGGTTTGGCTTCGGGATACTTTATCCTGGGGTGGTAAGACTGCTTGAGTGTGTTGTAGAAAGACTGTTTGATTGTCTGCAGGTCTTTGAGGGTCAGGTCGGTTTGGTCCAGTTGCCCGGAGTTTTTTACAGAATCGATCGACTCTGTCACTAAAGCCATGATTTCTTCGTCTGTTCGCGGAGAATTTGCCCGTGCGCGGGCTTCGGTTCCATCTGCAAGCATTACCAGCGCGGTCTCCTTTGATTGAGGCGCCGGACCCGGGTAAGTGAAGTCTTTTATATCGACAGAGTCAGGATCTTCAGCCTCATTCAGGGCTTTATTGTATTGGTAACGGGCGACGCCGTCGCCGTGATGTTCCTTGATGAAGTCGATCACCCGGGAAGGAATCCGATATTTCTTTGCCAGGGCAACACCATCGGTTACATGCTTGATGATGGTTGCCGCAGAGACTTTATGGTCTGAATCATCATGCGAGTTGATCTTGCCCTGAACCTGGTTTTCAATGAAAAAACCGGGGTTTTCTGACTTTCCGACATCATGATAAAGCGTGCCAACCCGGACCAACAAACGGTCAGCTCCGATTGCATCTGCTGCCTGTTCTGCAAGGTTTGAAACCTGGAGCGAGTGTTGGTAGGTTCCGGGTGAGTTGGTGAGAATCTGCTGGAGCAGAGGGTGGTCTGGTCTTGAAATGTCCATCAATTGTAAAGCGGTGGGCTGGTCGAGGATGGAAGAGATTATATTCTGCAATAGCAAGGCTAATGTGCCGGATGCGAGACCGTTAAAAAAGCTTGCTCCTATAAGGGTCATGAAACCGATAAAGTCGGTGCTTCCGTCTCCAATTCTATAAGCGGCGACAACGGCTGCTGAAAAAAGGCTGATCACAAAGCCTGCAGCCAGAAAAGAACTGACACGGCGCGCTTTCCCGACGACGAGGATACCGGCGATTGTGGGTAACATGAAATAGAGGATTAGCTCAGTGCTGCGCGAGTGCCCGAAAACAGTCAGTACAACGAGGATAAAACTGACAAAAAATCCATAATCGACTGTAAAAATGATCGAGATGGTCAAGCCCAGCGCGGCAATTGGGAATAAGTAAGGCAGGATCGTTCGATCCATCACCAGGAAACGTGCCAAACCGAGGAAAATCAGGAAGAAAACGGCAACAAGGATGATCGAATTGAACTGGGCAAAAGACTGCCCCCTGTTTTTCTGGAAGAAGATGATTACCAGGACGTCGATAATCAGGATAATAATGCCGCTTTTGATCAACAAGGAGGCATGGTCGGTCGGCTCGCTGAGCCCGTAGGTTGTCATCGCTTCGAGGTCTGCTTCTGTAACTATCTGACCGCGCCGAACGAGGCTTTCACCTGCCATAATCTGACGTGTGACAGGGGTTACCGCTGCACGAGCCTGGTCACGGCTGATTTGAGTTTGCTCCTCGCTGAATAAGCTGGTGGGAACGATATACGGAGAGACGAGTGAAATGATAATCTCTGCCTGTTCGCTCCTGAAGGCAAAATCGATATATGCCGGCAGGTTGCTCCTCACTGTTCCGAGCTGATTATTCCGGATGCTTTCACGTAGAACGATCTCCAACACCCGGCTTGCTTCGCTGCCAATTGCCTGCCATTCTTGTTCTGTGAGCTCGAGCAATGAAATGTATTCTTCTTCACTCAGCTGCAGGTCAGGTAAAGCCTGTAGATCCTGGATCTTTTGTATTTCCGAAGCGTGGATATCACTCCGGACGGTGGCAATGTAATAGATTGCGTTTTGCAGCTTCTCCAACTGGCTGCGAGCGATGTTCGGATCAGGCGGCAGATAGACTGGTGCCACTTCTGCCGCAGCGCTTTCACGGGCAGCATCGGTATAGACTCTCGATTCAAAATTAACAGAATAGGGAGCAAGGATTTCCTGGCTGGCAACTTCTCCGACTGAGACTATCTGGATTTGCTGATTTAACAGGCGAGGTCCCACCAGGGCGCCATAAGCCAGCGCGCTTATCAGAATTAAAACGAAAAACTTAAGAACGCGCTTGGAAAAAGGGACATCTTTTTTCCTGGCTTTTATTTTCTCCATGATGGTATTATACCTGTATCAACAGTTCACCGTTGCATCATGGTGAGACGGTTATAAAATCCTCCACCTGGCTAAAAATGGACTCTCCGATGCCGTGCACCTTCATCAGGTCATCTATTGTCAGAAAATATCCATTCTGAATGCGGTAATCAATGATTGCCTTTGCCTTCACAGCCCCGATACCAGGGAGGCTCTCGAGCTCTTCTTGCGATGCTGTGTTGATATTGAGAAGACCGGGAAGGCTGATCCCAACCGAGCGCTGGCTTGAAGCCAGTTCCGGCGATTGGGTTTCGTTTTGCCCAGGTATGAAGATTCGCTGCCCATCCTCAAGGACCGAAGCAAGGTTGAGCACTTCGGTTATTGCCGTGGATGAAGCTCCGCCGGCTGCCTGGATGGCATCGTTTACAGTAGAGCCTTTTACCAGTCCGTAAACACCAGGTTGGATTACATTCCCAGCAACATGCACCCGAATCATTTCAACGACAGATGTTGGATCCGGGGTCAGATTTGGTGTTGTTGTCGCAATAGTGATTGGTTGACCACCCTTTGGCAGGGTGAGCAACCTGAGCAGACCGCTCAATAAAAGTCCAGTCAAAATTCCGGCCAGTATTTGCTTCCAGTTTTTCATTTATTCCTCGCGGTTTTCTGCAGCAAGCATCGTATTGAATGCGGTAATGGAGACTTCGAGCATCTCCAGGTCTGGCTCGCGCGTGGATAGTTTTTGTAACCATAAATTTGGTTTGATTAGCCAGCGCATCAATGCGGAGCGGTCCATGGTATTGGCGGCAAAGCGGATGTATTCATAGGCGATGCCGGAAACAAAGGGAATCAGAAGTATGCGGGAGATAATCCGCCAGTGCAGGGGTAAGGGACCTAACAGGGAGAAAATCAAGATTGAAATTAAAACCAGCGTAAGCATAAACGACGTGCCGCAGCGAGGGTGTACCAGGGTTTGCTGGCTCACGTTTTCCGGGTTCAACTCCACACCGGCTTCGAATGCGTTGATGGTTTTATGTTCGGCTCCGTGATAGGCAAACACACGCTTGATATCCTCCATTCTGCCAATTAATGCCATGTAGAGCACCAGGATGACCAGGCGCAGCAAGCCTTCGACCAGGTTGCTCTCCCATTGGCTGATCGTAAAATACTTTTCGATCAGCCCGGCGATAAATGCAGGCAAAACGAAGAAAATTCCGACTGCCAGCAACAGCGAGATGATTACGGTGAAGGTCAGAGCCGCGCCTTCGATTTGCTCATCCTCTCCGGAGGCGATGTTGGCTGATTTGGTCAGCAGGCGCATGCCCAGCCCCATTGAATCCCACAAACTAATGATCCCGCGAAGGAAAGGGGTTTTCATCCAACGCGAGCGATACAAATTGGGCAGTTTTTCCTCGTGAACCACGATCTCGCCGCCAGGAGCGCGCACTGCCATGGCGACGTTATTCTTGCCGCGCATCATCACACCCTCAATAAGCGCCTGCCCGCCGTAGGCAGGGAGCTTTAAGACTTTTTCAGAAGGCATTAGTTTTTTCCAAAACTCAGGATAAAGTGGATCAATGCCTGGGTGCCCATGAGCCAATTGGGGAAGTACATGCGCTCATTGGGAGAGTGAATCGCATCGTCGGGTAAGCCAAACCCGGTAAGCAGCGACTTGACTCCCAATTCCCTCTGCATCACTGTGGCGACGGGGATGCTGCCGCCTTCGCGCTTATAAACCACCGGTTTTTCCCAGACTGCAGTGAGCGCGTTCACCAGGTTCTGTGCACCTGGCGCATCATCTGCGAGGTAGGCAGGACCTGCGCTGTGTAAGAAGACCTCGGTTCTGACAGTCGGAGGGGCGATGGAAAGGATATATGCTTTTGCTAATTCGTAGATCTCCATGGCGTCCTGGTCGGGGACAAGGCGGCAGGAAATTTTTGCCTTGGCATAGGCTGGGATGATCGTCTTGGCTCCTTCACCAATGAAACCGGAATAGATTCCGTTCACGTCCAGCGTAGGGCGGGTTCCCTGGCGTTCCAATGGGGTATAGCCTTCTTCGCCATACAACATCGGTGAGCCGGTAATTTCGAGGATTTCTTTATCAGTGGTGGGGTTTGCCGCGATACGTGCGCGTTCTTCAGCTGTCAACTCAGGAATGCGGTCATAAAAGCCTGGGATGGCGACTGAACCGTCCTCGTTGTGTAATTTTGATATGATTTGGGCAAGCACGTTGGCAGGATTAGCAACATTGCCTCCCCAGAGACCTGAGTGCAGGTCTGCCCGGGGACCGTCAACGCGAACTTCGAAATAGGTCATCCCCCGCAGACCGTAAACCAGTGTGGGTTGGTCTTTTCCCACCATGCCGGCATCCGGGTTCAGAATCATGTCACATGCCAGCAGGTCTTTGTGATTCCTGATGAACTCTTCCAATGAGGGGGAGCCGATCTCTTCTTCGCCTTCGATGATGAATTTGATATTAAGCGGAATCTCGGAAGTTTTCAATACGCTTTCAAGAGCAAAAATCGTGGACATGATCTGCCCCTTCATGTCCGAAGCCCCACGGGCATAGAGATAATCACCGCGGAATTCAGGTTGAAATGGATCGCTTTTCCATTCTTCAATCGGGTCTACCGGCTGCACATCGTAGTGCCCGTAGATCAACAGGGTTTTTGCGTTTGGATCTGAAATCCTCTTTTCGGCGAAGAGGATCGGATGAAGCGGGGTTGGGAAAATTTCTGTGCGTTCAAAGCCGATATTTTGTAAATATCCCGCCAAAAATTCGGCAGTTCGCAGCATATCGGCTTTGTGCTCCGGGGAGGTGGAAACCGACGGGATTTTTAGAAATTCCAAATACGATTCGGTCAGGTTTGATTGATTGTTGTTAAAGTATTCCAAAGCTTTTTCAACAGAGTTCATTTTCTACTCCTTTTATTCAGTTAATGTCAAGGTTGAGAAGATTATATGCTAAAAATGCTCTTTTCGAGTTATTATTATCACACAGCAGCTATCTGTAATTGGAATCAGGCACAGATGGTCTGGAGGGGCAGATTGGGTTACACAAAATTTCTGAAAACTGAGTGAAAAGTGGTATATATAGTGGTAGAAACCAACGGATAGTACCATATATGGGATTGGTTGAGAAAATAAAGCACGTTAAGGTGAATACTATGGAAATTGTTGAACACCGACAGGTAATGATTTTAGGTGGTGGTCCAGCGGGATACACCGCGGCGTTGTACGCTGCAAGGGCGGACTTGAAGCCTTTGCTCGTCACGGGAATGACCCTCTACGGGCAGGCATCCCAAACCACATGCATTGAAAACTATCCCGGTTTCCCTGAAGGCGTTGACGGCAATGATCTCGGGCGGCGCCTGGATGACCAGGCGAAACGGTTTGGTGCAGAAGTTATCTACGATTCAGTGCAATGTGTTTATCTGCAACAACGACCTTTCAAGGTATGCCTTTCCGGGGGGAACTACACCGCAGACAGCCTGATCATCTCTATGGGCGCATCCGCACGCAAACTTAATGTACCCGGCGAGAAGGAACTCACAGGCAGGGGAGTCTCATTTTGTGCGACCTGCGACGGAGCCTTTTATAGGGAAAAAGATATTCATATTGTCGGCGGAGGTGATTCAGCTTTAGAAGAAGCCTTGTTTTTGACCCGATTTGCGCGTAGTGTAACGATAATCCATCGCCGCGACCAGCTTAGAGCCGGGGCGATCCTGGAGAATCGGGCCCGCAGCAACCCAAAAATTAAGTTTATTTGGGATTCCGTGGTCAGGGAGATTATCGGGGAAGAAAAAGTCACGAACCTGAGGCTCGAAAATGTCAAAACCGGTCAGCAAGAAATCATCCCGTCAGACGGAGTGTTTATCTCGATTGGGCACATCCCAAATACTGGTGTTTTGGAAGGACAATTGAAACTGACAGAACATGGCACCATTGAGATTGACGGACACATGGAAACAAGCGTGGAAGGTGTTTTCGCGGCTGGCGAAATCGCCGACCCGATCTATCGGCAGGTTGTCACTTCGGCAGGGATGGGTGCCGCTGCTGCAATCTCAGCAATCAAGTACCTCGCGTCAATCGGTGAAGCGGATATCGCCAGGGTAAATTAATTTGCCCATCAATCGATTGAGATGAACCAAACAAAAACAGCCGCGAAACCCGCTGTTTTTGTTTGGTTATCGATATTTATCAAGGTGTTGCTGTTGGCGCGATGCCGGTCCCGATCCAGCTGAACACCCGGTACGGGCTGATCAACCCGGCTTCCTCGTAAATCGGATTGTTGGGGTCGGAATTAATCTGCCTTGCCACAGAAACACTCCACTGGATAATATGGGGAGTGGTATCAATTGGTCTGAAACTGGCTGGGAGTATGTACTTGGTGTCGCTGACATAATCAACCAGAATTTTCTCTGTTTCCGAAGTCAGGTCCTGCACGAACACCCGATAGACTTCACCAGGGAAGAGCGAAGCCACAGAAGCCCATTGCAGCGTTACAGCTTCATCGGTTGCCGCGAAAGCAGCCCCGGAACGAGGTAAAAGCGGGTTTGGCGCTGGATAGGGCGGCATGGGTGTCGCTGTCAGCGTCGGACCAGCGGTCGGCAATCGGTCGCATAGAGGGATCACCAGCCTGTCACCCTGGCGGACAATGTCATTGGGCAGATTGTTGTAAATGCGGATGTCCATCATCGACACATTGTAATTTAAGGCGATGCTGCTCAGGGTCATATTCGCTTCTACAGTGATCGTGTCGGTATGAGTGCACAAACTGAGGTCGGAAACAATCGCTTCAGATGTAGCCGTCGGTACGGGTGAGGGCGTAAGGGTAGGTTGGGGCACATTCAAAACCATGCCTTCTGAGATGCTGCAGCTCTGGTTTAGATTGTTAGCCGCGATAATGCTCTGGACAGAAACGCTGAATTGAAGCGCAAGGTCGAGACAAGTCTCGCCGGTTTTGACCGTGTATTCCACCGGCGGCAGCGGCGTCCACGTGGGCTGTGGTGTCATCGTCGCGGTATTGGCAAACGTGGCAGTCGTGGTGGGTGTGATTGTGGCGGTTTGGGTTGAATCTGTTTCAACCGCGGCAGACTGACCGCGGGTCACGATGAAGAAAACCAACAGCGCGATCAATATCAGGATAACGACGATAATGGCGATCAATCCCACCAGGTTGATCCTGACTTCGGGTATTCGCTGCGAGTCGATCCGATCGATTTTCTTTTGTTTGGGTGTCGGTGTGTCAGAAAGGTCGGTACCGCATACAAGGCAGCGTTTCGCATTTTCAGAAAGTTTTGTGCCACAAACCGGACAGATACGGGTCTTGCCGGTTTGTGAATCGGATTGTGTTTTTTTCATTTTATTACTCATTTACAAGATAAACTACTGACCTTCAATTTGGTAAAATTGTATCAATGTCAGCAGTTTATATCCATATACCTTTTTGTGTCAAACGTTGTTACTACTGTGATTTTATCACGTATGCCGGGCAAGGTCATTTGATCGCTGACTATCATAACGCAGTGCTCAAAGAGCTGGAATTTTACCAGCGATTCGTTACCGAACCGGTTTCGAGCCTCTATTTTGGTGGCGGGACCCCATCGCTTCTTCCAGCCCTGGCTGTGGCAGACTTGATTCAAGCCGTTGAGCTTAATTATGGTCTCAATCCGAATGCAGAGATCACGCTTGAGGCAAACCCGGGCACACTGGACCTGCAAAAACTGACCGACCTGAAAACAGCCGGTGTAAACCGCCTGAGCATCGGCATCCAATCTTTTGACAATTCGGATTTGGTGGCTTTGGGCAGGGTGCACAACGCTGACCAGGCATTGGAGGCTATTTCGCTTTCCAGGCAGGCAGGCTTTGACAACCTCAGCCTGGATTTCATCTTTGGCATCCCCGGGCAGAGCCTGGCGGGGTGGCAAAAGAACCTGTCTATGGCAGTTGAAGCAGGTGTGGAACACTTATCTCTCTACTCGCTGATTCTTGAAGAGGGCACCGTGTATGCCTGTATGGTTGCCAGGGACGAACTGACCTTGCCTGATGACGACCTGGTGGCTGATATGTTTGAACTGGCGATGGATTATCTCGCCGCCCAGGGTTTCCAGCAATACGAAATCTCCAACTGGTCACGGGGAGCCGCGCATCAGTCACAGCATAACAAAGTCTATTGGCAAAACCAGGATTATCTGGGGATTGGCGCTGCGGCGCACGGACTACTTGCTGAAAGCAGGTACAACAACATAGCAACGACGCCCGAATACATCCAGCGCATGCGGCAGACGAATAAAAAAACTCAATTATCGCCTGTTGTCGAAGAAACCATTCCGATCAGCCGGAAGGATGCAATGCAGGAACATATGATCCTGGGTTTGCGGATGACCGCGCGGGGTGTTTCAGCTTCTGAGTTCAATCTGCGCTACGGTGAGGAATTGGAAACCGTTTTTGCGGGGCAAATTCAAAAAATGCTCGCTTTGGGCTTGCTTGAATGGATGGATTTTAAGGATGGCAGGCATTTGCGGCTGACCAGGCGTGGAATCATGCTCGGCAACCTGGTTTTCCAGGAATTTATCTGATCACTGGTGCACGTCGATGATCGTGCCCCAGCCATGTTTTGCCCACTCGTGCGGCAGGGCTACCGGATAACTCCAACGATAGAGCCATTTCGCATCCTGGTTGTTCATGTTGATACAGCCCGCGCTCATCGGTGTGCCAAAATTGGTATGCCAGAAGGTTCCATGCGTTGCCAGCCCGATATCCATCTCAAAAAAGCAGGTCCAGGGCACCCCCATCCAGATGCGCTCACGGATGTTGCTGGTTATGACGGCGTTGCCCATATGCTTGGAAGGCATCTTGGTCTTGATTGAATATTTACCTTCACCGGTTGGAAATCCGCTTGATATCTTGGTTTCAAGCACAATCTGATCGCCTTCATAAGCACGCAGACGCTGATGGGGGAGAGATATGTCCACGTATTTATCAGCAGCGGGTACATCAGGATTAATCGGTTCAAACTCTTCATCGGCAATAAAGCGCAAATGCTCGTATTGCACTGCAGTCTTGGTTCGCCCGAGTTCGTCCTCAACCTGGTACCACGGGCGTCCATCCGGACCTTCGATAACATCGGTTACCCAATGATTTGTTCCGTAATAATACATCCACATTGGCTCCCAGCCGGATTCGACCCTATAAAACATCGAACGGGTATACGGCACGGTCAGTTCTGCCAACTGACCACTGGGACGATTTGGCGCGGATAAGGGATTGTATTCATATCTTACTTCGTACAGATACCCGCTGAATACATAACCTCCCCAACAGCGATACCAGATTGGGTTCCAGGCGGGACCATTTGGACCAATCACCTCTTCGTATACATTGATGATTTCATTATATTGCCGTTGATATAAAATCAGGCTCTTCTCATCGGGTTCCTTGTATACGCTGACACCGTCTTTATTGCCAACCAGCATCAGGCGCGGTGTGATCATGGATGAAGCCTCCTCGCCTGGCAGACTGAAGGCTGACGCGCCCAACCCGAGCAGAGAAAATTTGAGAAAATCCCGACGTGTAAAATTCATCAGAGCACCAGATAGCTAAGCGAATTCACTCAGATCTATTTCGGCAACTGATTGCCTTACATATTTTGGGCGGTAGGGGTAATTATCGATCATTTCCGGCTTTGTAACGCCACTCAGGACAAGAATAGTTTCCATTCCGGCTGAGATCCCGGAGAGGATATCGGTGTCCATACGATCTCCGATCATATAAGTTTCTTCGGAGTGCATATTGAAATGATTCAGAGCGGTACGCATCATCAGGGGATTCGGTTTACCCACATAAAAGGGGGATTTGCCGGTTGCTTTTTCGATCAAAGCAGCCATAGCCCCGGTTGCCGGCACTGTTCCATTTTCGGTTGGACCATTTGCGTCAGGATTGGTGGCAATGAAGCGCGCTCCAGCTTCGATCAGCCGCACCGCATAGGTAATCTGGTCAAAACTATACATTGAGGTTTCGCCCAAAACAACGAAATCGGGGTCGGTTGAGGTCTGAATATAACCCTGACTGTGGATGGCTTCAGTTAGCCCGGTTTCGCCTATCACAAAAGCTTTTCCATTTGGTTTTTGTTTGGCAAGGAATTCCGCGGTCGCCATAGCTGATGTAAACAGAACCTCCTCCGGAATATTCAGACCGGATTTGTTGAGGCGATGTGCAAGGTCCCGGGTGGTATATTTGGAGTTGTTGGTCAAAATCGCAAAGTTACGTCCGTCGGCGACCAGATTTTCAATAAAGCTATCTGCGCCTGGAAGCCCCTTTTTGCCATGGATCAAAACGCCATCCATATCGATCAGAAAATTCTTTTTTATCATTACATCCTCTCAGCTGCAGTATTAGAGACCATCCATATCCTGGTCGGTGCGGGTTTATTATAAACGTTCCCGGGCTGCTCGTGGGTTCAGGTTCAAACCAGCGGGTTATCCTCTCGTGGAGTGAGCACCACAGCCGCTTTGAAAGTTATCCACTTGTTCGGTTTCCCTTCAATTTCGCCAAAATCGAGCAACTCTCCTGCATCGTAGACTACTTCGTTCAACCAGCGTCCGTCCGGTTGTTGCTTGTCTCTCAAGAGCTGCAGGGCGTCATGCTGCCTGGGGTCAGACCGACCTGCTTTGCGAAAGTATTCCAGCCCACGCAGAATGTCATAATGCCACCAGGTGGGGAAGCCGAGAGACGTAAAGGCAGGACGTCCCAAAGGTTTGGACCAATTGTCATGTGGGATGGTTTCCCCGTTAAGGTGTTTAAAAAGCTTCCTGCTCAGCAGATATTCCTCCCCCCGCACCCGTGCCTCCCGTACGATTCGTTCTTCACCGTTGCTTCTTTCAAACGCCAGCAGCGCTTCGAGCACAGCGATGGTTGAATTGAACGAACCTACCTGGGAGTCTTCATCGCAATTCCAACCGCCGTCGGACTTCTGAGCTTTAAGAAGTTTTCTGATCAACGTGCTCACATCCTGCTTTAAATAGATCGCAGCAGTAGCCACGGCACCATTGATGCAAGGTTCAATTTCGCCTTCGAAAAATGGGTTGCCGGCAAAACGTGGATCGTCAGCCCAACGCACATTCTCGCGTACCGCTTTTACCGAGGCTTGAACTCTGGGGTCAGAAGGGTCGGCTCCGAGCAAATAAAGCAGAGTCAGGGCATGGCTGGTTGAGCTTCTCACTTGGTTGAAAGCAGCCCCAGCCCAACTGCCGTCTGCCAGCTGGGAATCGAGCACTTGTTTGCCCCAGCCCTCATAAGGCACGCGTCTGCGCACCTCTTCATATTCTTTGGCAGGTTCACAGAGAAGCTCTTTGCGCACCTGCCACTCGAGAGCAGGGTCAGAATCGAGCAGCCAATCGATAACGTCATGAGTCAATTGAAAAATGGGTTGGTGTTCCATCTAAACCTCCTGAAATTCGGGTTTTTTTTGATTGTATTCTTAGAGCCACCCGCTACCAATTATTTGCCTAAGCTAAGCTTGATTGCGGAATAAAAAAGCCGCTGTTCAATCAACAGCGGCTTCGTTTAAGCTGGAATTTTTTTACTTTTTGGTCAGGATGATGCGGGCGTCCACAACTGCCACACCCTTGCCTTCTTCGTAAACGATCACGGGGTTGGCGTCTGATTCCGCGATTTCGTCCTTCAGATCGTAGATCATATAGGAATAATTCGCCAATACTTCTGCCAGGGCTTTCTGGTCACGTGGGGCTTCGCCGCGGGCGCCTTCGAGGATCTTGGCGCTCTTAATCTCGGACTGCATATCAAACGCCGTGGATTTGTCGATCGGGGCGACTTTGAAAGTGACATCTTTCATCACTTCCACAAAAATACCGCCGAGACCAAACATCAGGGTCGGACCAAAAGTGGCGTCATTGACTGAGCCAACGATCACTTCGGTTGCCCAGGGTGCCATCTCCTGCACAGCCACACCATCGATCTCGGCGTCGGCTTTGTAGGCAAAGGAATTCTCCATGATTACCTTCCAGGCATCGCGGACACCCTGCTCATTTTTGATGTTCACTTTAACCGCGCCGGCATCAGATTTGTGCAGGATATCGGGTGAGACGATCTTCATGACGACCGGATAGCCGATTTCTTCTGCCATTCGAATGGCTTCTTCCTCATTATGAGCCAGGTCGGTTGGGGTGACGGGCAGTCCGTAAGCTGCGAAAACGTGCTTGGCTTCAACTTCGGTCAGCGCGTCGCGACCTTTGGCACGGGCACCAGCGATAATATTGCGGGCTTTTTCGCTGTCGATACCAGTTGGTTTGTAGGGCGCGTTCTGTGCGGTCTGGAGCATTTCGTTTTGTTTGCGCAGCGCCGCGAGGGCTTTTACTGCCAGGTCGGGTGCGTCATAGGTGGGGATATCGTGTTCGATCAGCCACTGCATGGCTTTCTCACAGCGTTCGCCGCCGATGAATGAGACCGCGACGGGTTTGTCGTTTGTGCCGGATTCTTGCAGGGCGTTGTAGATCGCTTCCGCGATTTCCTGCGGGTCGGTGACAGAGGTTTCACAATAGAGCACGACCATGCCGTCCACCCAATCGTGAGCATAGGAATACTTGACGCCTTCATAATAGCCCTTCAAGCCAGCTCCGCCGGTGATATCAACCGGGTTTTTGGCTGAACCGAACGAGGGCATATACTTGCGCAATTCCGCCTGCACATCTTCCGGGGCGAACTTGAGCGGCAGTCCGTATTTTTCAGCCGCGTCAGTTGCCAGAACGCCCACGCCGCCGCCGTTGGTCACGATCAGCAAATTGTCACCTTTCATCGGGGGCTGCAGCGAGAGCGCCAGCGTAAGGTCGAACATGTCGTTCAGGTCTTCAGCCTGGGTAATGCCAACCTGCCCGAATGCGGCTTCGTAGACCTTGGCACTGCCTGCCAGTGAGCCTGTGTGTGAGGCTGCGGCAGCGGCGCCGTGGGCAGAAGTGCCGGCTTTGAGCGCGATTATTGGCTTTGTGCAGTTGCGGGCGGCTTCCATGAATGTGGCGCCGTCATCAATGCCTTCGATGTAAAGGGTAATACAGTAGGTGTTTTCGTCTTCGTTCAGATAGGTGATCAGGTCTGCGAAGTCAAGGTCTGCCATGTTTCCGACAGAGATCATCTTGTCGAAACCGACGCGGCGGGTGTATGTGGCTGCGTCCATCGCGATCAGGAGCGCACCGCTCTGAGAAACCAGGGCGGCTTTGCCATCCAGCGGCAGGAAGTTGGTGAATGATGCGTTCATCTTGTCGCTGTTTGAGAGCGTGCCGATGATGTTCGGACCGATCACGCGCATGCCGTATTCACGGGCGATGCTGATCACTTCGTCCTCAAGAGCATGGTCGCCGACCTCGGAGAAACCGGAGGTAATGATGCTGAGCCCCTTCACGCCTTTTTCGCCAGATTCCCGTGTTACAGCTGGAACCACCCGTGCTGGGACGGTGACGACGGCGAGGTCAATCACATAAGGCACGTCCAGGATGCTGGGGTAGCACTTATAGCCGAGAATTTCTTCGGCATCAGGGTTGATAGGGTAGACAGGGTTTTCGTAGCCGCAGTTTTTGAGGTTTTCGACCACTTTGTAACCGATTTTGTCGGGGTTGGTCGACGCGCCGATAACCGCGATGCTCTTTGGTTTGAGAACAGCATTGATGATTGGATCCACTTTTTTCCTCCGGTAGTGTATTGTTTGAATTACCGATTGATTAGTATACCGCAATAAAATCGGATTGGCGGAAAGAATTCCGTTTCGATGTGAAATTTGGCACAATATTATTTCCCCCTCCCTTTCGGAGAGGTGGGAATAATTGGATAAGACCCCTCTTTAGAGGGTGGTAGGGGGGTGAATAGACATCCTTAAAAGCCTCGGAGTCATGGTCAACGACCTCAAATGGTCATGTGCGTGGGTGTAATGGTGGATTGGAGGCGCAATATGTATTCGTTGGTCAAAATATCCGGCACCTCCAATCTCGCCCTACGAATCTGACTTTCATTCCGACATATCCAACCATCCTCAAAGTTGGTAAAAGAGGTAAAAATGGTAACACCTCCCCAAAGAGCAGGATTTTGTACTCAAACTGATTTTTGGCATATAAAAAACGCTGCAAAAAGGGCAAAAATTATAATAAAAAAGGCTGGACCTTGCGGAGCAGCCTTTACAGATGATTCCTTAGAAAAAACTAAAGAACGGTTACATCCTGTGCCTGGGGACCTTTGGGACCGGCGGTGACGGTAAATTCGACCTGCTGGTTTTCCTGGAGGGTTTTATATCCCTGGGCGGTGATGGCGCTGAAATGCACAAAGACATCCTTTGCACCCGATTCTGGGGTTATGAAACCAAAACCCTTTTCACTGTTGAACCATTTTACGGTTCCGGTTTGACGTTCTGTCATGATTTATTGATCTCCTCTGATCTTCTAAAAAATTTGGTTTGTATTACTGGGGGTTTGGATCCGAATGACGTGCATTTTGAAAAGCAAACAACCAATTACTGGTGAAAGATTATATCATAGTTTGGTCGTGTCAAGTAAATGGAAAGTGATTTTTTGTACAGTTTCTTAAGGAAGGAGTTTGCAGGGTTAGATGATGGCTGATAGCTCAAAGTTTTTCGACAATGAATAATAGCGATTTGATGCCGGGAGCGTGTTGCCTTGGCGACACTCGCCTCTTTTACTGGCTATAATTAACAAAAAGGAGATCCTATGGCAACGACGAGAATTGGTTATATTGGGCTGGGCACGATGGGCGGCGCGATGGCGGAGAATTTGATTAGGGCTGGTTATCATCTGACGGTTTACAACCGTACTGCCAGCAGAGCAGAGCGGTTTTTGTCTTTGGGCGCTCACCTGGCAGAAAATCCGGCAGAAGTGGCACGCCGTTCGGAGGTGGTGTTTGTAAATGTTTCGGATAGCGCGGACGTTTTGGAAGTGGTGTTGGGACAAAATGGGGTGATTGAGGGGTCCCATCCCGGGATGATATTGGTGGACCATTCCACGATCAAACCCGGAGCAAGTCGGGAGATTTATCGCAGGCTAAAGGATGTTTCCGTCAGCGCGCTGGATGCACCAGTGAGTGGAGGTGATATCGGAGCGAAAAACGGGACACTTTCGATCATGGTGGGAGGGGATGCGAATACACTTGAAGTGGTCAGACCGATGCTTGAAGTGGTTGGAAAGAAAATCACGTATGTGGGTGAGGCTGGCGCGGGGCAAGTGGCGAAGGCGGCGAACCAGATTATGGTCTGCGCGCAAATGGTTGCCGAGGCGGAATTGATGTTGTTTGTACAGAAAGCGGGAGTGGATGTTGGCAGAGTGATCGAGGCAATTCAAGGCGGCGCGGCGCAATGCTGGACACTGGATAACAAAGCGCAGCGTTTGTTGGCAGGCAACCGGAAACCGGGTTTCAAAGCGAGGCTGCAGGCAAAGGATATGAACATCGTCATGGAAACCGCCCGGGAATATCTGGCTGTACTGCCGGGAGCGGCACTGCACGCGCAGTTATTCAACGCGATGGTGGCAGCCGGCAGCGGCGATCTCGATAATTCAGCTGTGATCGAGGTGATTGAAGGGTTGAACAATGAGGAATTGATTGTGCCAGGATAGGAGGAAGCATGAAAGAAGCGCGTTTGTGGACAACCGCTGGCGACAAGGTGGAATGCCAGCTTTGCAATCATTACTGCAAGATCAGAGAAGGCAGAAAGGGGCTCTGCCAGGTACGAAAAAACGAGGCAGGCAGGCTCTATAGTCTGAATTATGGCAAGTTGATTGCCGCGCATATCGACCCGATCGAGAAAAAACCATTATTTCATTTTCTGCCTGGCAGTCGCAGCTATTCGATTGCCGCTTCGGGATGCAATTTTCGCTGCGCGTGGTGTCAGAACTGGGATATCTCCCAGCTTTCTGATCGGAATGACCCTGATCGGTTGGCTTTGACAACGCCAGAAAAAGTGGTTGGGACGGCATTGCAGAGCGGATGCAAAAGCATTTCATATACCTATACAGAGCCAACCATTTTCTATGAATATGCCCGGGATGTTTCGGTTTTGGCGAGGGAAGCGGGGTTGAGGAATGTGTGGGTGAGCAACGGCTATATGAGCGCGGAAATGCTGGATGAATATATGCCGCTGATCGATGCGATTAATGTGGATATCAAGGCGTTTGACGACACGGTTTATCGGAAGTATGCCGGGGCGCACTTGCAGCCTATTTTGGACAACTGTGTGACCTTGAAAAAGGCGGGGGTCTGGCTGGAGGTTACAACCCTGTTGATCCCGGGGGTGAATGATAATGAGGCGCAAGTGGTTGGTTTGGCGGAATTTGTTGCTGAAAAATTGGGGACCGACACACCCTGGCATGTCAGCCGGTATTATCCGCAGGCGCAGTTCAGGGAGATTGAAGCCACACCAGCTGAGACGATTTTGAACGCATTGAAGACGGGAAAAGACAGCGGCTTGCAATTTGTATATACGGGGAATTTAGGACAGCATGAGAATACGGTTTGCCCTTCGTGTGGCGAGTTGTTTATCGGGCGGAGTGCGTTGTGGAACAACCCCAATAAAATCCAGGATGGAGCATGTCCGAAATGCGGTACGAAGATTGCGGGGGTGTGGGAGTAAGGCAGGCTGATAGCCGCCAAAGGATCATGTGCAGACCGGTCTCGGAACAGAAAAAAACTGCAGTTGCTACACGGTCTTGCCGGGCATGAAGCGATCCGTTATCGTCGGTATTCGCCCGCAAAAAAGCCCGCGATAACGGGCTTTTTTAGCTAATGGTTGAGCATCGTCCCCCTGAAACGATAAGCACTTCCCGGTGCGGATGGGTTAAGCCATATCGGTAGAAAAACCTCCGGAGCGGACTAAATCGACTAATTTGAGCAAGTAAGGCTGGAAGAAGGTGTCTTTTGCAAAGAACGGCGTAATTTCCCGCACTTTGCGCATAGCCACAGCAGTTCCTTTACCTTGTTGACGGGCGGGATCTTCCTTTAGTCGGAAATCGATCGCCTGAGCTGCAGACATTAGCTCGATCGCGATGATGGTGGTCACATTCTCGAGCACCATCGCGCAGTGGTTGGCGGCGTTGGCTCCCATGCTGACATGGTCTTCGACATTACCGGAAGAGGGCAAAGTGTCCAGGCTGGAAGGGTGTGCCAGCGACTTGTTTTCCGAAGCCAAAGCGGCAGCTGTGTATTGAAGGAGCATGAAACCCGAGTTCAATCCTCCTTGAGCAGCGAGGAAGGATGGGTAATGTTCGGTATGATTATCGATTAGCTTGGCGATGCGGCGTTCGGACATGTTTCCAAGGTCAGCCAGGGCGATCGCCAAAAAATCGAGCGCGAGGGCGAGCGGTTCGCCGTGGAAGTTGCCTCCTGAAACGACCTCAAGTTGTCCATCCTCGAAGAAGAGCAGCGGATTGTCGGTGACAGAATTTAGCTCTGTTTCAACAACAGAACGGGCATATTCGATGGCGCTGCGCACAGCGCCATGCACCTGGGGAATGCAGCGCAAGGTGTACGCATCCTGAACGTTGGTGGAATTGTCCGGTCGGGTCAATTGACTGCCTGAAAGCAAATCACGGATTTGGGCAGCGGTTTCAGCCTGGAATTTTTGCGGGCGGGCGGCGTGTAATTTTGGTGAAAAAGCCTTGAGCGTGCCGTTTTGGGCCTCGATCGACATCGCGCCGACGCAGTTGGCAGTGTCGAGTAGTGATTCTGCAGCATGCACCAGCAGGGCGCCAATAGCTGTCATCATCGTGGTGCCATTGGTCAGCGCAAGACCTTCTTTGGCAGCAAGTTTGATTGGCTGGAGACTTGCTTTCCGAAGAGCATCCCGGGCTTCGATTACTTGACCATCCATTTTAACCTGACCAACACCCAGTAGTGCGAGAGACATGTGCGCCAGCGGTGCCAGGTCTCCGCTGGCGCCCAGGGACCCTTTGGAGGGGATCAGAGGCAGAATATTGCGGTTGAGCAGGGCAAGCAGGAGGTTTACGGTTTCGAGGCGGATGCCGCTGTGACCTTTGACAAGTGTGTTGGCGCGGATGAGCATGATCGCACGGACAGTGCGATCGTCCAGCAGTGGACCAACTCCAATAGCGTGGCTGAGGATGATATTTTCCTGAAGCTTTTCGACTTCGTCTGCGGAGATCAATTTGTCTTTGAAGGCGCCAAAACCGGTGGTAATTCCATAGGCGATGCGTCCTTCGCTAATTAGCTGCTGGACGGCATCGGCGGCGCGGTTGATAGCGGGAATCGCCGCGGGATTGACAGAAACCTGGATTTCCGGGTGGTCAGCAATCTCAACAACCTGTTCGATTGTGAGCTGGCGTCCATTAATTAATATTTCAGCCACAGTACCACTCATTTATTCTTCGCTGATTTCGATAGTATGGAGTTTTACGGCTGGGGCGGCGAACATTCCCGGGTCTCGTGGGGGTATGGCGAGCAAGACATCCATGCCTTCGACCACTTCGCCGAAAACCGCATGTTTGTTGTCGAGCCAGGGGGTTGGGACGTGGGTGAGGAAGAATTGGGAGCCGTTGGTGTTGGGTCCAGCGTTTGCCATTGAGAGGATGCCGGGTTTATCGTGTTTGAGAGTAGGGTCAAATTCGTCGCGGAAATTGTAACCGGGACCACCACGACCGGTGCCGGTGGGGTCGCCACCCTGAGCCATGAAGTCAGCGATGACGCGGTGGAAGATAGTGTCATTGTAGTAGCCTTCGCGCGCGAGGAAGACGAAATTGTTGACTGTATTGGGCACTTTAATTGCGAAAAGCGCTACCTTGATGTCGCCTTTGTCTGTTTTGAATGTGGCAGTGTATTTTTTCGTGAGATCCAGGCTGAAATCCGGGGCTTTAATCCATTGTTTTTGTGTCATGATAGTCTCCTTGTGGTGAATTTTATCAGAGGTTGAAGGAGTCGGGGCGGGGATAACGCGATAATCCTGCCTGGTGTCACGCTTGTACATCGATGAGGCTTTTGAAATACAGGCTGCGCACCTTCCGATTAGCTCGAAAAATTAATCCTGAGGATGGTTAAAATGGCACTGTACCCTTCCCTGGTGGATGGTAAGCTCAATTCTGTTATGTTAAAATTGAAGTATGCCTGGTGAATTTTCAAAAGATGAATCGAAAACAAACCAAATCTGGCAGGTGATGATAGCCTTTGCCTTAGGGGCGGTTTGCTTCCTGGCTACCCAGGTTTTTACCCGCGTTCCGTTGTTGGGTTGGTTGCAAAAACAACCAATATTTGTGACCTGGACTATGTCTTTCCCTCTTCTGAGTGGAGTGATGACTGCGTTAAGCGCTGGAGTGTTTGAGGAGAGCGGCAGGTTTGCTTTCAAGAGCTTTTTGCTAAAACCGGAAAAATCGCCTTTTTGGGAATCAGTGGTTTTTGGCTTGGGACACGGACTGTGTGAGGCGGTATGGGTTTTGATCCCTGTGTTCGGGAGGTTGATATTGATTTCCCCGGGTAAATTTATTCTGCCAATTGTAGAGAGGCTTCTTGCGATTATCATGCACATCGGTTTGTCAGTTATTGTATGGAATGGTTTTCAATTGAACAAGCGTTGGCAGTATCTGCTGGCAGCGATTTTGACTCATGGATTGGTTAACGCGTTGATACCCCTGGCAGGTATATTGGGGTGGGGGATCCTGCAGCTGGAGGGTTTGTTTGCCGGGATTACTGGTTTGTTCTTAATTTATGTGATTTATTCGCGAAAATACTATATAGAGAAGGAGTCCTATGAAACAAGCACGCCGATTGATTAGCCTGATTTTGTTGATTGGTTTCAGCCTGGGGTTATTGGCTGGCTGCGCCGCTAAGCTGCCCGAAGGTTATGATGAGGCTGTCGTAAAATCCGAAGCAGATAAAGTGATCATGGTTCTTGATGCAAGGGATGTTGATCAGTTGACGGCAATGTTAACTGACCAAATGAAGCTCGGTCTGACCGAAGAGGTGAAGGCACAGGTCTTCGCGATTTTAGACGATTTTGGTCCGGTGCAGGAAATTGTGGAAATGAAAACAACGGGGAGCACAGAGGGAGAGATTACCTATGGCGTGGTGGTTGCCAGGGTAAAGCATGCAAATGGTGAGTTGACTTACACGATCAGTTTTGACCCGCAGATGAGGTTGGCAGGGTTGTTTTTGCAATAAGGAGGTCATTATAGGTCTTCATTTCCTGGTTTGTCCACCGGGAGGTTGTATGAAAACGTCATCTGGGAAAGAAAAAGGCTTAAAGTGTGCACTTTGTGTTGAGAATGAAACTCAGGACGGCAAGGGGGAGAGGCTGGCGCTGGCGAGATCTGTTCACGCCCAAAAAGCAGCCAGCAGGTCTGCACATGACAGGCGACATCCCCTTTCTTTGAGTTGATATTACAGTTAATATAACTGACAGTTTGGTGTTAACTTTTACCATGGAAAAAGCTGCACGTTCTCCAAAATCCAGTCTGATACTTGCGGCATTGATTGCGGCGATGATATTACTGCTTGCACTAAACGTGGTTCAATCTTATGCAGGCTTGGAGGGGTTTTCTTTTTGGGGCTATCCATACGTCAGATCATTTTTCGAAGATCCTGATAATCCGATAAAGATGAAGAAAATTTCGTGTCCGCCTTTTATAGGGCTTGATGAAAGCAAATTAGTTTCAGTTTCGTTGACTAATACTGCCAATAGAAATGTGAACGCGTTTTTTCAAGCTGTAGTCAGCAGTCCGGATTCAGAGTATGGAGCAGTACATATCATCCGTGAAGTGCCGCTGCAGAGGGGCGAAACACGCATTGAAACTGTTGAGATTAACTCTTCGAATATTGTAGATAACAAATATATATTGCTCAGGTCATTTATGAGCTGGCAGCCAGTATATGTTTCAAGCCGATCAATCGCCTGTCAGAGTGTTGTGATTCCTTTTCGAAATATAAACAGCAACTTGGTTGGATATGGAATTTATGTCCTGCTTACCTCAGCAACAATCTTGCTGGCAATATTGTATCGAAAGCACGACCCGCTTGCGATCAGAACTGGTCGGTCAAGGAGCAGCCTGGTTTACATAGTGGTGGTGTTGCTGCTTATGACAATTGGGAATCTGACCGGGACCTGGATTTTGAGCTTTTCGATGATAGTAATGATTGTATTAGGTTTCCTGGCGTTTTGGCAAGTCGATTTCCGATAGTGGAATTTTATTCGGGGAACAGGGAGCGGGGGGAAAGGGGGTGCAAGAACGACCCCCTCTTTAGACGAGGAATCAAAGGGGGTGAGAGCAAGTCGTATCAGGAAAACACCATAAAGGCTTACCGGCAAAACGGCTTACAATAACGAACTACCATCCAAAAAAACAGGCTCTCGAGCAAGAGCCTGTTGTACGAAATTTTCTGAGTTTGGTCTATTCAGACCAGTTTTCCAGGATTTTCTTCACTTCCATCAAGAAATTATCGCCGGCTTCGCCATCGACAGCGCGGTGGTCGAAGACATAAGAAAGATAAACCATGGGTCGGATGGCGATGGAGTCATTTCCTTTTTCGTCGGTGATCACAACAGCACGTTTTTGCATTGCTCCGGTGCCCAAAATACCGAGTTGGGGCTGGTTGATGATCGGCATGGCGAAGAGCGATCCAGCGGTGCCGTGGTTGGTGAGTGTAAAGGTCCCGCCGCGAACCTCGTCTGGTCTGAGCCGCTTATTGCGAGCGCGGTTGGCAAGGTCGTTGACCTGTGAGGCGATGCCCTTGAGGGACAAATTTTGCGCTTGTTTAAGTACCGGGACGATCAGCCCGTCTTTTCCGCGGGCGACTGCCATGCCAATATTGACATCGGTATACGTGAAAACTCCCTCATCGGTCCAGGTGGCATTGACTATTTTGTGATCACCAAGCGCCTTTGCCAGAGCAGCAACAAAGTAGGCTGTGATGGTCAGATTGACGCCATCTTCGGCGTATTTTGGCTTGTTAGTTTTGCGATGTGTTAACACACGGGTCATGTCCACTTCCATAACGGTCAGAACCCGCGGTGAAGTCAGAACAGAATCGACCATGTGAGCAGCAATTTGACGGGTTGTGGAGGTGTGGGGAATCAATTGACCAGGTAGATCGGTTGGTACTGGCGCAGCCTTCACAGCTGGAGTCGCTTTGGCTTTCTCTTCAGCCATGGGTTCGGGTGCCTTTTGGGCTTCTTTTGGAGGGCTGGCGAGGTAAGCTTCGACATCCTGTTTGGTGATGCGACCACCTTGCCCGGTTCCGGTAATCAGGTCAGGGCTGAGGTTGTGTTCATCGAGCATTTTCCGAACAAGAGGCGAGAGGAAGGCAGCCTTTTCGCCTGTCTTTGATGGTTTTTCGGACTCGACGGCGACCGCTTCCATGGACGCGGCAGGGAAGCCTTCTGTGGATTGTTCTTGCGCCGGTTCAGATTGTTTCACTTCAACCGGTTCGGATGGCGTGTCTTCCTCGAGAGACTCGCCAGGCTCTCCGACCAAACCCATACTTTCACCGACGATAACCACTTCGCCTGCCGGAACATCGATACGCAGCAGCGTGCCAGCCACAGGGCTGGGGAATTCGGTAATCACCTTATCTGTTTCTATCTCGAGGATCGATTCCATTTCTTCGACGGTATCACCAACTTCTTTGAGCCAGTGTGTCACGGTCAGTTCTTCAACACCTTCACCTGTTCTGGGCGCGATTAGTTTTGTTGCCATATTATTCTCCTAAACTGACCATCGGAAAGCGTTTGGGGCTGCTCTCATGCATGATCTCATATACTTTGTCGAAAATTGATTCCGCGTTGGGTTTGCTGTAGTAATCGCCATCGGTGCCATAAGCAGGGCGGTGCGCGGCTGCCGAAAGGGTCTGTGGGGCTGAATCGAGCCACTGCCAGGTTTCAGGTTCACTGAGGACTTGTTCCATCATGTAGGCGCTGGCTCCACCCGGGACGTCTTCGTCCACGAAGAGCACACGCGATGTCTTTTTGATGGATTCCCTGATCATCCCGTGACGATCAAAGGGTAAGAGCGACTGAACATCAATCAGCTCCACGCTGATACCAACCCTGGCGAGCATCTCAACCGCGTTTTCAGCGATGCGTACGGTTGAACCGTAGGTGACCAGGGTAAGGTCGCTGCCTTCCACCATGATCTCCGGGACACCCAATGGGAGTTTGAACTCACCGATATTATTAGGCATGCGTTCTTTGAAACGGTAGCCATTGAGGACTTCGACCACCAGGGCAGGGTCGTCACCTTCGATCAGGGTGTTGTAAAAACCTGCTGCCTGGGTCAGATTTCGAGGAACCAAAACATGCATGCCGCGTACCAGGTTGATGACACCAGCCATCGGGGAGCCGGAATGGAAAATACCTTCCAGCCGGTGACCGCGGGTTCGGACGATTAGAGGCGCCTGCTGCCTGCCGGCTGTTCGCCAGCGCAAATTGGAGAGGTCGTCTGCCATGATTTGGAGGGCATAGAGCAGGTAATCGAGATATTGAATTTCAGCAATTGGACGCAGACCGCGCAGCGCGAGCCCGATGCCCTGACCAAGAATAGTGGCTTCGCGAATGCCGGTATCGGTCACACGCAGGGTGCCATACTTCTCCTGAAGCCCGCGAAAGCCCTGGTTGACATCACCGAGGTTGCCGACATCTTCACCAAAGGCGATCATGCGCGGTTCGCGTGCGAGCATTTCATCGAAGGCTTTATTCACAACTTCAAAACCCATGACCATGGGTGAATTTTCACTGTACTGAGCGGGGACGCCTTCTTCCAACAAAGGAGAATGCTCTGAATCGGAAAATAGGAATTTATTGTAATATTCCTGCTTTTTGGCTTCAAGTTCTTTATTCCATTGGAACAATTTGATGTATTCTTCGTTCCCGATATCAGCGGTGGAGATAAGCGCTTTATGGACTGCCTCAGCGATATCGCGGTTGAGGGGATCGGGGATGCTCATGAGCTTTTGTTCAATTTCGGTCAACTCGTCTGCGTGACTACCTTTTGACTGAACCAATTGTTTAATCAATTCGCTGGCTTGTTTGCGGGTTTCTTTGATCGGGTTTTGGAAAGCTTCCCAGGCAGTTTTGCGCGCTTGCTCAACGATTTGTTTATCTTCTGTTTCCCATTGATCAAATTGCTCGATGGTGGCGACACCGTGCTCGACGAGGTATTCTTTAAATTTCTTCAGACTGTCGTATTCAACTTCCCATTCCAGGCGTTCCCTGGATTTATATCGCTCATGAGAGCCTGAGGTGGAGTGACCAAGGGGTTGGGTAACATCACAAATATGAATGAGCGACGGAATGTGATGTTCGCGCGCGGTCTTCTCTGCCTGTGAATAAGCTTCCCACATGGCTGGGAAATCCCACGCTTCGACTGTATATAGATCGTAACCGCGATCACACTTGTCTGCCGGGCATTCGATGCGACGGAAGCCTTCGAGGATGGCGGAAATGTTCTCCTTGACCATTTGGAATTCGTTGGGTACGGAAATGCCGTAACCGTCGTCGTAAATGCTGATAATTGCCGGGGCTTTGAGTACGCCGATTGCGTTGACCGCTTCCCAAAAGGGACCCTCGGCAGTGGAGGCGTTGCCAATCGAAACCCAGGCTACTTCGTTTCCGTTATTGCTGAAGGAGTCAAATTGTTTCAACTCTTCGATCTGTCGATAGAGCACAGAGGCATAAGCGAGCCCGACTGAGCGGGGCATCTGGCTGGCAGTGGGGGCGGCATCAGCAGAAGAATTATAGCGATCGGTCTGGCTGAGCCATTCACCTTTCTCGTTAATCAGCTGCGAGGCAAAATGACCATTCATATTGCGACCCCCGGAGTGAGGGTCGAAATCAGGGTCTGCATGCGCATAGAGTTGGGCGAAAAATTGCTCAAGGCTGAGCAAATCGAGTGCCATCATCCAGGTTTGGTCTCGATAGTAACCGGATCGCCAGTCGCCTTTACGGAAATGGTGAGCGATTGTGAGCTGTATCAGCTCCTTGCCGTCGCCAAAAATGCCGAACTTGGCTTTCCCGGTAAGGACTTCACGGCGTCCGATGATGGATGCCTGTCGTGAGCGATAGCCGAGACGATAATCGTTAATCAATTGTTCATTGGTTAAGGGTATTTCAGGAATGTTTTCTGACATAGGTCTCCACTCTTCTTCTTTTATTGTTGTATTCGGATTATAGATTGCCAACGAGGGGAATTCAACGGAGTGTATAGAGGTGGGCTGGGGTTTAATGGATTGTTAATGCTGGGAGCGGGGAGCTTTTGGAAGTATTCGATCGACTTGCGGTCTCACTCTTGGGATTATCCTCTGACAAGCGGAGGGTCAATCTACCAAGAGAACAGTCGTTAGGGTCGAAACGTCAGGATCCTTCGCAAAAGAAGCTCAGGATGACAGATTAAAGGCGAATTGCTTCGCTTCGCTCGCAATGACGAGGTTGATTGAGGGGGCAGCAATACTGGCACGTTTTTGTCACATTCCCTCACCCCCACTGCCCACTCTAAAGTGGGGGTGTAAATAGAAAAGAAGGGAAAGGGGCTATCCCTTGATCGCGCCGCCGAGCATGCCGCGGATGAAGAAGCGTTGGAAGATGATGTAAATCAAAACGGTAGGGAGTGCGACGATTATCGCGCCCGCAGCCATCAATGAAAGGTTCGAGGTATAGCGACCCTGAAAAAAAGCCAGACCGACAGACAAGGTGCGCATCGCTTCGGACTGGACCATCACGAGCGCGAGCAGGAATTCATTCCAGGTCCACATGAAAATCAGGACGATTAATGTTGTTGTAGCCGGCTTCGCGAGCGGCCAAAGAATCTGCCAGAGAGTTTGCCAACGGTTGCAGCCATCAATCGTGGCGGCGTCGACCAGTTCGCGGGGAGCGTTTTCGAAGAACGAGGACATCCAAAGCGTGCCAAACGAAACGCTCAATCCAATCTGAGGGAGGATGAGCGCCCAGTAGGTGTTACGCAGACCGAGCAGCCCCATCCAGTTGTAGAGGGGGATAACCACCGCTTCAAAAGGCACCATGTAGCCGACCAGCATCAGCGGAAAAAGAATTGCCCGTCCCGGTAAGGGCAACTGCCCGAACGCGTACCCACTAAGTGTTGAGAGAAAGACACTGGCAACCACGACAATGGTGGTAACGATGACACTGTTTTTGAAAAAAACGCTGAATTTTCCGACGGTCCACGCCTGACGAAAGTTTTCGAGCGTCCAGATTTGGGGCAGACTGAACGGAGAAGTGGCTATTTCGGCATTCGACTTGAAGGCACTCATAAGAGCACCCCAAATGGGGAGCAAGACAACCAGCATAAAAACGGTTAAAACCAGGTAGCGAGGGATGATTTTACGCCAGTGAAGAGTCATGCCGCCTCATCGGAGCGTTCGGTCATCAGCTTTCTGATCAGGAGCGAAAGACTGAGTATCACGATTGTCAAAACTGTTGCCATGGCTGCACCATAGCCAATATCGTTGTTCAATATAGCCGTTCGGTAGATCAGGAAACCAGTCACAAGTGTGCTTTCACCCGGACCTCCCCGCGTTGTGGCGTAAACAAGGTCAAACACCCTCAAAGCGGCGATCATGGTGGTGATCAAAGCGACGCCAATTTCAGATTTTAACCCGGGAACGGTGATGTGGATGAATTGCTGCAGCTCATTGGCGCCGTCAAGGCTGGAGGCTTCGTAATACTCTTCCGAAATGCGCTGCATACCTGCCAGGAAGAGCACCATGCAGAAGCCGTATTGCACCCAGGAGCCAACCGACCCGACCGAGAGCAGCGCCCAGGCAAAACTGCCCAACCAGGCTTGCTGGAATTCCTCCAAACCAATTGCCCCGAGAAGCAAGTTCACCGGACCAGTCGTGGGGTGGAACATCCAGCGCCAGATCACACCAACCACAACCATGCTAATCACCTGGGGCAGGAAGAGCACCGTTCGGAAAAAGGTGAACCCTGGTATGGGATAGCGCCCTAACAGGGATGCCAGGAAGAGCCCCAACATAATAGGAATGATGCTGTAAAAAATGATAAAAACCAGGTTGTTCGAAAAGGCTTTTAGAAAAGTTGAATCGTTTAGCAGGTCGATGTAATTGCCCAGACCGACCCAGATGTTCGATTTTCCCAGGGCACCCCAGTCAAAGAAGCTGGTGCGAACTGTCTCAATGATCGGGATCAGAGTAAAAAGCAGGTATATAAGAAAACCTGGAAGCAGGTAAAGATAACCTTTCCAGCGGCTCTCTCCCGGGCGGTGGTGGGCTTGAGGTTTCATTCTGAAAAAACAGACCGATCACAAATTGGTGACCGGTCTGTCTGAATTTTTGTTATTGTCCCTGGAGGAACTGGGCGTAATCGGCTTCGACAGCCACAGTAAACTCGGCTGGTGTCGAGACAGAACCGAGTAGTTTCTGCAGCTCTGCAACAAGCGTGTCGTAAAAGGTCGGTGTTGCCCAGTCGATATAATGACCAACAGCATTATTTGTGTTGATCGTATCCCAGGCGAAGAGCGTTTCGCCAAACAGGTTATCGGTATCAACATCGCTGCCTTCGGGCAAAGACATAGCCGGCAGCATGCCAATTCCTGCCCAAAGCTCTGCCGCGCGGGGGCTGATCATCCAGTTAAGATACTCTGCGGCAATGTCGGGGTGCTCAGTGGTTTTGCGTATGGAATAGGGAATTCCAACACCACCGATCGCCACGGTTGCCTGACCGCTAAAACCGGGTAAAAGGAAAAAACCAAAATCCTGGTCTGTGCCGGTCAGCAATTCAGGGGCAAACCATGAGCCGGTTATGGTCATGGCGCCTTCACCAGCTTTGAACTGGTTGTTGCTATCGTCGTAGCCGATGCCAGAATAACCGTCTGTGAAATAGCCGGCTTGAGCCCAATCATAAAAAATCCGGGCAGCTTCAATGTTTTCCGGAGTGTCGAAGGAGACGTTATTGACACCATAGGTGAGATTATTGATGTAATCAAGGCTAACGAGCAAGTGTTGAATGGCGCTAAATTCGTGAATGGCATTCCAACCGTCCAGTGAGCCAAACGCGATTGGAGTGATACCAGCGGCTTTGATATCTGCGAGAAGCTGTTCAAAATCTTCAAAAGTTGTCGGAACCGACCAACCGTTTTCGGCGAAAATACCCTTATTGTAGAAAACACCGACAACTTCAGCAGTCGGGCTGACACCATAGAGATTGCCCTGACCGAAGGTTTTTCCATCGGGGGTGAAGCTGTTGCGGCTGGCAACGCTCGTGCCAAATACATTTGCCCAGTTATACTGAGTTTGATATTCATTGAGCGGCAGCAGCAGGTCGGCTTCGACCATTGCACCCATGTCGCTGCGCCCCTGGTTGACCTGGGCGACATCGGGACCGTCGGCTTCGGCGAGAGCCAATTTTACGGTGAGCTTCAGGTCCTCGAGAATCTTGGTTTCACGTTCGATTGTTACTCCAGGGTGATCATTTTCGAACTCCCGGTTGAGTTGATCGATAACGGCACTTTCCTCAGGGCGGTAGAACTGGTCCCAGACTAACAGGGTCAGGTCTTCCGCCGGTTCCGCAGGCACTTCTCCAACAGGTTCCTGGGAAACTTCTGTAGGGGTATCCGGGATGCAGGAAGTCAAGGTGAGCAAAAAAATTGTTGTAATTAGGAAGAAATTACGGATGCGTTTCATGTATTCTCCTTTGGTGGTTTAGAAAGCAAAGTAAATTGATATAAAATTATAACTCAGTGATTAGGGTATACTTTCAATTCGTATATCAATAATTTGAGGTGCGTGATGAAAAAAGCGATTATCACAGGAATTACCGGTCAGGATGGCTCTTACCTGGCAGAATATCTACTAAGCATGGGCTACGAAGTGCATGGGATTATCCGCCGCGCGAGCACGTTTAATACAAAAAGGATCGACCATCTTTATCGTGATCCGCATGTAGTTAATGGCAGCGCGAGGCTTTTTTTACATTATGGTGATATGGGCGCGACTGGCGTCCTGACCGATGTGATCTATGATGTTAAACCGGATGAAATCTATCATCTTGCCGCGCAAAGCCACGTAAGAGTTTCGTTTGATATGCCGGAATATACCGGTGATGTGACCGGACTGGGCACCACGCGAATGCTTGAGGCAGTGCGCCGACTGGGGAAGGGTACACGCTTCTACCAGGCATCTACCAGTGAGCTGTTTGGCTCTGCGAAGCCTCCCCAGAATGAAAATACACCATTCCACCCACAAAGCCCATATGCCGTGGCGAAATTGTATGCCTATTGGATGGTGGAGAACTACCGTGATGGTTATGGAATGTATACCGTCAATGGGATTTTGTTCAACCATGAGAGCCCAAGGCGCGGTGAGACCTTTGTGACCCGGAAAATTACACGCGCAGTCGCCGCGATTTTGGCAAAGAAACAAGATAAGCTCTTTTTGGGCAATCTGGATTCAAAACGAGACTGGGGTTATGCGCCAGAGTACGTGGAGGCGATGCACAAACTATTGCAGCAGGAAACCCCGACCAATTATGTTTTTGGTACAGGTGAATCGCACTCTGTGCGTGACTTTTTGGACGAGGCTTTTGGATATGTTGATTTGGACTGGAATAAGTATGTCGAAATCGACCCGCGCTACTTCCGACCGACGGAGGTGGATTATCTGCTGGCAGACCCGACCAAAGCGAATCAGAACCTGGGCTGGAAGCCGAAGGTGAAATTTCATGAGCTGGTCAGGATCATGGTAGACGCGGACCTGGAATTAATTGGAGAACACTGCCCTGGTGAAGGACGCAGGATTTGTAATGAGAAGTTTGATGGTTGGCACCGTTGGGATGACCAGGTCATCACGATGGATAAGTAAGCTGGTTAAAAATTTCAAACCCCTCGAAAGAGGGGTTTTTTTGAAGGGCAGAGATTTGTGAATCTGAATTTGGGGGAGTGAATTCTGTTTTTTAAAACCTTAAAGTTGGCGTATGCAGGTCAGGACTCAAAAAAGAGGATAGCACACAACTCCTTCCGGAAAATTCGTAATCAACGCAACAGAAAACGATACAAACGTCTCGCCCTACGAAAAGATGGCTTCGCCGGAACGGGACGAGCCACGTTCCCTACAACAAGATGGCTTCGCCGGAATGTGCGGTGCACGTTCCCTACAACAATATCGCTTCGCCGGAACGCGCGGTGCACGTTCCCGAAATTGGTAGAATCCCCTGCAGTCTTCGTATAACCTGAATGCAGGTCTTACATTTCTTTGTATAACTTTCTTTTTTTCCCGAGATATAGTGTAAAATAAATTCACGGAGTAGTAAGATTGCAGGTGCTGTCAGAGAAGGGCAGGTGCTGAGAAGCCCACAGTAACCCCAAACCGAAGTCGCCGAACACTCAGGGAGAAGAAATCGAAAGAAATTAGACCTCCCCGGGAGAGCCCGTTAGCGCTCAGCCAAAGCGCGCTCCAGTCGGAGCGAATTGAGGTGGTACCACGGAAGTTAACTTTCGCCCTCTTACAGGCGAAAGTTTTTTTAATAAGGAACAAATTGAGAGGTAAGAATGATTGAACTGCCAAAAGCTTATGATTTCAAAGAGTATGAAGAAAAAATCTACCAGGTTTGGGAAGATAAAGGCTATTTTAAACCAACAAATGACCCCAACCAACCCGGGCATGATCCTACTGTCGAGCCATTCGTCATCGTGATTCCCCCTCCCAATGTGACTGGCGCGCTGCACCTGGGGCATCCGATGTTTGTGACCACGGAAGATATCATGATTCGCTACCATCGCATGAAAGGCGAACCGACTTTGTGGGTTCCGGGTACAGACCATGCCGGGATTGCCACGCAATTGCAGGTTGAAACCCAGCTGCGCAAAGAAGGTACAAGCCGTGAAGAGCTCGGGCGCGAGGCGTTTGTTGAGCGCGTCTGGGAGTGGAAAGAAAAATACGGAGGCGAGATCACCCACCAGTTGAGACGGATGGGTGCTTCCTGTGACTGGGAGCGCGAGCGTTTCACGCTGGATGAAGGCTTGTCGCGCGCGGTCAGAGAAGCTTTTGTACAGCTTTATGAGAAAGGGCTGGTCTACCAGGGTCCCAGGATGATTAATTGGTCACCCGGGCTGCAGACGGCTGTCTCGGACCTTGAAGTCGAATATTCAGAAGAACAAGGGACGCTATATTATTTCAAATATATGCTCGCGGATGGCTCGGGAGACTTTTTGCCTGTGGCGACAACCCGCCCGGAAACGATTCCTGGTGATAGTGGCGTGGCAGTACACCCTGAAGATGAACGCTACCGTAACTTTATCGGGAAGGAAGTAATTGTGCCGATTTTGGGTAGGAATATCCCGGTGATCGCTGACGATTATGTGACCAAGGAGTTCGGCACCGGCGCGTTGAAGATCACCCCGGGGCATGACCCTCACGATAATGAAATCGGTCAACGCCATCACCTGGAATTAATCAATATTATGAATAACGATGCCACACTCAACGAAAATGCCGGACCTTATGCCGGGATGGACCGTTTCGAAGCCAGAAAAGCAATCTGGACAGACATGAAAGCTGCGGGATTGGTGATCAAAGAAGAACCGTACATGATGAACGTGCCGCGAACACAGCGCGGAGGCGAGATCGTTGAGCCGTTGGTTTCGACTCAGTGGTTCGTGAAAATGGACAGCCTGGCAGCAATGGCGGCTGAATCGGTGCGTGAGGGTGAAATAACCTTTGTGCCGGAGCGGTTTACTAAAGTTTTTCTAAACTGGATGGATAACATCGAGGACTGGTGTATCAGCCGGCAGTTGTGGTGGGGTCACCGCATCCCGGTTTGGTACTGCCAGGATTGCCACGAGGTGATCGTGGCACGGGATGACCCGACGACCTGCACAAAATGTGGATCTGCAGCTCTGAAACAAGACCCGGATGTGCTGGATACGTGGTTTTCATCAGGTTTGTGGCCTTTCTCGGTGTTTGGTTGGCCTGAAGAAACGCCCGATTATCAATATTTTTATCCAACCAGTATGATGGAAACCGGTTATGACATCATCTTTTTCTGGGTAGCCCGGATGGTAATGGACGGATTGTTCTTTACCGGCAAGGCGCCTTTTCATACGGTCTATTTGCATGGTATGGTCCGTGACGATAAAGGTCAGAAGATGAGCAAGACCAAGAACAATGTCATTGATCCATTGGTGTTGATGAACAAATATGGCACGGATGCTTTGCGTTTTACGCTGGTGGTAGGCTCGAGCCCTGGTAATGACCAGAATGTGGGAGAGAAGAAAGTTGAGGCAAATCGAAACTTTGCCAACAAAGCCTGGAATATTGGTCGTTTCGTGATTAACGCGATTAACAATATGAAAGAACCAAGCGGCGATAAACCTGAATGGACCCTGGCTGATGCGTGGATCTGGGCGCGCACCAAACAGACGGTGAATAGTGTCAACAATCTCTTCGAAAATTACCAGTTTGGTGAAGCTGGCAAGCAGGTTTACGAATTTCTTTGGAACGATTTTGCTGATTGGTACCTTGAAGCTTCAAAGCGTCAGCTTGCTGCTGGAGGAGAGCGGTCTGCCAATACTGCCTTGATCCTGGCAGAAGTGTTTAATTTGATGCTGCGTCTGTTGCACCCGTTCACTCCTTATGTCACCGAAGCGCTTTATGGATACCTTAAGGAAGCCTGTGGATTGAGTAAATATATCAATACCGAGCAGCGCACCTGGGAAGAACACCTGATTATTGCCAGGTGGCCGGAACGCATGCCCCAGGAAGAATGGGAAGCGGACGCGATCAAAGATTTCGAACTGGTACAGGAAATCGTCCGCGCTATTCGAAATATTCGTTCTGAATACAAAGTTGAACCAAGACAAAAAATCGATGCCATCTTGGTGAGCGAAAACAAAGCTGATATGCTTAAGCTTAACCAAGATTTGTTGGTTGATTTGGCAGGGATTAATGAGGAAACGCTTCTTATTTCACAAGGGAAGACCGAAACACAAGGATTGACCGTGGTGGTTGTGGAAGATATTGAGATCTTCCTGGATTTATCTGCCAGCACTGATGGGGAACACGACCGCCAGCGGTTGGAAAAAGAATTGGCAGAAGCAGAAAGCCATGTCGCACGGCTGGAAAAATTGCTCTCTTCTCCTTTCGCCCAAAAAGCCCCCGAGAAGGTTATCGAAGCAGAACGAGAGAAACTGGCTGGGTATAAAAGCAGTGTAGAGAAGCTGCGTGAACGCTTGAAGTAATAGTTTTTCGAAAATGGGAATGTAACGCGACATTCCCATTTTCTTATGAACTCGTCCGACCCCATCCTGTGAAAAGATGAGGTTAAGTTGAGATGGCGGCACCTCCGGCGTAATGCCTGGTTTGATTCTTCGCGAAATCCGGGCTTACGAAACGATTCTATGCCTTTCAAGGGCTATGATTCGTTTAAGAATTGTTATTGATACCGCGTAAGTTGAATCCATGCCGAAATAGGAGAGCGCGCCGGCGCCCAGGTTTTTGCCTTTGGTATAGGGGGTGTCGGATACGTAATGCATAATCCCCAGGTCGAAAGAAAGTTTGTTGAGATTGACAATCTGATTGGTAGGATAGCGTTGGGGGCGGGAGAGCTCATAGACCGCGGAAAGATACGGACCGGCTTCCATTTCGATATCGGTATAGCCTTCGCGGTAGATTACATCCATGATGTTTTTGTTCTGCAAAAAGGTGCCCATTACGGTGACTGCTTTTTGATTATCCAACACTGTTCCGAAGGTAAGGTGGGGCGCGACGTCTTTGGCGGTGAAATTATTGGCGAAAATGTAGGTGTTTTGGGAGTGTTCGTCATAGACCACTTCGGGGATGATCACATCTCCACGCACACCGTTGAGACTGGCAGCCTTTCCCATGATGTAAATCCCGAGGATCTCAGAGACGCTCTCAGCGGTTTTGGTGAGCAGGTTATATGCGGCATAGCCCAGGGGATAGTCGATATTTAGGATAACAGCGTTGCTTTTTGAAAGAAATTCAAGCGCATCGTCGCAGCCATCAGGGACAAGGCGTGGGTCGATCGTGCAAGGGTCGAGTTTGTCCATCTCGACGATGTTTGCTTCCACATCAAAGCTGTGCCTGCTGGGAATTCGATTGATACCGCGGTTTCTTTCAAACTGGAACTGGTCTTCGATAAGCGGTTCTCCGGTTTCGGTTCCGAGGTATTTTTTCATGGCGTAATAGTAAAAGTTTTCCGGGTTCGACTGGGTCTCCTTTCGGTTGATTTCCACCCATTCAGCCTGCAATACTGGTTCGTGCTCGTTGATATAGTTGAGCAGTTCATCTTTCTTCCCCAGAGCATAGCCTGAAAGCAGGTTGGTCAGGCTGTGTGTGTTGGATGAGACGAAATAGACCGGTCGATCCTTGAGCTGAAGGGCTTTCTCTTCAATGTTATTCCACCAATTGACCGTGGCACGGCGGTAATCGTTCAAAGAGCCGCTGAGCAGTTGGATAGTAAAATCAGCGCGGCGGGATCTGAATATCTCCATGGTCTCGGTGAACTGATCGCCCAAAACTGTGTAGAGACGGGCGAGGTCGTCTTCGGAAACACGTAAAAGCTCGCCGAGCTGCCTGAAAGCTTCGCTATTTGCCGGCAGGGCTTCCTGAAGAAGCGTTGGATCGATCGTGTTGAGCAGAAAGTGCAATTTGTTCCATTCGATCTGTAAAGCGGTTAGACAGGGTACGACATCATCGATATCAGAACGAGAGGCAATATAGCAGGTTAAGTTAACCCCCCCATCATAGAAGCATTTTCTGCGCCGGGCTTTGGCAGTGACTTCCTGCCAGGTCTCGATATTGGGATAGCCATATTCGGTAAAACTGCTTGCTGACTGACCTAAAATGACCCTTTTGACCCTGGTAATTACCGATGGAAGACGTAAAAGCGTGTAGATCAGTGCTGAGGTATCGGGCTGATCGCCATGCGCGTTCATATGCAGGGAAGAATCTGTACTCGCGTGGACTCCTTCGAGCGTGCGGATGTTGACTTCGTTGGTCGAGCGCAGCAGTGAGTAGATTGTGCGCAGGTAGAGGTCGATTTCTTCAGAGGAGCGGATTGGGACTGTTCTTTCCATAGTTTTTTACCTTTGTTGTAGTTTGAGAGATTCTATCACGTAGTTGTTGTTGAGGTGGGCTGTGTGTAAGCGGGCAGGAATTCTCAATTTGGGGACGGCTGATATGCCGTCCCGCGAGTAGCTGTAGGGCAAGATTGAGGGGGTTGTGACATTGGTGTGACATGGATGTTGATCCCCCTCAATCCG
>ENA-UOOK01000744-UOOK01000744.1-fermentation-metagenome-genome-assembly--contig:-NODE-744-length-43581-cov-4.682764_pt1 | contig 43581 bp, 32 predicted proteins | sample MGYA00245777_ERZ724023 | MGnify/ENA primary metagenome ERZ724023 (study PRJEB28704, sample SAMN03018312) | fermentation metagenome | biome: anthropogenic terrestrial biome; feature: soil; material...
GGTAGCGCAGCACCAACGATAGCCCCTGTTAAAGTAAGAGGGTTAATCATATTGAGGATCAGATCTAAACCTCCGACCATTCCGTCGCTGGACTGGGCAACCGGTTGAGAGTAGATATAGGAAGATAGAAGTGACATTGCCGCTAAAGCAGCAGAACCGATGGCGAAACCTTTACCAATTGCCGCAGTGGTGTTGCCGACCGAGTCAAGTTTATCAGTTATTTGGCGTACTTCAGGCTCAAGCTTCGACATTTCACAGATTCCACCGGCATTATCGGCGATCGGCCCATAAGTATCCACCGAGACAGTGGCACTAACAAAAGAGAGCATCCCCAAAGCAGCCATGGTTACACCATATATTCCGGCGATCATACTAGCAAAAATAATGGTGAATCCAAGTAAAGCAACAGGGAGAAAGGTGGATTTCATGCCAAGAGCCATTCCCTCAGTAATGGTCAGGGCTGTTCCTTCAAGAGAGGCATAGGACAATGTTTGAGTGGGCTTATAGTCATAACTGGTGTAATATTCCGCAATCCAGCCCATCTCCATCCCGCACAAGATCCCTAAAACTGAAGCCAGCCAGGGAGACATGATACCTGCTCTAAAACCGACACTACTGACATCCATGCCTTTAAAATAGAAGTAAGTAAGAATTCCACTGCCAATGACCGTCAGAAATGCTGAGGTCCACATGGAGACGTTTAGTTCGTAGTGTGGTTTGTCCGATACTTTTTTAAAGCTTAAATAGGCGATACCGATGACACAAGAAATGATCCCAATGGCCGAAAGTATTATTGGATAGCTAAGTAGTTTAGAAATAAGCCGATCTGGGATCGGAATAGAAGGATGCAAATACATATAGGCAGCTAAGGTAATACTGGCAATGATGGCACCGACATAACTCTCCAAAAGATCCGAACCCAAGCCGGCAACATCACCAACATTATCACCGACATTATCAGCAATGGTGGCGGGGTTTCTAGGATCATCTTCAGGAATATGGGCTTCGGTTTTTCCTACTAGATCAGCGCCCATATCAGCCGCTTTGGTATAGATACCACCACCAACGCGGTTAAACATAGCAATAATTGAACACCCCAGGGCATACCCGGAGACTGACATGGCAAAAGGGATATAACTTATTCCCAACCAATTGGTTTCAATTTGTAGGTTTATGATCTCAGTTTGCCCTAGTATTTTACCGAAGATTAAATATACTAATCCAAGACCTAAGAGGGCAAAACCTCCTACTGCCAATCCCATAACACTTCCGCCTTGAAAGGCTACTTTTAAAGTGCTACCAAGGCTTTTCGTCTCTCTTGCCGTGTTAGAAACCCTAACATTGGCAATGGTGGCAATATCCATGCCTAGGAAGGCAGCAAGTTGACTCATAGTTGCTCCAATTAAAAAGGTAACCCCCGTATACCAGGAAACAAAAATCATTAAAGCAATAGAGATAAGGATAGCGATCTTTAAGATAACATAAAACTCATGCATAATAAAGGTATCTGCCCCTTCACGGATGGCGCCAGAAATTTCCTTCATTAATTCAGTTCCCGGGTCCCGTTTCTTAACCGAAAAATAATTGTAAGCTGCAAACCCAATGGATCCAATTACCGCAATTGCAACAAATCCGAACATAAAAAAGCCTCCTCTAAATGTTAAGTTGTGCCCGCCATTACTAGGGAATATTTGGTAGCTAAAATATATTTTTGCAGAACAGAGATAAAAAAACCAATTTACCCCCATTATACACTATTATTATAATACCCACAAATCATTTAGTCAAGAATAAACATTTTCTTTTTTTATTTAATTAAGTAACCAATCCGTTACATCCTTCGTTTTAATAAGTCGTGGGTAGTCGCTCATGCTGGCTACCGCCCGCACACACGAATTGCATAATTACTCTTATATTTGACTAATCTAGAAAACGCTTCGAGGCTTGTCGATCAACGTTAACTTTTATTAGAGGGGGATTGTCTAATTTCCGAAGCCTTTCAATCAGAATATATTGTGATTTAGTATAAGGTATAGAGATTAAACAAGCCCCAAAGGCATTTTCTAGCCAGTAACTCTCAAATCTTTGATGAGCTAAGGAAGAATTAATTTGGCTTGGCGCTACAAGCGAAGATAAAAATTGTTTTAGCTCTGAATTGCGAACAGACCTAATTTATTCTGGAAGAGACGGAGTTTAGGTTGAGCCGCTTCTTGGGCTTTAGCGGCGCCGGCCATCAGAATACTTTCGATTGCTCCTGGAGCGGATAGTTCGTTGACTTTATTTTGAATTGGGCGGAGTGTTTCTACGACTAGTTCTGCTAGATCTTTTTTAAACTTTCCATAGCCGTAACTAGCGTAGTTTTGTGTAATCTCTTCGATGCTCTCACCCGAACAAAGGGAATAGATAACCATTAGGTTGGAGACAGCGGGTTTATTCTCTTCATCATAACGGATTACAGAGTCAGAATCAGTTACTGCTGACATGATCTTCTTTTTTATTACTTCAGGAGGATCTAATAAAGCAATAAAACTTTTGGGATTGGAAGCGGATTTAGACATTTTCTCTTCAGGATCGGTAAGACTCATAATCCGACCGCCACTACTACGGGGAGGAATATAAGGTTCCGGTACTTTAAAAACTTCTTCTTGGAAACGATTGTTTATTCTGATCGCTAGATCTCTGGTTATCTCCAGGTGTTGTTTTTGGTCCTCTCCGACCGGCACCAGATCGGTATTATAGAGTAAGATATCAGCCGCCATCAGAACAGGGTAAGTTAGAAGACCACTGGAAACAATCTCTTGTTTTTGCGATTTATCTTTAAACTGGGTCATTCTTCTCAACTCACCGATATAGGTCTGGCATTCTAGTAACCAACTAAGTTCGGCATGGGCTGAGACCTGGGATTGTACGAAGACAGTTGAGACTTGGGGATCGATACCGGCAGCCACAAATAGGCGAGCAGTGTTTTTGATATTTTCTCTTAATAGAACAGGATCTTGAGGGACGGTCAGGGAGTGTAGGTCCACTACGCAAAAGAAGCAATCGGCTTCGTGTTGAAGGTGGGCAAAGTTGCGAATTGCCCCTAAATAATTACCAATGGTCAAAGATCCACTGGGTTGAACTCCTGAAAAAACTCTTTTTTTCATTAATGAACACTCCTTTATTTGTGATGTCATCCTAACATGTGATTGGCTTTATACTTCTATACATTAAGGCCGTATTTCTCCCTTAATCTTGCAAAGAAAATCTGATTCTAATAAAAAATTGGAAATTTACTCCATTATAAAAACCTCAATCCCTTTGTTGGGAAGAGGTTAATCGCGGCGCCACCCAAGTTGACCCTAAGGTCCGCTTATGTCGGCTAGAAAGCTTCAAAGCCGTCTTCCAAATAACGGTGGAATCCGCCGGAACTTACTAAGAAAATACTCTTGTGGCTCGTTGCTTGTCACCCTCGTATGAAAGTTTGCCTAATGTTAGTTAGGAGATAGACGAAAATCTTTTATATACCCAGCAACTTATATTTTTTTATATTTTTTTGCTTGGGTCAAGAGGAGGTTGACGTAGACGAGTATTTTCTATCTCAGTTCCAGGCTCACAGGTCCATTTTGCTTTCCGCCGGACCGGTTTACACCAAGCACCGGCTCTCTGTGCCTTAAAAGGAAACATACTAGTCCTGTTCATTGCTTTACTTAAGTATTACCAAATCTATTTAGTAAAGATTTAGCCATATAAAAAACATTCAAGGCTTACCGATACATCTGGCTATGATTTGCATCCTTTACGTTCTAAACCATGGTCAGTGTAAACGATAACCAAAATAAAAGTTATACTCAATATGTTGGGATATTAGGCCTACATAATATTTTATGGATTTATGAATCCTCTTACTCCTTACGTTAATTTAAACATATCTAACTTATTATAGGCATTGATGTCCCAGTTTGTCAATAAGGCCCGTCAGGATCTAATTGTTGGATTATTTGCGTGGGCTGTGATTGAAATAACAGATTACTAACGACGCGAACTATATCTTTTCAAAAAATTTTTACTGAATATGTTATAATTATAATCAGTATCTATGTGCTGGAGGCATTAGTGATGACCGATTTTGTGCATTTACATGTTCATTCTCAATATTCGCTTTTAGATGGAGCGGCCTCGCTTGAACGCTTGGTTCAGGAAGCCGTAACTACCGGTCAACGGGCAGTAGCTGTTACCGATCACGGGGTAATGTATGGGGCCTTTAAATTTTGCCAAGCCGCAAAGAAGGCAGGGGTTAAACCGATTATTGGGTGCGAAGTATATGTTGCGAGAAGGGGTAGGCAGGATCGGGAGGCTAAAATCGATGATGATCCCTATCATTTGGTTTTACTAGCAGAGGATGAAATCGGTTATAGAAATCTGACCAAATTAGTTTCACTCAGCCATCTCGAGGGGTTTTACTACCGGCCCCGCGTTGATCGGGAGATTTTAGCCCGGTATTCGCAAGGCTTAATCGCCATGTCGGCGTGTTTTAGCGGAGAAATACCTTCTTCTTTGTTAGCTGGAGACTATGAAACTGCTAAAAAAACTGCGGAGTGGTATCGAGAGGTTTTTGGAGCGCAGCATTTTTTTCTTGAACTTCAAAGTCAAGGTCTTGACGGGCAAAGGCAAGTTAATCAGGAACTAGTGTCGATGGCGCGTGCTCTTAATCTCGGCGTGGTCGCGACTAATGATCTTCATTATATAAGAAGAGAAGACGCGATGGTTCATGATGTACTACTTTGTATTCAGACCGGGAAAACGGTAAGTGATCCAAATCGGCTTAAGTTTCCGACGGATGAGTTTTATTTTAAAACTGGCGATGAGATGGAGAGAGCTTTCCGGGAAATTCCGGAAGCGTTAAAGAATACGGTGGCGATTGCGGAACGTTGTAATTTTAGTTTGGAGCAAGGGGCCTATCAATTACCTGATTACGAAGTGCCGACTCAGTTTGATAAAAATTCGTATCTCGAGTATCTTTGTCGGCAAAACCTCTCTCGCCGTTATCAAGAAGTTACTACTGAGATCGAAGAGCGACTTTTGTATGAGCTGTCGGTAATCAAAAAAACCGGGTTTGCCGGATACTTTTTAATTGTCTGGGATTTTGTTCGTTATGCTAAAGATCGAGGGATCCCTGTGGGTCCAGGCCGAGGTTCAGGAGCAGGTAGTTTAGTTGGCTATTTGCTGGAAATTACAGAACTAGATCCGTTAAAGCATCAACTCCTTTTTGAGCGTTTTTTAAATCCGGAACGCGTATCGATGCCTGATTTTGACATTGATTTCTGCTTTGAACGGCGAGGAGAAGTCATTGATTATGTTAAAGAAAAATACGGTCGCGATCATGTCGCCCAAATTATTACCTTTGGCACAATGGCCGCCCGGGGCGCGATCCGTGATGTGGGAAGAGTGCTGGGTTTACCCTATGGTGAAGTCGATAAGATTGCTAAACTAATTCCCTCTGAAATGGGGATAACTTTAGAGGAGGCTGTGAAGAACTCTCCAGAATTGTCAGCTTTAATCCATGAGGATGACCGGATTAGGAGGTTGATTGATATTGCTAAGGCCGTAGAGGGTTTTCCCCGGCATGCTTCAACTCATGCTGCTGGAGTAGTGATCACGCCAAAACCTTTGACCGATTATCTTCCTTTAGCCCGGGCTAGTGAAGGAGATGCGACAACTCAATTTACGATGGAGGATTTAGAAACACTTGGACTGTTGAAAATGGATTTTCTCGGCTTGCGCACTTTAACAGTGCTTAGTGATACGCTGGAGTTGGTTAGGGAAACAACGGGGAAGGAATTTTCCCTTTCCACTCTTCCCCAGAGAGACGCAGCAGCTTATCAACTGCTTTGTTCAGGCCAAACGCTCGGCCTTTTTCAACTAGAGAGCGGTGGGATGCGACGGTTGTTAGTACAGCTTGCTCCTGAGGCGTTTGAGGATCTCATCTCTTTGGTGGCTCTTTACCGACCTGGGCCTTTGGGAAGTGGGATGGTGGATGATTTTATTAAAGCGCGTCATGGGGAAAAAGAAATTACCTATCCTCACCCCTTATTGAAAGAGATTTTAAAACCAACCTATGGAATAATTCTCTATCAGGAACAGGTGATGCAGATCTGCAATCGTCTGGGAGGTTTCACATTAGGTGAATCGGATTTAATTAGGCGGGCAATGGGTAAGAAGCAGCCTGAGGTTTTAAACGCCATGAGAGAGAAGTTTGTTAATGGCGCTGGCGAACGAGGAATTTTCCGGAAGACCGCAGAGGAAATCTTTAATCTGATGGAGTATTTTGGTGGCTATGGGTTTAATAAGTCTCATTCTGCAGCTTACGCCTTAATTGCATACTGGACCGCCTATTTTAAGGCTAACTACCCTCAAGCATTTATGGCGGCCTTATTAACTAGTGTCGTGGGGAATAGTGATAAAGTGAGAGTGTATATCGAAGAGTGTCGGAGAATAGGGATTCCGATTTATCCTCCGGATGTGAACTATAGTCAAGTCCGGTTTACCGTTGAAGGTCAGGGGATTCGGATCGGTTTACTTGCGGTCAAAAATTTAGGAGCAGGGGCGATCCAGGCTATCCTTTATGAACAGGCGAAAGAGAAGTTTAAATCGCTCTATGATTTTTGCCGCCGGGTAGATTTGGGACTATTAAACAAAAGAGCTGTGGAGAGTCTGATTAGAGTTGGCGCTTTTGTTTCTACCGGTCGAACCCGCCGGGAAATGCTGGAAATTTTAGATGATGCCTTCGAGCAATCGCACCACTTGTCTGCTTCACGACATAATGGTCAGCTATCATTTTTTGACTTAGAAGAGGACTTTGCGCCTGCTATGGTGGAAAAATGGAGCGGAGCAGAAGAGTTTCCCCAGTTAACACTCATTAATATGGAAAAAGAATACTTGGGTGTTTACCTGACTGGTCATCCTTTAGATCCGTGGAGGAAGAAGTTTGCCAGCAATCGGATCCCTTCTCTTGCAGAGGTTCTAGAGGAACCTAAGAATGAAGAAGTGGTAGTTGGCGGGGTGGTTAGCGGTTGGCGCCGCTTAACTACTAAAGCTGGAAAAACAATGGCTACTTTTACTTTAGAAGACTTATCGGAGACGATCGAGGTTTTGGTCTTCCCCCGTTTATATGAGAAAATCTATTTAGAGGCGGGTAATGATCGAGTGGCATTAGTGAAGGGTAGAATCGATCTGGATGAAGATAACAGAAAGTTCCTAGCTAGCCAGCTACGTTGGTTATCGGAAGGGCCGGAGGACTAAATGTAAGCTGGTAGCAGTTTGCCGCAAATCAGGAATTTAGCTCTTAACAGGTTGAAAATGCGTCAGAAGATCAGAATAAGAAGGTCTCTTACGTAGGGTGTGGGTTGAAATACCTGTTTATTTGTTTATCAAATAGTGTTATGCTGTGATTTAAGGAATTGCCTAATTGATTGATTTAAAATTAGAAAAATCCTTTATGCTTGTCGCTTTACCCGACTCTGATTTTCATTATTTCATGTATACGGGCGGTAGCTAGCGTGAGCGACTACCTAATTAATGTCAAGCGCTTTATTGTGCTTGGGTAAAGCCTTAAGGTAATTATGGAATTTCCTCAGATTAAAAGAAAAAGATTAAAAGGAGTGAACAAAGGTGAAAGATAAGATTTTCGCCATCATTATCGGAATTAGTTTAGTGTTCAGTTCAATAATTGGCGGTTTGTTTTTTTATTATAGCAGGCAAGAAACTAAGACAGTTAGGGCTACAGGGGCAGCTACCCAAAGGCTAAATTCGGATGTTGTCAAATGGAGGGTGTCTATTTCAAGAACGGTTGACCTTAATGGGTTGAAAGAAGGATACCAGCTCATTAAGAAAGATTTAGATACCTTTTCTGCTTTTCTACGGGATAATGGCCTTGATCAGCAGGAAATAACAATCCAACCGATATATACTAACCAGAACTATAATCAATTTGGACAAGTTAGTGGTTACAATTTAGTACAAGGCGTCTTTATTATCTCCAAAGAAATAGGAAAGATCGAGAAGGTAGCTTTAAATCCTTGGGATTTAGCGGATCAAGGAATTTTCGTGCAATCATCTAATTTGGAGTATTATATTTCTAATATTGATCAAGTTAAAAGAGAATTGTTGGCCGATGCTACGAAAGATGCTAAAAGGAGAGCAGAAGAGATTGTAAAAAGTACTGGTGATGTTATTAAGAATATTGTCTCTGCTCGCTCTGGAGTATTTCAAATTACCGAGCCTTATTCTACCGAGGTTTCTGATTATGGAATATATAATACGTCTACCAGAGAAAAAGATATAACAGTAACCGTGCAGGCTGTTTTCTCTTTACAATAATTATTACCCAAATAATTATGTTTCAAAACGGAAATAAACATTATTTAAGGGATAATCTTTTTGTTTACAAGAGACGAAGTGGCTGGTAGAATAGTTGATGTAATACAGCTCTGATCTTCTCTATAAATTGTAATAATAAATTAAGTAATATTCATCATCATTTTTTCACTAACAACCCATTATTTTTTGAACTAGAAACGCAGTATTTGTCGACTTAATAATTAACCAGACTTCGCAATAAACAATGCCGCAATGAATGTACTAATATCTAAATGTAAAGCAGAGCGTATACAAAAAAGACCGGGGAAACATGAAAACCCGGTCTTTTGTTTTAGACTTTGTGGATGAGTTAGTCTTTTTCTTTTTCTACTTCAGCTAGAATCTTTTGAATACAAGAACTACAAATCATTCGGTCTTTAATCTCGTGTAGATCATCGATTTTCCCACAAAACATACATCCTGGCTGGTATTTCTTTAAAACGATGGTCTCATCATCCGTAAAGATTTCTAAAGGATCTTTAATCGCGATATTTAATTGCTCTCTAGTCTCTTTGGGTATAACAATTCGTCCAAGTTCATCAACTTTTCGAACGATTCCTATCGAAATCATGTTAGCACCTCCTCTTGAAAATTATAAACAGTTAAATAGATTATAACAATAAATAGTGGAAATTAACACCTTTATAATAGTTAACATTTTTGTAACAGTGGTTCTCCGCGAGGTCTATAAGGAGATAATAAATTAGTCTAAATTTAAAAAAAGAGGGTTCTGCAGTACTTCGCGCCTTTATACAAGGCCGCGCGAAATGTGTTGATGCGAAATTAAAGCCCAGCTAAATTAGAGAGGCGCGAAAAGTGAGATTGATTATTTAAATTTTAAAGAGAGTCTATGATATAATAGTAATATCAAATTAGTGTCTACGGTGGAGGAGTTTTATATGAAGAAGATTTTGACCTTTTCCGCTTCCATCGGCGCTGGTCATGTCAGTGCGGCAGAAGCGCTTTGCCAGGCTTACCAGGAACAGTTTGGCGGTGAGGTTTGTCATGTTGATTTTCTGCGTTATGCTAGTCCGAAGTTAAGTAAAGTTGTGGAGCAGACTTATTACCTGATGACTAAACGGGTCCCTTCTTTATATCGGTTTATTTATGAAATGGAGGACCGCCCGCGTTCACTCTCGAAAAAACTAGAGGTTTATATAGGGATTAATAAGTATGTTGAATTAATCAAAAAGTTTCAACCGGATTTTATTATTTCAACCCATTTTCTTCCGGCGGCGGTAGTTTCTTATATGTATAATCGCTATCCCATTCCCAACGGGGTAGTATTGACGGACTATATTTCTCACCAAATATGGGTTTATCCGCATAACCAGTTGTTGTTTGTAGCTCATGCCCAGATGAAAGAAGCATTGAAAGAACTGGGTGTAGATGCTTCGCGGATAAAAGTTACTGGTATCCCTGCCCGTCCTTCTTTTAAAAAGGATGTAAATAGGACGGAAATTAAAGAAAAACTACAGGTGTATGCAGATCGTCCCTTGGTTTTACTGATGAGCGGAGGGAATGCTATTGGTCCGTTGACCCAGGTTTTGGAGTCCTTAAAACCACTACGGGATCGACTACAAGTGGTGACGATTACTGGAAAAAACCGTCAAGCATATGAGGAATTACAGCTGATGATAAAGAAACTACAGCCAACTTGGCGAGTCCTAGGTTTTGTCGACAACATGCATGACTGGATGGCTGCCGCTGATCTTTTAATCTCTAAACCAGGAGGATTAACTGTTACAGAAACATTGATTAGCGAACTTCCTATGCTAATTATCCGTCCTACTCCGGGGCAGGAGGATGGAAATACAGAGTTTTTGGTTAACTCTGGCGCAGGGATTTATATCGAGAAGGTGGAAGAGATCAGTCTGATTATCGAAGAACTTTTAGATAATCCAGCTCGACTCCTGGCGATGCGAGAAAATGCAAGACATCTGGCGAAACCGGATGCTACTGAGAAGATCCTCCAGGAAATTATGTTATTTTTAACGAACGAAAAAGCTAAATATTGGGGGGACGATCTACCATTTATATCTTTGCCGAATTGTTAACCCTAAAAGGATGTTAATACTAAGTTTTTTGCGTTGTATCCTTTTTTTAAGGTCCCAATACAATATATAGTGTTTGACTGGTATTAGGCTATCAATATATTGTATTGAGATAATTAAATCAAAAGACAACGCCAAAAGACCAAAGAGAGCGAAGTTTTCTATAACTTTTCTAACTTTAGATTTAAAGTGGGTGAAATTATTGACAAAAGAAATCAGGCTTGAGGTCAAGAATTTACGAACTTATTTCTTTACGGACGAAGGTATTTCCAAGGCGGTGGATGGTGTAGACTTCCAGGTGTTTTCTGGTGAAACCCTGGGTATTGTTGGAGAATCGGGGTGTGGGAAGAGTGTAACCTCTCTGTCAATTATGCGACTGATCTCCAGTCCACCCGGGAGGATTATGGAAGGAGAAATAAATTTTAATGGTGTTGATTTAACAAAACTCGAAACCAAAGAGTTGAATAAGGTTCGTGGGAAAGAAATTGCCATGATCTTTCAAGAACCGATGACCTCACTTAATCCTTTGTTTACGATCGGCGAACAGATTACTGAGAATATTTTAAAGCATGAAAATGTCGGTAAAAAAAAGGCAGTGGAGCGGGCGATCGAGATGTTGAAAAAAGTAGGGATTCCCCTACCAGAACAGAGGATTAATGAATATCCTCACCAGTTAAGCGGCGGGATGAGGCAAAGGGCGATGATTGCCATGGCTTTATCTTGCCATCCGCAGTTGCTGATTGCCGATGAGCCGACTACAGCCTTGGATGTGACTATTCAAGCTCAGATTCTGGAATTAATCAATGAATTGAAAAAGAAATCCGACATGTCGGTAATAATGATCACACATAATTTAGGAGTTATTGCTGAGATGGCGAATCGGGTGGCGGTGATGTATGCGGGAGAAGTGGTGGAATATGCCGCTGTTAATGATCTTTTTCAAAATCCTCTTCATCCATATACTTGGGGGTTGATGAATGCCATTCCCCGTTTAAACAGAGAGGTGGAAATGTTATATACCATCTCCGGGGTGGTGCCGAGCGCCACCGATTTTCCGGCAGGGTGTAGGTTTCATCCCCGGTGCCAATTTGCGGACCAAAGATGCCAGCTAGAGCACCCGATATTGGGGGAAATTGGGAAAGGCCATATGATTAGATGCTGGAAGAAAAGTTGTTCCTAATTTCGAAAGAGTAGAAGCAGAAGTAGAGGTGAGTAATGATGGTGATACCGGATGGCGCTTTATTGCAAGTGGAACATTTAAAAAAATATTTTCCTATTAAAGCGGGTCTTTTAAAAAAGACGGTCGGTTATATAAAAGCCGTTGATGATGTTAGTTTCTTCGTAAAGGAAGGTGAAACACTGGGCTTGGTGGGAGAGTCCGGTTGCGGTAAATCCACTACCGGGTATAGCATCTTGCGATTGGAAAAGGCTACCGCTGGTCAGGTTTATTTTAACGGCCAAGAAATTCTTTCCTTAAATAAGAAGAGTATGCGGGAGATGAGAAAAGAGATTCAGATTATTTTTCAGGATCCTTATGCCTCTCTCAATCCCCGGATGACAGTGGAAGAGATTGTAGGAGAGGTCTTAGATGCCCACCGTTTAGTGAAGAAAAAAGAAGAGAGAAGAGAAAGAGTAGTCGAGCTCTTAAATAGTGTAGGCTTGGACAAAAGATACTTGCAACGGTTTCCCCATGAGTTTAGCGGCGGACAGCGACAGAGAATTGGGATCGCCAGGGCTTTGGCGGTGAATCCTAAAATGATCATTGCCGATGAACCGGTCTCCGCTCTTGATGTCTCTGTCCAAGCTCAGGTGATTAACCTTCTTCGGGAACTACAGAGGAAATTTGGACTGACCTATATTATCATTGCCCACGACTTGAGTGTGGTTAAACATATCAGTGATCGGGTGGCTGTCATGTATCTTGGAAAAATTGTGGAAATGAGCGATAAAAGAGGACTGTATGCTCGCTCGTTACATCCTTATACCAAAGCTTTACTCTCCGCCATCCCCATTCCTGACCCTACTTATAAGAAAGAGAGAATTATTCTACAGGGGGATGTTCCCAGTCCCGCCAATCCACCAGTGGGTTGTAGGTTTTATCCTCGATGTCAGAAAGCAAATAAGATCTGTCGGGAAGTAGAACCTGACCTTCTGGAGTATGAAGATCAGCATTATGTCGCATGTCACTTGGTTAGCTAGCAACATTCAGTCGGGAGCGTAAAGGGTTACACCAGTGGGTAGTAGGTAGTCGCTCACGCCAGCCACCTTAATATCACGTGAACGCTTTCGATGAAATAATTAATAAAGGGGGGAAAAGTGCAGTAGAAACATGATTACTCGGTAATAATTTCTAAATTAAGGAGTGAAAAAATGAAAAGGGTTACCGTAAGAAAAAAATTAATACTACTTACTTTACTTTTGACCGTATCCGTTTCTCTTTTGGCAGCGGCGGAAGTGGAAAAGAAGGTTTCCAGTCCATTGCTGTTTAAGGAGATTGGTAAGCCCGGCGGGGAATTTGTGTTGTCCTTGGCGACTGCGCCTGAAACCTTTAATTATTACGCTGGGATCGATGCTTCTACTTTTACTGTGATGACTAATGTCTTAGATTCTCTTTTGGAAGCCAACCCCGTAACTCAGGAACTGGAACCCGGTCTAGCTAAAAGTTGGGAAGTTTCTAAAGACGGTAAAAAGGTTACTTTATACTTAAGAAGAGGGGTTAAATGGTCCGATGGCGTCCAGTTTACTGCTGATGATGTTATTTTTACCATCAATAATCTGGCTGCCAACCCCTACTGTGAATCTAATGAGATCAATCGCTTAAAAATCGGTGAAGAACTTGTCAAATTCACAAAGGTAGATAATTACACTGTCACTATCGAGATGCCGGCGGCGTATGGACCATTTTTAGCAATTCTATCACAATTACCGATGGCGCCCAAGCACAAATTAGAGAAATTTGTTTCGAAGTCGGATCCGGGCGCCATTAATAAAGCCTGGTCGACAGGGGAAAACCTTACAAATATTGTCGGAACCGGCCCGTTTAAGCTCGCCGAGTATAAAGTGGGACAGAAGCTTGTATTGAAGAGGAACCCATATAGTTGGCGCTATGATGCGAAAGGCAATCAATTGCCATATGTCGATAAATTAATTTACTTGATCGTGGCCAATGAAGAGGTCAACTTAGCAAAATTTGAAGCCGGTGAGTTGGACGCGATTGAAGTTAAAAGCAATCAGTACTCCTATTTGAAGGGCAAAGAAAAGAGCGGGGCTAAATTCACGATCTTTAAATGTCAGCCTACTAAACCCACTCCCAGTCCAACCCATATTTCGTTTAACTTTGATATTGCGGATCCAGAATTACGAGCAGCCTTTAGGAACGTAAGATTTAGAGAAGCAATGGATCATTTGATCGATCGGGAACGGATTATTGAAGAAGTTTATAATACTCTGGCTATTGTATCTGGAGTTCCGGTTCTCCCCAGCAATTATTTCTACAATGCTAATATTGATAAATATCGTCGGGCTTTTAATCTTAAAAAAGCCCAAGCAATCCTGGATGAGCTTGGTTACCGCGATATTGACAACGACGGAATCAGGGAACTCCCCAGTGGGAAGGATTTCCAATTTACGCTAACCGTGGGCGTCGACAATCAGGATCATGTTGATATCGCCAGTTTGCTTAAAGATAATATGGAAGCGGTCGGGTTAAAGATTAACTTGAATCCGATCAAATTTAGTTTAGTTTTTGATAAAGCGCTGGCCGGTGACTTTGAGTCGACGATCATGGCGTTTGGAAACCAACCGGATCCGCAGTTTAGGAAGGCTATTTGGCAGCCGGGTCGTCCTTTGTATTATTTCCATTTATCAGCGATGAAAAAAGATACTCAGACCCCGATCGTGGAGAATATGTTTGACTGGGAAAAGATAGTCTTTAACAACTTTGAGCAGGGTCAGATCCTAATGGATCCATTAGAGAGGAAAACTTGTTATGATCAATGGCAAGAGATCTACATAAAATATCTACCGGTAATCTTTATTACCAAAGGGATGGAGCTAAAAGGGGCCAAAAACAATGTCGGTAATTATTTTATTAATGAGCATGGGGTTTTGGTCAATACTAACTACTCTGTCTTTAAAAAGTAACGTTAAAGCTAATTACGTTGTTACCTTAATTTGAGGACAAGTGTGTTACTTATAGACAGTCGCTCACGCCGGCTTCCGCTCGTACACAGAAGTGAAAAAATTAAAAAGGCTGTCATTCAACGCGAGCGACGAGCGTAGGGTATCAATATATGGTGGCGTGATCGATGAAGATGGGGACAAGGTAATTAGCCCGATTAGTAGCGGTGGGCAGGCGAATTCTATGTTCGCCTGCCAATGAATTCCCACTCGATCGGCTTCTGGGAGCGCTGCGTCTAGAAAAACAATGGGGGTTGGCGCCATGCTAAAGTATATTATCCGTAGGGTCTTATTGATGATTCCAATGATGATTATTATCTCTATTATCTGTTTTGCTGTGATTAAACTGCAACCAGGTGAATTTGGTAGTCAGTATCTTGCTAATGCCCGAGTTTCACCGGAAACCATCATTAATCTCCGTCGCAGCTTGGGTCTGGACCAACCGGCCTATAAGCAGTATTTGCTCTGGGTGAAGGGGATCGTTACGAAAGGAGATTTTGGTTACTCATTTGCTTATAAACGACCAGTCGCTGAGCTTATTTGGGAGAGGATTGGTTGGACAGTAATTATTTCCGTTATCACACTTCTTTTTACCTGGTTAATCGGTATTCCTCTCGGCATTTATTCGGCAACGCACAAGTATTCTGTCCTTGATTATCTCTTTACCTTTATTGGTTATATCGGTGTTTCTGTGCCTGCTTTTTTACTAGCTTTAATCTTAATTTACCTTCTCCTTGTCTCCGGGGGAACGTCGGTGGGGGGGTTATTCTCTAACGAGTTTATTGATGCTCCCTGGAGCTGGGCAAAGGTTGTCGACCTCTTAAAGCACATCTGGATCCCGATTATTGCCATCGGCACTTCAGGTGTGGCCGGTATCTTGCGTCAAATGAGAGGAAACTTACTTGATGTTTTAGGAGAACAGTATATTGTAACCGCGCGCTCCAAGGGGTTGGAGGAAAGTACGGTTATTAACAAGCATGCGGTTCGTAATGCGATCAATCCTTTGGTCTCTATGTTAGGGATGGAGCTGCCTAATTTACTTAGTGGGACGATTATTTCCTCTATTGTCCTTAATTTGCCAACCATGGGCCCTTTTTTTTATGATGCTCTGATTAACCATGATCAGTATCTGGTGATGACTTTTCTGATGATGTCGGCTTTTTTAATGTTAATCGGTAATTTAGTGGCTGATATATTGCTGGCGCTAGTCGATCCCAGAATTAAGCTTGAGTAAGGGATGGTCGGTTTGAGAGGGGAGGATAAACAGATGCAAGTAAAACTTATTCGCAATATATCTGCAAAGGGCCAGAAGAGGAAGGAGGGACTAAATGAACCAAAGGCGTATCGGGCCAAGATTCTCTCTAGATTCAAGAAGCATAAGTTGGGTCTGGTCGGGCTGGTGGTTTTGATTATTTTATACCTGATGATTATTTTCGCCGATTTTATTGCCCCATATAATATGACGGTAAAAGAGTCGAACTTTGTGTATGCGCCTCCGGTAAAGGTGCGCTTCTTTACCGATGGCTTCAAGTTGCGACCCTTTATCTATGAACTTAAAAAGCAAAGAGACCCGGAAACATTAGAAATCAAATATGCCATTAATACGGAGCAGAGATATCCGATCTATTTCTTTGTCCACGGTGATGAGTATTCCTTTTTAGGCTTGTTCAAAACCGATCTGCACTTCTTTGGGTTGGAAGAGGGCGCGCGGATGAAGGTCTTTCTTTTTGGCACAGACCGTTTTGGCCGCGATCTTTTTTCCCGAGTTTTGATCGGAGGCAGAGTCTCGTTGACCATCGGGATCTTCGGGATCATCCTAAGTTATTTAATCGGTATTATCATGGGAGGGATCTCCGGTTATTACAGCGGATGGATTGATAATCTCATTCAACGTTTGATCGAAATTTTACGTTCTTTTCCGACGATCCCACTATGGCTGGCGTTAAGTATGGTTCTGCCGCCGGATTGGTCGTCGATCAAAATATACTTTGGGATTGTGACTATTTTGTCCTTACTAAACTGGACAGGTCTGGCCAGAGTAATTAGAGGACAGTTTTTAAGCTATCGTGAAAAGGAGTTTGTGAAAGCGGCCAGAGCCATCGGACTTAATGATTTTGTTATTATGTTCAAGCATATCCTACCCAATAGCATGAGTTATATTGTAGTGGCCGCCACTTTATCGTTCCCAGGTATGATCTTGGGAGAAAGTACGATGAGTTTCTTAGGACTGGGGATTAAGGAACCGATGACCAGCTGGGGGCTGCTACTCAAAGAAGCGCAGCAGATTTCAGTTTTAAAAAAATGTCCGTGGTTATTGATTCCGGGCATCTTGATCGTGATAAGTGTGTTAGCTTTTAATTTTACCGGTGATGCCCTAAGGGATGCGGTTGATCCCTATGCGGTAGTCGGCGCGAAAATAGACAAAAATACGATAAAGTGAGGATATGAAATGCGGTATTTATCTGGTTTGGATCGGTTTATGGAAGGGGAATATAAGACAGTCAAAGGGAAAAAGGTTGGTTTGGTAACCAACCATACCGGTATTGACAAGGATTGTCGGCACAATGTTGATCTTTTATTTAGCCACCCTGAAGTTAATCTGGTCTGTCTCTTCGGACCCGAACACGGGGTCAGGGGCAGTCTCCAAGATGGGGAAAAGGTAGTCGGCGGTGTGGATAAAAACACCGGTCTTCCTGTTTATAGTCTGTATGGTGAGGAGAAAAAACCCTCGGGTAAGTTATTGAGGGAGCTTGAGGGATTAATCTTTGATCTACAGGATGTTGGGGTCAGATTTTATACCTATCTGAGCACGCTTTTATATGTGTTGGAAAGTTGCGCGGAACATAAAAAGACCTTAATTGTTCTGGATCGATTAAATCCTCTGGGGAGAAGGGTAGAAGGGAATATTCCTGAAGCGGAGTTCCGCTCATTTATCGGTTTATATCCTATCCCCCAGCGTCATGGGATGACCCTGGGCGAACTGGCTTGTTGGGCCAATGACCGCTTTCATCTTGGCGCCGATCTGCAAATAATTAAAGTCCAGGGCTGGCATGGGGAGTATTTTGATCAAATGCGGATTCCCTGGATACCACCGTCTCCCAATATTCCTCATTTTGCTACGGCGCTGGTTTATCCGGTCACGTGTATGTTTGAAGGAACCAACGTTTCCGAAGGAAGAGGAACGGCTAATCCTTTTGAATATATTGGCGCCCCGTGGATCGACGCTGATCGCTTGGTCAAACGCTTAAATAGCATTTGTTTACCAGGAGTGAAGTTCAGACCCACTTATTTTACTCCGACTTTCTCCAAATACAAGGAGCAAGAGTGTCAGGGGGTGCAGGTTATGATTGAGGATCGGGAGCAAGTGCAGAGTTTGCTCACTGGTTTGACGATTTTGCAGGTCATCAAAGCGCTTTATCCTCATGACTTGAAATGGTTGCCATCCTCGATAGAAGCGGCTTTTGACTTCAATATGGGGACAGATAAAGTTCGTTTAGGTATTGAACAAGGAAGGGAACCCGCCGATATTGTCCACGAGTGGCGGGCTGACGAGAAAAGCTTTATTTCCGAGCGAGAAAAATATCTTTTATATTAAGTTACTTGCGAGGTTGGTACGATGAAATACAAAATATTGACGACCAGGAAAGAAATTTATGCCGGTATTAACCTCTGGAATACGAGGTATAAGGAGTATAAGATTAATCCGTTATTGATTACGCAGAATATTTTCTCGCCTTTTGCCGGGACAAATGTGGTTTGTTGGGGGGGATTTAAGGGCAATCAATTAACTGCCTTTGTGGTTTTAAAATATACCGAAGCTCTGCTCAGTGATTATCTTACTGATCATCACGCCTGGGTCAGCCTCTGGGTAATAAGCGAGATTGATGACCAAGAGTCGGTCTGGCGCGAACTCTTGCTCGAACTGGAGACGTTTTTGCTAAGTAAAGGAGTGCGCAAGGTGCGGATTGGCGGTGATCCGCAAAGTTTTTTCCCGGGTTTACCGGCGGAGATGAGTAAGGAGTATCTTTCCCTCCTGATCAGTTCGGGATATATGGAAACCGGCACGGTCTATGATTTATACCAAAACATCTCTGCTTTTTTCTTACCGGATTTTGTGGGAGAGATTGACCATGCTTATCAGGACCAGTTAAGGTTGGAAGCGGTCACGAAAAACAGTGAACAAGAGTTGTTGAATTTCTTGAAAACCAACTTCTCCGGCAGGTGGTATTATGAAGCCGATAATATTCGGCGTATCCCCGGAGGGATTGAAGATTACTGGTTACTTTATTATCATAACAAAGTGGCGGCCTTTGCCAGAGTAAATACGGAGGACTCCGCCTATTACGGGCCTAATATCAACTGGGGCGCCCAATTCGGTCCTGGGTTTTGTGGCCTTGGGCCCTTGGGAGTGGATAGGAATTATCAGGGCAAACGCTGGGGGTTATACCTTATTGCTAAGCTTATCGTTTATCTAAAAGAACAACATTATCAGCATATGATCATTGATTGGACCACCTTGGTCGGGTATTATCAAAAATTGGGTTTTGAGGTATGTAAAAAATATACGATCCTCAGTAAAACCCTTTAACTAACGTGTCTCAGTGAGTAATAAAATATTCTAACCAAATTATTTTAAATAAGCAGGAATTCTAACTATAGTTGAGAATATATCCTTATAAAGCACATAAAATCTTTTGGGCGAATCTTTGCTTAAGGATTGATCATGTGAGGCTCGAGGATCTGTAGGACTTTTAGAGTAAAAGCTAAATCGGAGCAAGTGTTAATAAACTATCAGAAGTGGAGGCCCTAAAAATGGCTGTAGAAAACAGAGTTAATCTGGTCACGGAGAGTCGCAATCCTTCTAGTATGAATATTGATCTGCTGAGTACAGAAGAAATGTTAACTGTGATTAATCGCGAGGATGCGCGAGTAGCGGAGGCGATTCACGCTGTGATTCCGGCGATTAGTAAAGCGGTTGATCTGATTACGGAGAAGATGAGGAAGGGTGGGCGCCTTTTGTATATAGGCGCGGGCACCAGTGGAAGGATGGGGGTCCTCGATGCGGTGGAATGCAGTCCAACCTTTAGTGTTGAACCGGGAAGAGTGATAGGGATTATCGCCGGTGGTAAAGAGGCGATGTTTAATGCCAAAGAATCGGTTGAGGATAATTACAAGTTGGGCGCAAGAGAAATAATACGGCACAAGGTGGGAGCAGATGATTGTGTAGTAGGGATTGCCGCCAGCGGTAAAACCCCTTATGTTCTGGGAGCCCTAAATGAGGCGAAAAAAAGGGGTGCTGTTTCAATTAGGATTTTTTGTAATGTCGATCCTCTTATGGAACAGGATGTCGATGTTGAGATCAACCCGGTGGTTGGACCGGAAATTCTTACCGGCTCTACCAGGATGAAGGCGGGAACCGCCCAAAAAATGGTTCTTAATATGATCTCCACAGCAGTGATGATTAAATTGGGTAAGGTCTACTCTAATTTGATGGTCGATCTGAACGCCAGTAATAAAAAGCTGATCGACCGCGCAGAGAGTATTTTTATCGCTGTTACCGGAGCAGATCCCGGGACGGCTAAAAGCTATTTGGCAGAAGCAAATTATCGGGTTAAACCGGCGATCGTCATGTATGAAAGGAGGTGTTCGTTGGAAGAAGCCGTAGATTTATTAGCAAAGAATTCAGGATTTTTGCGGAAAGTTATTTGCTAAGAAGTCGCTCATGCTGGTTACCGCCCGTACAAGTGAAGTGATGAACATCAAAGCCAGGTGAGTCGACAAGTCCCTGAGGCATTTCTTAAGCGGAAAGAGGAGGTATAGAGATGAAAAAATGTTTTATTCTATTATTAACCCTGGCCCTAGTGTTGGGGATGGTAATAACCGGTATGGCTGCCCCCAAAAAGGTGACTTTGACTTTTTGGAGTTGGCGGACAGAGGATATTGAAGCCTATGAGACCTTTATAACACAGTTTAATCGGAAGCACCCCGAGATTACTGTGGAGTTTATCCCCTATAAGAATACGGAGTATAACACCATCCTCTCCACGTCTTTACAGGGGGGTAGCGGTCCGGATATTATTCAGTTAAGGGCGTATGGCGGGATGGACCCACTGGCTAATGCCGGTTATTTACTGCCATTGGAAGGACAAGTTCCGGAACTTAAGAACTTTGCTTCCGATGTATTACTGGGAGCTACTTGTCGGCGGGACGGGAAGATTTATGGTGTGCCTTTTGCCATTCAGTCAATACAGGTTTTATATAATAAAAAGATCTTTGCGGCCCAGGGGTTGAGTGAACCGAAAACCTGGAGCGAGTTATTAAAAACAGCGGAGAAAGTTAAAAAAGCCGGTTATGTAGCATTTGCCAATGGAACTAAAGATGCCTGGACTTTGGAAACTCTTTTTGGCGGTGTAGCCCCTACCTTCTACGGGGGGTCTGATTTTTACGATAAGGTGATCAAAGGGGAAACCAATTTTGAAGACAGCAAACTACAAAACGCTCTGAAGAAGATGGTCGAACTTAAGCCATATTTACCGGATAATTTTACCGGTGTCAGCTATACCGATATGCAGATGATGTTTGCTCAGGAAGTTGCGGCTATGTTCATTGCCGGTTCTTATGAGCTGGGGACGATGGCGCAGATGAATCCTAATCTTGAAATCGGCGCTTTTGTCGTTCCCGGTGAGACCGCAACTGCTCCAAAATATAATTCTACTTATGTCGATGGTTCGTATGGAATTAACGCTGCCGGTAAACATCAGGCGGAAGCTCTTGCTTTCCTAAGATTTTTGGCTACGAAGGAGTATGGGCAGATGTTTACTGATCACTTACAGCAGATCTCTGCCGTGCCGGGGATTACCTCCAAGAACCCAGCATTGAGTGGGATCATTGGCGCTATGAAACCTACACCCTTCTTGATGCTGACTGGTTTCCGCTATGGCACGCCAAGCGGTTCAACCTTACTGCAAAACGAGTTACAAGCTTTGTTTGCAGGCGCTCAAACGATTGAAAAGACTCTAAAGAACATCCAAATCGGGGTCGCCACTTGGTACGAACCCTTTAAGAAATAAGATGGGTTGAGCGTGTTAACTAAGAAAGGATAAAAACAGTACTTTGCTACCACCCTACCGTATCGGCTTTATCCCGAAAACCGTCTTTGGTGGGGTGGTTATTCTAAATTAAGGAATTGCCTAATTTAATTAGTTAAGATATAAATCTATGATTAATAATTATTTCTATGGTTACGCTGCCATCCGAATCAGCTGAGTAGCGCCAGAAATCTAGTTTAGAGGAAAATATTATCTACCAATAACAGCTTGTTAATAAAGCGTTACCGGAGGTTTGTAATGAATAAGTGGCTAAAAAATCATATTTACCTACTGTTCCTTCTGCCAGGACTCCTTTTGTATGGGGCTTTTATGGTGTATCCTCTTTTGTCCGCCTTGGTATACAGCCTTTTTTCCTGGGATGGTCTCGTCCGGGGAGGGTTTTCCGGGTTAGCAAACTTTAAAACGGTTTTGACTGGAGTTGCGTATAAAGAGAGGTTTTGGGGGGCTTTTCTTCATAATTGTCTTTTTTTCATCATTACGTTTGGCTTACAGACTACGATTGGATTATATCTAGCGGTAAAACTCAGCAGAAAACGACCGGGGATGGAATTTTTTCAGACTGTTTATTTTACTCCATATACATTATCGATGGTGGTGGTGGGATACCTTTGGTTACAACTTTTAAATCCTACCTGGGGCGCTCTTACGCAGGGGTTGCGTATGGTTGGTTTGAGTGGATGGGTTCACCCTTGGTTGGGACAGAAGAGCACAGCGTTGATTACTGTTATTTTAGTAAATTTTTGGCGGTGGATCGGGTTTCCTATTTTGGTATTTAAAGCTGGATTGATGGGTATTCCGGTGGAGATGAATGAAGCTGCCATTGTGGATGGGGCAAATAGAGCGCAAATCTTTAGATATGTAACTCTTCCTCTGCTAATCCCTACGATTACGATGGTAACAATTCTTACTTTTATTTGGGATTTTAATGCTTTTGATCTAGTCTTCGTCATGCAGGGATCGAGCGGGAATCCTCATTATGCAACTGATTTGTTAGCTACTCTCTTTTATCGTACTGCTTTCGGAGACTCTACAACCGGCGGCGCTGCTGGGGAAATAGGGATTGCCTCGGCTATTGCGGTGCTAATGTTTATCATTATCGGGGTTGCCTCCTATTTTGGGATTAAGCAGATGCAGAAGAAAGAAGTAGTCTATTAAGAAATGGTAATTAAGTCCAAGTTATTTCTTAAGGGCCTACGGATTAGAAAAAATGAGTTCGTAAGGTAGGGATAATACGATGATTGATCAGACTTTACTTGCAAAACCGGATGAGGGTCAGCGTCGAAGAAAAAATGCTTCTGCTTTCTTCCTCTATGCTTTCCTCATCTTTTTGGCTTTAATTTTTATCTGTCCATTAATTTTGTTAATATTAACCGCCTTTAAGTCGACCCGGGAGATTTTTATGAACCCATTTGGGTTACCAGCCTCCTGGAGCTTTAAAACATTCGTTCGGGTGTGGCAGAAAGCTCATTTTAACATCTATTTTTTTAATAGTATACTTGTAACTCTAATCTCCCTGGCGCTGCTTTTATTTACTTCAACCTTATCTGCGTATGCTTTGGCGAGATTTAAATTTCGGCTTAATAATTTTCTGTTTATGCTTTTTTTAGCGGGAATTATGATCCCCATCCGCTTAGGGATTCTTCCTCTTTTTATCTTAATGAATGAACTAGGCTTGTTGGATTCTCGGTGGTCGCTGATTCTAACTTATGCCGCCAGTGGGATGCCAATGTCGGTCTTCATTTTAACCGGTTTTCTAAAAACTATTCCCCTTGAACTTAGTGAGGCGGCCAAGGTGGATGGCTGTAGCGAGTTTGGAATTCTCTACCGGATCATGCTTCCGCTGATCAGACCGGCGTTGGCGACAGTGACCATTGTTAATTTTGTGCCTTGGTGGAATGATTTCTTTTTTCCTTTGCTCTTTATCAAGAGTGAAAAGTTAAAGACCATTCCGTTGGGGATGTCGATCTTCTTCGGGCAGTATACAACCGACTGGGGAATGCTGTTTGCGGGAATGGTGATGGCTAGTCTTCCTTTGCTGTTACTCTATATTTTTATGTCGAAGCAGTTTATCAGCGGATTAACCTCGGGAGCGGTTAAGGGTTAAATGAACTTCCGAAGGAGGTGCGATGATGGTTGTAGGTGGTATCGATGCTGGAGGAACGGCTACCAAGTGTCTGCTTCTCGAGCCAAACGGTCGGATTTTAGCGGAGCTTAAAGGTGAACCAGCTAATTATCAGGCCGGAGCAGAAGCGGCGGCCAGCGCGATTAAAGCTATTCTTGCAGAGGCCATTGCCAGTTCGGGTGTGAACCGTATTGATGTTTTGGGAATCGGAATGGCAGGAGCCGGAAGAAAGCCGGAACTTGCCCAGATGAAGAAATGTCTGGGTAACTTGGATGGAGTAGGAGAGTATTATCTAACCAATGACGGGGAGATTGCGGTTCTGGGCGCTCATTGTGGGAGGCCGGGAATGGTGCTGATCGCCGGCACAGGCTCGATTGCCTATGGATTGCGTCAGGATGGAGTTATGGTCAGGAGAGGAGGCTGGGGCGCAATCTTGGGAGATGAAGGAAGTGGATATTGGATTGGATTGCAAGCGGTCAAGGCCCTCATCCGGGCGGCAGAAGGGAGAGAAAGGAAGACTGAGCTTTCAATTACCGTCCTAGAGGGGTTAGGTCTATACTCTTTGGAGATGTTACCGTCGCTGGTTTATACCAGGAGCCTTGGGAGGAAGGAGATTGCTTCCCTGGTTCCGATTGTGATCAAAACTGCGGAACAGGGGGATGCGATCGCGGAGGAGATCATAAACGCGGCTGTTTCCGAACTTATTATGTTGGTGAACGCCGTTCAACAGGTCTTGGATTTCAAAGCATCAGAGGTGGCGGTAAGTGGAGGGCTTTTTTCAAATCCATGGCTCACAGCTCTTTTTTCTCAAAGATTAGAAGAGTCTTGCGGTTCTGTCTTGGTAGAACCAAGCTATCCCGCGGTCTTTGGCGCGGCAATCTATGGCGCCCGTCAGACTGGACTGAAGCTGTCTTTTGCTTAATTGGTGTTTACCAGATAGTTCTGGAAGATTAGAAAAGATACTAACTAGGAGTGACGATGATGACTAATTTTGGAGAGATGGAAACCTGTTTGTTGAGGATGAAGGCTTTTTATGCTTCTTTACGACCCTCTGAACAAAAGGTGGCCGATTATATTTTGGAACACCCGGAAGAAGTGATTCACCTTTCTGTGACTGAGCTTAGTAATAGAACCGGGGTAAGTGACGCGGCAATTATCAAGTTTTGTCAGCGGATTGGGTATAAGGGTTATCAGGAACTAAAAATTTACTTAGCTAAAGAGTTGGTCTCACCAATGATGGAGATCTATGGCGAGGTGGCGCCAGATGATGATATTAAGACAGTGAAGGAGAAGATCTTCCAAATCAACTCCCAAGCTCTACAGGATACGAGGAGGTTGTTGGATGACGAGGGTTTGGAACAGGCGGTACAAGCTATTGCTGAGGCTTCTAAGGTTAATATCTACGGGGTTGGGGCTTCCGGATTTGTGGCCTTAGACGCGCAGTTAAAACTGTTGCGGATCGGTATTCAAGCTACCTCCTTCTGCGATTCCCATGTCCAAACTTATTTAGCGGCCCTACTTTCCTCCGGGGATGTGGCGATCGCCATTTCAGACTCGGGTAATACCAAGGATGTAGTTAGGGCGCTATCAGTAGCTAAAGAGAGGGGAGCAAGGACGGTCTGTATAACCAGTTCTCCGGATTCCGCTATTAGCAAAGTGGCAGACATTAAACTGTACACCGCAGCTACAGAATCAATCTTTCGTAGTGGAGCAATTGCCTCTCGGCTCGCCCAACTTTCCGTTATTGATGTGCTTTTTATCGGAGTGGCTTTAAAGCGTTATGATTGTTCCTTGGAGAATTTGGCGCGGACTCGCGAAGCGGCAGCGGATTTAAAATATTAATTTTCCTCTTCGACTTGGGTTTTAATGACGCGGCAAGTTCAATATGTTAGTAGGCTTTTAAAGGAGGTGGGTAATAAATTAATTTTTAGAGACTTAAGGAAGATGTTAATATTTAAGGAGGGAAAAATATGTTAAAGAAAAGGTCTTTACTCTTATGGGTTTTATTAAGCGTCGCTTTGATGGCAGGACTGCTGGTCCAGGCCGCCAGTAAGAATTTAGAAGTGTGGATTATGCAAACCGGTAACCCGGCAGGCGCGGAGAAGATGATGGCCGAGGTGAACAAAGAGTTTACCAAGGCTAACCGCGGGGTGAAGGTGAATGTCTCTTGGATCCCCTGGACGGGGGCGCAACAAAAATTTTTGACCTCCATAGTAGGGGGAATGGCTCCAGACATTGCGGAATTAGGGACCACCTGGAATCCAGATTTTGCCGCAATGGGCGCCTTGGAAGACCTTGGTCCTTATGTCGAGAAATGGGGATATGGAGCGGATTTGCTGCCGGCTTTGAAAGAGAGCGCTACTTATGAGGATAGGCTCTATGGGTTACCGTGGTATGCCGGAAACCGTTCCATCTACTACCGTAAAGACTGGTTCGATGAGGCTGGAATTAAAGAATTTCCGACTACTTGGGAAGATTTTATTAAAGTTGCCGTGAAAATGACTAAAGACACGGATGGGGACGGCAAGATCGATCGTTTTGGTTTCTCGGTAAACGGCGCTTCACAGCACGAGTTCTTACCGCTGATCTGGATGAATGGTGGTGAGATTGCGGTTAAAACTGAGAAAGGATGGAAATCCACCATCGATACGCCTGAATCTCGCCAGGCTTTACAGGCGTTTGCCGATCTTTACTTAAAACACAAAGTTAGCCAGGAAGGGTCGGTTACTTGGAACGTTTTATCCAGTCGAAAAGCATTTGAAACCGGCTCTCAAGCCATGATTATTGACGTAGCCCCGTTAGTTCCAAAATTTTTAGAGAATCCGAATCTGAAAGACAAATTTGCCATGGCGCCGCTGCCTTACTTAAAAAAACCGGCTAGCTTCATTGGAGGTAGCAATCTTGTCATGTTTACCCAGTCCAAAAAGAAGGATCTGGCTTGGAAGTACTTAGAGCTGATGTTATCTGCCAAATATCAAATGGCTTGGTCTGAAGCTGTTAGTTTCTTCCCTGCTCGCGTATCGCTGCTTGAAGATCCAAAGTTCAATAAGGATCCTTATCTCTCTGTCTTTACTCAACAGATGAAGTACGGTCGAGTCTATCCAGCAATTCCACAATGGGGTCAGGTGGAGAATTCGCGGATCTTGCTAAAGATGATGCAGCAGATCATGATGGGTAAAATGAGTGTGGAGCAAGCTACTACCGAGGCAGCCAAAACTATGAACATCATTTTTGGGTATAGTGAGGATTGAACCAAAATTACTCTTGAGCGCTAGGATGAGTCATTCACGTTGGCTACGGCAGCATACGTGAAGTGACGAACAAAGCGTCTCTTTGTCCCCAAAAGCAGGGGTAGCGCTTGAGAGCTACCTCTGCTCTTCATCAAAAACTGCTTGCAAGTGGTCCCGCATTCACGATTTTTACTAAACTCACATTTCCACACCTTTAATTAAACTGGGCTTTTAACTAACATCCAGTTTATGGAGACTAAATTTAACTTAATTTTGCATAGAGGATGCGAAATTAAGTTAAAAGTTCAGTTAATTATGAGTTGAAAAGCGAGAGTGGCGAGAAGAGAAGAGGCTATACCGGTAAGCAGAAAAAGATGCAAAGTATATTTACGGCGGTAGCCAGCGTGAGCGACTACTATGAATTGGGTAGTTACAAGTTTTTAAGATGTAACATGATTGAACTTTTTGAGAGACAGGGGGGATGCTAGTGAGATCGCAGGAAAAAATGAGCGATAAAGAGAGGACAGATAATACTGGGCTCATTTACAAACAGAGGAAAATCAGTAATGATTGGCGGCTTATCCCCGACGGGAAACAGCAGAGAACTTCAGTATGGGAGACGCTTGGCAAACACCGCTTAGCTTACGCCTTCATTCTTCCAGCCTTAATCGTCGTAGGAGCAGTTATTCTTTACCCATTAATTGAGGTCTTTAAAATTAGTTTTGAACGTTATTATCTGGTGGAGATTCTGACTAAGGGAGCCAGTTACGTTGGGCTGGCCAATTATCTAGAGATTTTGAGAGATCCGGAATTTTGGCATTCCTTGGGAATTACTGTTATCTTTACCGCGGCTTGCGTCATCCTGACCATGTTGGTTGGTCTGGCGGTGGCGCTCTTGCTAAATCTGGAGTTTCCCGGGCAAAAACTGGTGGCAGTAGCGATTTTGATACCATGGGTTATGCCACGGGTGGCTTCTTCAATCCTCTGGAAGTGGATTTACGACGACCAATTTGGAATCTTGAATTACTTACTTAGTCTGATAGGGTTTAAGGAGATGGCTAGTTTTCCATGGCTGGCGAATCCTAGTTCGGCACTATGGGCGGTTATTATCGTCATTGTCTGGCAGAGCTTTCCTTTTATTGCCGTCTGTTTACTGGCTGCCTTACAATCGATTTCTGTGGAGATTTTCGAGGCGGCAAGGATTGATGGCGCAGGTCCCTGGCAGAGGTTACGCTTTATTACCATGCCGCTGCTCCGTAATATTCTCGGTATTTTGACAGTGATCTCCACGATCTGGGATTTTAAAGCCTTTGATCAAATGTGGGTGCTCACCGAGGGTGGACCTGCTGGTAGCACTATGATTTTGGGGATCCACACCTGGATGAGTGCCTTTGCCTATCTCAGGATGGGCCGAGCCTCGGCGCTAGCCATTATTATGCTTCTCCTGGTGACCGTGGTGACCCTGTTATACTTGAAACTTTTTATCAGGGAGGAGGATGATAATGGCTAACGTGCGTTTTACGAAAAGGAATATTCCCGCGGTGATTTTGATTTATGTGGCCGCGATCGTGATCTTTCTTGTTTCTGTCTTTCCCTTTTTCTGGATGTTGTCCACTTCTTTAAAGCTCCCTGAGGATACTTTTGCTTCGGTACCGAGGTTAATTCCGCCCCGCTTCACGCTGGAGAACTATAAAAGGGCTTTTAGTGAGACTTTGTTAAGCAGGTACTTTTTGAATAGCATCTATGTGGCTTCCGTGGTTACCTTGGTCGGGGTCATCCTTTCAGCGCTGGGGGCTTATGGGTTTTCACGCTTTCGCTTTCCGGGGAGGAATTTCTTTTTGCTTTTTATCTTATGCATTCAGATGCTCCCGTCAGTGGTGATTATTATTCCTCTTTTTATTGTTATGCGTAATATGGGCCTGTTGAATAACCACTGTTCTTTACTCGTCAGTTACTCGACTTTTACCCTGCCGCTTTGTATATGGATGTTAAAAGGATTCTTTGACGGAATCCCCCGGGAGTTAGAGGAAGCGGCGATGATCGATGGCTGCTCGGTTGGCTCAGCTTTTTTTAAAGTAATTCTTCCTCTGACTTTGCCTGGGATCGCCGCTTCGGGGATTTATGCCTTTATTGGCGCCTGGAACGAGTTTGTTTTTGCGATGACTTTCTTAAACACGAATGAATTATATACGATGCCGGTTGGGCTGAACACTTTTTTTGGCCAATTTACGGTGGAGTGGAACCAGTTAATGGCGGCCTCGGTTTTTTTTACTATTCCGTCACTCATCTTTTTTATGCTGGTTAGGAAGTATTTAGCGATGGGAATGATGAGCGGTTCCGTTAAGGGTTAAAAGGGGGATGAAAAATGTTGACAAGGGATCTGAATAAGTTGTTATCTGAGATGTCCCTAGAGGAGAAGGTCGGGCAGTTATTGCTGATTGGATTTGAAGGGAGAAGGCCCAACCGGGAAGTTGCCGAGTTCATAAAAGAGGGTAAGGTCGGTGGAGTGGTTCTTCTTTCCAGAAATGCCGAGGAGGCCGGAGAGGCCGCCGATCTCATCTGTGTTTTACAGAAGCTGGCGACTGCCGGTTCTCACGCCTTACCTTTGTTTATCGCCGTGGACCAGGAGGGTGGGTCAGTGGTTCGATTGACCGAGGGGGTGACGGTTTTTCCAAGCAACATGGCCTTGGGAGCGACGGGCTGTTCTGATTACGCTTTGTTGGCAGCCGAAGCGGTTGGCGGGGAATTAGCTTCTCTCGGGGTGAATATGAACTTTGCGCCGGTGCTGGATGTGAATAATAACCCGCGTAACCCGGTAATCGGGATCCGCTCCTTCGGAGAAGATCCGGAGTTAGTCGCGGAGTTTGGGAAGATGGCCATCAAAGGGTATCAGAATCGGGGAGTAGCAACGGTTGCCAAACACTTTCCGGGACATGGTGATACCGCCTTCGATTCCCATCTGACAATGCCTCGGGTCCCATATACCATGGAGAGGTTGTTTCAGTTAGAACTTGTTCCTTTTCAGGCAGCGATCGCCTGTGGCGTGGATTGTATTATGACCGCCCATTTGGCCTTCCCAGCGATCGAGGCGAATCCCGGTCTGCCAGCGACCCTTTCGGAGACAGTTCTGACCGGTCTTCTTCGCCAGAAAATGGGGTTTGACGGTCTCATTATCACGGATTGTCTGGAGATGCAGGGGGTGACGGCCGCTGTTAATCCGGAACAGGCTGCGGCCATGGCGGTGGGCGCCGGAGCGGATTTGGCTTTGATCTCCCATAGTTTAGAGCGGCAGAGGGCGGCGCATAGGGAGATTATGGAGAGCGTGCGCCGGGGGTTCATTCCTTTGGTTCGGATTGAAGAAGCTGTGGGGAAGATTCTCCGGCTTAAACAACGGCTCTTTACTACAGAACAGTCCATAAGTTCATCTGGGAGAAGTAGGCAGAAGGTGGAAGTTAGTCGGAAGTTGGGAGTGGCTTCGGCGCAAAACAGCGCTGAGGAGAATCAAAGTTTAGCGAGGAGGATCGCGGCAGATTCTCTGACTTTAGTTAGAAATGAAGGGGGGATTCTTCCGCTAAAACTGCAACCGAATGAAGACCTTTTAATCATCACCTTCCGTGGGCGGGGGTTGACTCTGGTCGAAGAAGGTGGTGGCTTTGTCTCCGGACTGTTTCATTCGTTAAGGAAACGGCATCTGAGGATAGAAGAGAGGATTGTGGCGATCTCCCCCGAAGAAAATGAGATTGACCAAATTATCCGTGAATTAAAGGAAAGAAGGCCAGGAATGGTTATTCTTGCCACTCAGGACGCGGGTCTCTACCCGGGACAGGCTACAGTGGTCAAAAGGGTGGCAGCTGCCGGTTTCCCGTCGGTGGTGATCGCTTTACGTACCCCATATGATCTCGCGGCTTTCCCAGAGGTGAAAACCTTTATCGCGGCTTACGGTTTCCGGACGACGACTCTGGAAGCTCTAGCCGGACTCTTATGGGGGGAATTTTTACCTTTAGGTAAGTTACCCGTCAGTATTCCCGGTCTTTATCCGGCTGGGTATGGGCTGGAAGGGTTTGATTAGTCTTACCTTTCGCACCCTTATCTTTAGTGGGGCTTTTATTTAGTATCCGATTTATAGAAACTGATTCCGGCTCTGAACTTTGCGTAAAGGGTGTGAAAGGTGAGATTATCTGAACAAAACTGGGTTAAAGGGGGTCGTGAGATGATTGAGCGCTGGGAAAGGCTACTAGCGAAACGTTGTCTGAAAGTGATTGGCTTAAACTCTGGTACCTCTTGTGACGGCATCGATGCGGCGGTAGTGGAGATTGAGGGCTGGGGTAAAAGTACTCGGCTCCGGCTATTGGCTTATAAGAATTATAACTACACGGAAGAGACCAGGCGGATGATTGAGGAACTCTTTAATCCGCAAACTAGCGGAGTGGATAAAATCTGTGTCAGCAATTTTTATCTGGGTGAACTTTTTGCCCAAGCCGCCCTGGAAATTATCAAAGAGGCCGGGATGACGCCCGGTGAAATTGACCTAATTGGCTCTCACGGGCAGACTATTTATCACCGGCCCGGGCCCGTCATCGTGGGCGGGATACCGGTCCGTTCTACGCTCCAAATCGGAGAAGCAACGGTTATTGCCGAACGGACCGGCGTATTAACGATTGCTGACTTTCGCCCCCGCGATTTGGCGGTCGGCGGGGAAGGCGCGCCTCTTATCCCCTATGTGGATGATCTTCTCTTCGGTAGGGATAATAAACACCGGGTGATCCAGAACATTGGCGGGATCGCTAACTTGACTTTGGTTGGTGGGGCCATTCAGCCGGAAGAGATCATTGCCTTTGATACCGGGCCGGGCAATATGGTAATCGACGGCGTAGTTAGTAATTTAACCGCTGGGCGGTTACGCTATGACCGGGACGGACTAATTGCCGCCGAAGGTCAAGTTCACGCCGGGTTGTTGGCGAAGTTGCTTACTCATCCATTCCTGTCCAAGAAGCCACCGAAATCCACAGGCCGGGAGGAGTTCGGGGCGGAGTTTATTGGCTCAGTGCTGGAAAAGGCTCGAAAAATTGGACTTACTCCTCAGGACCTGACGGCCACCGTCACTGCTTTTACGGTGGAGTCCATCGCTCAACATTATGAGGAGTATATTATCCCCCGTTATAGTTTGGATGAGATCATTATCGGCGGAGGCGGAGCTTATAATCCAACCCTGATGAGGATGATGGAAGAGCGAATGGCGCCTATTCCGGTGAAAAGGCACGAAGATTATGGACTGTCTAGTGATGCCAAGGAGGCGGTGGCCTTTGCGGTGCTGGCTAATGAGACGATTCACGGCCTCCCAGCAAACCTTCCTTCCGTAACCGGAGCTGTGCGTCCGGTAGTACTGGGAAAGATAATTCCATAGAATTCTGCTCTTAAGGAACATGGTTAAGAGTTTATGGGTCGTGCATACTGGTAAGCTACCTGCACATCTGAAAGAAAAATAGGAGCTCATTTGTTCAAGGAAAATAATAAAATTAGGGTGGACGTCGCTTGGCTAGCATGGTGATTTTAAAGGCAAATAAGAATAATAGGAGTATGGTGAGGGAGTAGTATACTTCCTCTTTTTCTATTTTCATAAAAATTATAAAATAAAGGGTCATGATGAAATTAAAGTCTTACCTTCTTTTTTGCACTGTAATTCAAGTTAAGAAAGTTGGTAAAGTAGAATGGGACTCATTGAATACAATTTTGTTTTCAAAAACTTCTTTATAAAATTAAAAAAAGAAGTTTTGAGAAAGGATTTTTATCGTGAATGCCGAATAAACATATCAATATATAAAACATGATATATCAACCTAAAAAATACCACCGGAGGAGGAATGATTATGCAGTTGAATAGGGATCTGTCCACCCCGTTATACCATCAGATTAGAGATCTTTTATTGGAGGAGATACAAAATGGTAATCTTTCTCCCGGAGAACGGATCCCCTCAGAAGCGGATCTGGGAAATAAGTATAAAGTTAGCCGCATAACCGTGAAGCAAGCCATTCAGAGCTTGGTGCAAGAAGGTCTCCTCTACCGTCAACAGGGAAGGGGAACTTTTGTGGCCAGGCCTAAGGTTAGTCATAGTCTGAATACGCTGACCAGTTTTAGCCAACAGATGCTGGACAGGGGAATGACCCCTTCCACTAAGTTAATTGAAGCGGAAATTGTTACTGCGCGAGGACGGGTGCAAGAGGCTTTGGCTATTTCCGACGGAACGCTGGTGACGAAACTTAAAAGACTCCGCCTTGCCGACCAGGAAATAATGGGAATACAAACCGCTTATATTCCAGTTAGTCTCTGCCCGGGGCTGATTGAGATCATTGGTGACAATATCTCCTTATATTGTTTGTTTAAAGAAAAGTATAATCTGCGCTTAGCGCGGGCCATTGAGAATTATACGGCTGTCCTTTTGGAACCATACGAAGCCAGGTTGTTGGATCAGAAGGAGGGTCGACCTGCTTTAGCAGCGGACCGGATTGCCTATTTGGCGGATAACCGGGCATTGGAATATGTCATCTCAATCTTGCGAGCGGATCGCTATACTCTTAGTGTGGAGTTACATGGGGAAAGTGGTGTTGGAAATTGAAGGGCCCTCGAGATAAGTTGGTGTCAAGTGATGAAAGGGGGTGGTAAGCGGAAGCTGCTATTTTAAATTGTCTGTAATTATTTTAAAGGGAGCGAAAAGAAAAGGAGGGTGTATAAGTGAAAAAGGCGCTGATTATGACGATTTGTTTATTAGTGGTCATACTCTTTTCTGCCGGAGGAATGGCGGCCCCCACCCGACGGTTGGTGCTTCAGACTCACTGGAGTGATTTTCAGCTCGAAGGCGTAAAGGATGCCAACGGAAAGCTGGTCAGTAAGGGTCTCCGGCAGTATGTGGAGGAGTATATGAAACTTAAGCCGGGAATAGAGATCGAAATACAATCCGTACCGATGGAGGAATATCTACAGAAGATCCTGGTTTCCAGGTCGGCCGGGGTGAGCTCGGATATTTACATTATTCGGTCTTTATGGGGAGTACAGCTAGCCGAGAGTGGTATCATTGAGTCTCCTCCCGCCGTCTTACTTGCGGATATTAAGAAAAATTATATTCCGGCGGCGGTTGAAGGCGCCACCATTAATGGGCAGATCATGGGAATACCGGTGGAGGTAGGTAACTACTGTTTGGTCTATAATAAAGCTCACTTGGCGGAGAAGGGATATAAGGACCCACCGAAGACTTGGAAGGAACTGGTGGAGATGGCTTCGAAGCTTACGATCAGAGATAAGACCGGGGCCATTACCAGGTATGGTTTTTCCTTCCTGGCCGGATGGGATTCGGCTGTGGTCCATCCTTTCCTGGGACTGTTGTGGGATATGGGCGGAGAGTATCTCTCTCCGGATTATAAGAAATGCTTGCTAAACAGTGCAGAAGGGATTAAAGCCCTTGAAGCTGAGCTGGAAATCTTTAAAACAGGCGGCACCGACATCTCCGGTAGTGTCTGGAATTTTCCGCAGCAAAAAGTCTCGATGATCATTATGGCTTCTTGGTATGAGAATACTGTAAAACAAGGGTTAGGCGCTGATTACGAGAAGATCGTTGGTGTGGCGCCGATTCCTAAAGTCAATAAGAATGTCAATGCTATGTATACTTTCTTTGCCACTGTAGACAACAGCTCTAAATACAAGAAAGAAGCTTGGGATTTTTTGACTTGGCTTACTGCAGAAGAAAGCGCGAAGAAAACCACCCGACTTGGAGATTTAATGGTGCAGACGATCGGCAGTGTGCCAGCACGAAAAGCGGACCTGGAAAATCATCCTGATGAACTGGAGGATCATTTCACTAAAACCTTTATCGATGAACTGAAGAATGCCAAACATGAACCAAACATGGACCAAGCCGCCGAGATCAATACTATTTTAATGCAAGAGATTGTTGAGGCTTGGCATGGCAATAAAACGGCTAAGAAAGCCCTGGACGATGCAACAAGACAAATCAATGATATCCTGGCGGAGAACTACTGAAAATCGCCTACTGACAGTCAATATTGGGGGGCGCCCAGTGATCCGCGCTAAGGTGTGGGCACTCCCTTCTCTCCTTAAACGAGCGGATTTAAAAGCGAGGTGAGTGCATTGGGCTTAAAATCTTCCAGAAGACGGGCGATGCGGAGAGCTGTAACCGGTTATCTCTTTCTGTCTCCGGCCATTGTCTTCTATCTGATCTTCTTAATCATCCCGGTGGGAATGTCGATTTATATCTCTTTCAAAAAATGGAATATGCTTGTTCCTCTTAGTTCTTCTAAATTTATCGGTTGGAAAAACTATCAGGACCTTTTTAAAGACGAAATGTTTCTTTATGCGCTCAAAAATACTCTGATCTGGGCGCTTGGCACTGTCTTCCTTGGGATGCTCATCGCTTTAGGAATTGCGCTTTTGATTTTAAAGGTAAGGCGCGCTTCGTTATGGCGGTTCTTGGTTTTTGCGCCGGTTGTGACTCCTTTGGTGGCGGTGGCTCGAATTTGGCAGGACGGAATCTATAAGACTTCCGGGGGGATGCTGAACTCCATTTTAACTTTGATGCATCTGCCCCCGCAGCATTGGTTGGCCAATGACCAGATCGCTCTTTTTTCCATTATGGCAGTCGCCATTTGGGCCGGCGTGGGTTCAACCGTCATCATCTTCACCGCCGGTTTAAAGGGAATACCGGAGGAATATTATCAAGCGGCGAAAATTGACGGAGCAAATGCCTGGCATGAATTTTTTCATGTTACCTTACCGCTGTTAAGGCCAACAATTCTTTTTCTCGCCGTGACTGGGTTAATCGGCGCCTGGCAAGCTTTTGACCTGGTTTTTCAAATGGGAGCCGGTGGCACCCAATCCGGGGTCTCCAGCCTCAAATCAATTATTCTGCTAAACGTCTATCTTTATCAGACGGCCTTCCAGAATCTACGGATGGGGCGGGCGACGGCTGGCGCCTTTATTCTCTTCTTGATTGTGCTCTGCTTTACCTTTGTGGTGCTTAAAATTTTACGACAAGGCGGGGTGGAATCCTATGAATAAGACGGAAATTCTCAAATACCTTCTACTCATTTTAATTGCGGCGGCTATGTTCCTCCCCTTTTTTTGGCTGGTATCAGCCTCGCTTCAAAAGTACGAGGAGATCATTTCCATCCCCTTGACCTGGATACCGTCTATTCCGCAGTGGTCAAATTATCTTGAGGTCTTAACGAACTCCAATGTCAAACTAGGTTTATACTTTAAAAACAGCTTTATTGTTTCTACGATGATTACGGTCCTGGTCTTGCTTACTAGTTCTCTGGCTGGATACGCTCTGGCTAAACTGACATTTCCCGGACGTGATTTTTTCTTTAATTTTATCTTGTCCACCATGATGTTTCCAACTTTTATTTTTTTAATTCCTGTCTACTATATCCTGAGAAAGTTTCCGCTTCTGGGTGGAAATAACCTTTTTGGACAGGGGGGTTCGGGAGCTCTTACCTCCTATGCCGGGTTGGTGCTTCCTTTTATGGTATCGGCGTGGGGCATCTTTTTGATGCGTCAGTTTATGATGAATATCCCAGATGATTTTCTCGATGCGGCCAGAATTGATGGAGCGGGCGAGTTCCGTATCTTTACGGTAATCATAGCTCCTCTGGTCAAACCAGCCTTTGTAACCCTGGCGATCTTTCAGTTCATCAGTAACTGGAACGCCTTTTTATGGCCGTTGATTGTTACTACTTCTGCTCAATATTTGATGACTCTGCCGGTGGGTTTACGGATGATGGTTACGGCCTATAGTACCAGCACCGTTCAGAACAGGCTCTTTGCGGCCACAGTTTTAGGAATTATTCCTACCATTATCGTATTTTTAGCTTTACAACGGCATTATGTGAAAGGAATTACCCTTAGTGGCATCAAGTAGGCTGTCTTTAAATCTATTTCAATTAAGAAGGGAAGTGGATGAAGTGCCAAGCTATTTGCCGATGGCTGTTTGGTACGGGGGAGGTAAAACGCGGGCGACGATGATCAAGCATCCGCAAGCCGGCGACGAGAAGGAGTGGCGGAGAGATTTACGGCGGATTAAAGAGTGCGGCTTTAACACGGTTAAAACCTGGGTGGATTGGGCGGCAAGTGAGCCTGCTCCAGGCCAATACTGTTATCGAGCGCAGGATCTGATTATGGAGATCTGTCAGGAACTGGGACTAAAAGTAATTATCCAGCTCTACTTGGATTCCGCTCCTGACTGGCTATCTAATCTCTACCCCGACAGCAGATATATATCAGCCGGTGGGGATCCCATTGTTTCCCAAGGTTCCCCGGGATTCTGCTATGATCACCCTGGAGTCAGAGGAAAGGCGGAGACCTTTATGCAGGAAACAGCGGGACATTTTCGAGATAGGAAAGAACTGATTGGGTGGGATCTTTGGAGCGAACCCCACATCGTGCAGTGGGCTTACTTTGATTATTTACCCCAACCTGCGGTCTTTTGCTACTGTCATTATACGACACAAAGATTTCGGGATTGGCTCAGAGCCAGATACGGATCGATTGAAGCACTGAACAGCGCTTGGTATCGAACCTTCTCTAGTTGGGATGTGGTGGATGCCCCGCGCTTCATTTCATTGATGACTTATACTGACGCCTTTGACTGGCAGGAGTTTATCATGGATAAGTTAGCTGAGGATCTTAGGTGGCGGGCGGAAACGGTTCGGCAAATTGATCCTTGGCATGTCGTAGCAAGTCATTCCGATATCCCTTGTCTAATGACTTTACCCCGGGCTAACCAGGGCGCTCCGGACGACTGGCGGATGGCTAAAGTTGTGGACATCTGGGGAACTTCTTTCTATCCTAAGCATGTGGGGGCGAAAGAGACCAATGATCCGGCGTTGCGCTCTGCGGAGCTGTCGCAGATCCGCTCCTCTTGCGCAGCGGTTGGTAAGCCATACTGGCTCGGAGAGTTGCAAGGTGGTCACGGCTATGTCGGGATGTTTGCGGCCGAAGCTACTGCTCAGGATGAGAGTGAATGGACTTGGCAACCCATTAGTCATGGGGCTAAAGGGCTCTGCTATTATGCCTGGCATCCGATGAATCGGGGTTACGAATCGGCAGGGTTTGGCTTGGCTAATTTAGACGGAACCCCGAGCGAGCGAGCACTGGTAGCCGGCGCCGCTGCTAAAATTGTTACTGCGAATATGGATCTTTTCCTTGAGGCCGAGCCGGTTGCGGCCGAGACGGCTATCTTATACAATGTCAACGCCAATGTGATGTGGACCAATATGCGAGAAAAATCTTCTTACCTACCTTCCCGTTCACTGCTGGGCGCCTACCGATCATTATTTGAGGAGAATATTCCTGTGGATTATCTACACTTGGAGGAGATCGAAGCGGGTCAGCTTTGTAAGTATAAGGTCTTGTACATGCCGTTTTCCCTGACTTTTACGGCGAAAGCCGCAGCTGCCGTTGGTCAATTTGTTCACTCCGGGGGGACGGTCATTGCTGAGGCCCGAACGGCTTGGAATGATGAGCATGGGGTCTGCGGAGAAATTATTCCCGGTTTTGGACTCTCCGAAGTCTTCGGCTGTCGGGAGGTCGGGGTGTATAGTACACCGCAGATCAACATGGCCCATGAGGAACAGGTCATCCCGATCACAGTGACGGAGAATTTTAACGGGTTCTCCTGGCTCCAATCTGGTGCTCAACTGGCCGGATATGGTGTTCGCCAGACGCTTGAAGTTACATCCCCCTCTGCCGTTGTGCTGGCGAAATTTAATGACGGACGACCGGCGATTGTCGGCAATCGTTATGGAAAGGGCGTAGCGATTTTAGTGGGGACTTTCCTTAGCTTTGCCGCGGAAACACTACGTGTTCGTCATAACCTCAACTTTCTTAAAGAGTTTGCCTTAGGAGCAGGAGTGCGGCGTCCGGTGAGAGTGGAGCCGGAGGAACATCATGGGATGATCGAGGTTCGTCTCCTTCGAACCGTGTCTAGTCCTGCTTCAAGTCTGATCTTTCTCTTTAACCATTACGCGGAAGAACGGGAAGTCAGGGTCACGGTCAAGTTGGAAAGGACGAGGGTTGACGGGGATACACGGGGGCAACTCTATGACTTGGCGGCCGAGAATGGAGTTCCGGCGGACTGGGGAAAGGATTACCTCCGGTTTACTCGCCGTCTTAAGAGCGGAGAAGTCTGGGTAGCCAGGATCGTGGCGGATTAAGCGGAGCAGGGCGTGGGGGGTGTTGGGGTTTTGTCTCTGTCAAAAATTACAGCCATTGGTGTTGATGTAGGTGGCACCAAAATAGCCGCTGGTTTGGTCGATCAGCGGGGGCAGATTCTCATCAGGGAAAAAGCAGCGCTCAGCAAGGGAAAGAGAGACGGTCTTCTGCCTGCAGAGCAGATTGGGTCCATGGTCGGTAGACTTAACAGCGCGGCTCGAGAACGGGGACTGTCCGTGGTCGGATGCGGAGTCGCGGTTCCTGCCTTTGTGGACAGGGCTACTGGCGATGTGCTCTGGGCGCCAAATATAGAAGGATGGAGAAATTTTCCTTTGGGGCAATTTCTCCGGGAGTTGACCGGTTTACCAGTTATCCTGGACCACGACGGACCGGCTGCAATTTTAGGTGAACAATGGGTCGGAGCAGCTCGGGGTTCTTCCGATGCTGTCTTCCTCATCGTCGGAACCGGGATTGGAGCTGGTTTTATCCTTAATGGGCAGGTTTACCGCGGAGTTTCCGGGCTAGCCGGGGGAGTTGGTTGGACCTGTCTGGAGAGTGGGGCCATTGAGGAACCATTCTTTAAAGCCGGAGGGTTTCTAGAAACGGTAGCGGCTGGTCCAGGGATTGCCCGGCGGTTTCGCGAAGAGGAAAGTTTGGCCGGTGGAGAAGAGGACGAGACTTGGGTTTCCAGCGCGGGAAGGGTAGAGGTTACAGCCGAGGAGGTCTTTGCCTTTGCTTCGGAAGGGAACCTCCGAGCCCGACGTGTGGTGACAGAAGCGGCGCGCTATCTTGGAATGGCCGTTGCCAATCTGATCAGCGCCTTGAATCCGGAAGTCATTATCCTGGGCGGTGGGGTTGGTTGCCATCTTGGACCTTACCTTGAAGAGATTTACCAGGTAATCAAGGAGACCACGCAACCGCAGGCCCTAGAAGTGGTCAGAGTAGTAACGGCGGTTTTAGGCGATGATGGAGGTGTGATCGGTAGCGCCCGGGGTTTTTTGGATGCCTAAAAACCTTTACTTATTTCAAAAACTAAAGATTTACAGGAGGAATCAAAATGAGTGCCCAAAATTATTTTGAGAAAATAAACAAAATTATTACCAAAATTTGCCAACAAGAGATGGGAAAGATTAAAGAAGCGGCTGGGCTGATGGTTGAGACGATCGCCTCCGGTTATTGGGTCCATATCTTCGGCAGCGGACACTCTGTTATTCCAGTGATGGATATTTTCCCTCGGTATGGTAGTTTTATTGGATTTCATCCTTTACTTGATCCGAGATTAATGTGGAGCAATGTGGTAGGAGCAGGTGGGGCCAGGGAACTTCTTTGGTTGGAAAGGGAGGAAGGATATATTTCCAATTTTCTCCAAAGTTTTAAGTTCCACCCCCAAGACGTGATGTGGGTTTTCTCCCATGGGGGATTAAATGCCGCTCCGGTGGAGGCGGCGCTCTTCGCAAAAAAGCGGGGACTCAAAGTTGTAGCTGTTGTCTCAGGGGATAATTACCGGCAAGCGACGGCTGTTCATTCCAGCGGTAAAAAGCTGGGGGATCTGGCCGACGTGATGATCGACAACCATATTCCCCTTGAAGATTCTCTGGTTTGGCTCGAAGGGTTTGAGCTTCCGGTGGCCGCCGGATCAACAGTGGCCGGAACCGCTATTGTTTCTGCGGTGGTGGCAGAGGTGGCTGCCGGTCTTGTTGCCCGAGAAATCAAACCCCTCACGTTTGTCTCTCCCAATGTTGTTGGGGTCAGCGCCCAACATAATCAGGAGGTCTTTATGGAATACGCCAGACGCCTTAAATAAGAAATGGTAATTACTTGGGGCAAATAGTGGTTGACGGGAACGATGATCTAGAAAATAGAAAAGAGAAGGGGAATCTATGTTAAATTTAGCTATATCTTCGCCTCGAGAGGCGGGTTTTGATGAAGAGATGTTTTCTCGGGTAAGCGGCTTGTTGAATGCAGCCGTGGAAAAAAAAGAGATCCCGGGAGCTGTAGCCGCCGTTGCCAGACACGGTCGGATCGTTTTGCTCCGAGCTTTTGGCGCGGCGGCTCTCTATCCTTCCCCGCGCGCGGTTGAAGTAAATACCTTATATGACTTGGCCTCTCTTACTAAAGTAGTGGCTACTTTACCGGTAATTTTAGGTTTGCTTGAAGACGGGCTTTTCCGGTTAGATGACCCGGTCGCCCTTTTCCTTCCGGAATTTGCCGTCAATGGGAAAGACCGAATTTCGCTTCGACAGATTCTCAGTCACACCTCAGGCCTTACCTCCTGGCGTGATTATCGTCACTACAATAGCTATCAGGAGATTTTGGAGGCGATCTGTCAAGAAACACCTGACGTTCAGCCGGGAACAAAGATTATCTATAGTGACCTTGGATTTATTCTTTTGACCGAGGTAGTGAGATCTCTGACTGGAAAAACTCTGGATCTATTAGCTCAGGAACGCATCTTCTCTCCTTTGGGCATGGATGATACATTTTTTTGCCCTCCGAAGGCGGAACGATCCCGGACGGCGGCCACTGAATATCATGAGGAGCGGAGGATCTATCTTTGCGGTGAGGTTCATGACGATAACGCTTCTGTCCTCGGCGGGGTTTCGGGGCATGCCGGTCTCTTCTCTACGGCGCAAGCTCTCCTCCTATACGGCCAGACATGGTTAAATGGAGGATTTCTACCGGGCAGGGGGAGAATACTTAGTTCGGCTACCGTAACCGCGGCGATCTCGGAGCAAGCATTGTTTCAAGGGGAAAGGCGGGGACTGGGTTGGGTTTTAAAGAGCTGTGCGTCTTCATCCGCTGGGGATCTCTTTTCCTCCGAAGCTTACGGTCATACCGGTTTTACCGGTACTTCTCTTTGGATTGACCCTCATCTTGATCTGGTGGCCGTGCTCTTGACTAATCGGGTACATCCTTCACGGAAAAACACTTCTATCCTGCGATTACGTCCGCTCTTCCATAATCTTCTGGCGGCAGCGGTGATTGACTAACCCGAAGTTGCGATTTTTACAACTTGAGGGAATTGCATAATTACTGAAACTTTCATTTGACCACAATATATAGTGTTTGACTAATATCAGGCTATCAATATATTGTGGTCAAATCATAAATAAATGAATTATGCAATTCCATAAACTTGATTAAGAATAGAATATGTTATTACCAGCTTAAGCTTGGTACAGTATCACAAAGAACCGTTTTCATTTTATATTGAAAAAGGTTCTTTTATATTAGCTTTAAAAAGTTTATGCTACGGAGAATGGCAGGAAGAGGGGATAAGGGTAGTTTGTGTAAATATTATTTTTCCAATAAGAGGAATTTCTGTAAAAAACACGAATAAATACATTAATACAATTAAGTAACTTAATGTGAGGAATTTGACATGGATAATTTTGGAAAATTACCATTGTATCTGTCAATTAAGGATGAGCTAGAAAAAAGGATTCTTTCCGGAAGGCTACCTTCAGGACAGAAGTTTCCTTCAGAAGAGGACCTTAGCAAAGAATTTGGGGTAAGCACCTCCACGATCAAGCGAGCAATTGGTGTTTTGGTCTCAAATGGTCTTGTAGAACGGACTCCCGGGCGGGGAACGTTTGTTAATACTAATCGGGCGCAGACACCGTTAAGAAGCTTTACTGAAGAGATGGAAGACCGGGGGTTGGTGGCCGGGAGTCGACTTCTCGATAAGTCAATGCTCTCAGTTAGTGGTGAGCTAGCATGGCATCTTGATGTAATAGAAGGTAGTGAAGTGTTTTTTATCTATCGGCTATGGACGGCTAACGATATTCCGGTAGCTTTGGATGAAACATATATCCCAAAAGCTTTATGCCCTGATCTTCTGGAAAATGATCTTTCCATCGTTCCTTTGGAGCGTTTATTGGAGGAACGTTATAGCCTCAACCTAATCCGAGCGGAAGAATATGTGACGGCGCGTCTTGCTACCGAGACGGAAAGCAGTCTTCTTGGAGAGACCGATGACAAACTAGTTGTTTTGACGGTTGAGCGGAAAATTGAGGGCATTTCTAAACAACGGGTTATGTATAACCGTATTCTGTACCGGGCCGATCGCTATATTCTCCATTTTGAGTTAACACGATATCAGTAAGAAGAGAGGTAGATTAGATGGGAACAGAAGACGCAATTTTGATAGGTGTAGACAGCGGTGGTTCTAAAACTATCGGGTGCGCTATATCTTTGAACGGACAGATTGTGGGAATGGGTTATGGAGGTCCTACTAATACTACTTTCATTTTAGAAGACGATGCCGCGT
>ENA-UOOK01000745-UOOK01000745.1-fermentation-metagenome-genome-assembly--contig:-NODE-745-length-43501-cov-5.749068_pt1 | contig 43501 bp, 36 predicted proteins | sample MGYA00245777_ERZ724023 | MGnify/ENA primary metagenome ERZ724023 (study PRJEB28704, sample SAMN03018312) | fermentation metagenome | biome: anthropogenic terrestrial biome; feature: soil; material...
TGAAGTTTATTATCTTAAGACAAATGTAAAATTAAGACAAATGTAAAATTATTAATCTTAATAATAATTAATTATTAACGATAAAAAGAGATAAGTATGGATAAATTTGGACTATATGAAAATTCCACTAAACCTGAAGCATTTTTAATAGCACAAAAAGCTGCAAGATTTTTAGTAGATAAAGGAGCTCAATGTTGCGCAAAGGAAGAATTGTTAGCTACATTTCCAGCAGAATTAGCACAGAAAATTACTCCATGCCCACTTGAAGAATTCCATAAATTTGTTGATTATGTAATTTCCTTTGGTGGTGATGGTACAATGTTATCTGCTTCCAAAGTGTTTATAGATAAAGATATTCCAATTATGGGAATTAATGTGGGACGATTAGGATTTTTAGCCGAATTCCCTAGCGAAGAATTAGAAGACTCTCTATCAAAACTATTAAATGGTGAATATAGAATAGTAAATCGGATATTTTTTGAAACTACTTTAAATGACACTATTCACTATGCTTTAAATGATATTGTAATAGAGAAAATTGGTTCAAAAATGCTTTCTGTTTATGCATATGCTGGCGAACATTTAGTGGCTACATATAGATCTGATGGTTTAATAATTGCTACTCCTACTGGTTCTACAGCATATTCACTTTCTTGCGGAGGTCCTGTAATTCATCCATCGACAGAGGTTATATGCCTTACACCAATATCTCCGCACTCCCTCACACTTAGACCACTTGTTCTGCCGGATAATTTAGAAATATCAATTGTTGGCTCTTCTCCTACTGGATATTGCAATTTATCAATTGATGGGCAGATCAACTATCAACTAAATGATGGCGAAGTCGTAAAAATAAATAAATCTAAAATTAAAATGAAAATGATTAAGCCCTTAGATACTTCGTATTATGATTTATTAAGCAAAAAATTACTATGGGCTGCAAATTCTATAGACCAAAAGAAAGAAACCAAAAACACTTAAATCTATACTGCTTCATAAATTAAATATAAATAATTTTCATAAAATAATAAATATTTTAATATTTTATGTTTTGTATTTTACGAAATATTTCGTAATTTTGTAGTTCGTGTTCTTTTAGAGGAGCATAATATTAAAAACTGAACATAAAGTTCAAATTAATAATAGAAAATATTAATAAAAAATAAAATAGAGGACTAAAATGTCAAAAAGATGCGAATTAACTGGTACTACTGTGATGTATGGTAACAACGTATCTCATGCTAATAACAGAAATAGAAGACGTTTCTTGCCAAATTTGCAAACTAAAAGAGTGTGGATACCTGAAGAAAGCAGATTCGTAAGAATTAAAATCACTACTAAAGCCCTTAAAACATTAGATAAAAAAGGTTATTTAGCAATGTGTAAAGAATTAGGCGTAAAACCTAAAAAATAATAATTTTTGTAAATAATAATAAATAATAGACGGTAAAAATAATTATGTATGCAGTAGTAGAAATAGCAGGAACTCAATTCCAAGTGCAAGAAAATGCAATCTTGCGCGTTCCTCATTTAATTGGAAATATCGGAGATACTGTATCTTTCGATAAATTATTGCTTAGCACTAATGGCGACCAAATCAATGTAGGCAAACCTTACATAACCGGTAGCGTAGATGCTAAAATTATTGCTCATGGCAAAGACCCAAAAGTGTTAGTTTTCCATAAAAAACGTCGTAAAGGTTATAGAAAATTAAACGGACACAAACAGCAATATACTAAAATTGAAATCACAGGAATTAATCTATAATTTAATTTCCAAAATGATTCTTTTCTATAATTAGAATAAACATTAAAAATAAAAAATAAAGGAATAAAGTAATGGCTCATAAAAAAGGTGGCGGGTCGTCCAGAAATGGAAGAGACTCAAACGGTCAAAGAAGAGGCGTGAAAAAATTCGGTGGTGAAAATGTAATACCCGGCAACATAATAGTTCGCCAATGCGGTACTAAATTTCATCCAGGTGAAAATGTCGGCTTAGGGAAAGATTATACTATCTTTTCGGTTATCGAAGGGAAAGTTCAATTTTCTCGCGGTTATAACGACAGAAGAATTGTATCAGTTATACCATACAATTAATAAATAAAAACAAATAATATTTTAACACAAACTCCTACTTGCAAGATTCCCTTTTATATTTAAGTATAAAAGGGAATTTTTTTTAATATTTATTCTCAGTAATTTATAAATTTATCCTTACCTAATAGCTTCCCATTCCTTATCTTTTGCTTTGCCTGAAAGCATAACACTTAACCCATTAATAGTCCAATTATACAATACTTTTAAATATCCTATTTTTCTAAATCTTCGTGGTGATTCAATTACAGTAATTTGCGATACATATTGAGTTTTTGCAATTTTAGCGATTCTTCTAAATAAATCAAAATCCTCCCCAGCTGGTAAAGTTGCATTATAACCACCTACTTTTTCAAAAATTTCTTTCGTTACGATTTGGCACTCTCCGCGCCCCATTCCAATTCCAATAATATTTAAAAAAGCTACATAATGATTAAAGAAGTTATAAAATATTTTATCAGAGAGTCTTACATCATTTTCTGGTACAAACACGCGAGTAGCAAGTGCCGGATATTTCCCACAATATGAACAATCATTTATCCATTTAGTTATAAAATCAAAAAATGTATCAACATTCTCTGGATAAGTGTCTCCATTTATAAAGACAATTACTTTGCCTTTAGCTAGCTCGGCACCTTTATTTCTGCCTTCAGGTATTGTTTGCCTCCTCTGCTCGGTATGAATAAAAATTTTATCAGCATATTTTTCAGCAATTTTTACTGATTTGTCTTTACTACCGCCATCGGAAACAATTAGCTCAATATTATATTTTTTCCTTATATCATTAGTGTATCGTACTAAAGTACTTTCTAATATTTTTTCTTCTTTATAAATTGGAATTACAACAGAAATCAGTGGATTTTCAATATTATGCTTTTCTATTATCATAATTATAGTTTATTTAAAATTAATTGCTTTAATTGGAGTAACTTTAAGTGCTATCAAAGCAGGAATTAAAGTAACAAAAAATGCAATTACTATTGAAATAGTAATTACAATCAAATAATTTTGCCATTCTAAATTTATAGGTAAGACATCTAAAAAATAAATTTCTCCTTTTAGCTTAATAAATTGATAGTTTTGTTGCAAAATACATACTAAATAAGCAGCTATTGCTCCTAATACAGTACCGATTACTCCAATAAAAGTACCTTTTGTTAGAAATATAGCCATTATATTTGATGATTTCATACCTAATATTCGCAAAATACCGATAGAATGCGTCTTTTCAACTATTAATATTAACAAAATAGTAATTATATTCATTACAGCAACTAATGATATTAAACCTAGAACTAATGGAATAGGTTCTTTTTGCATTTCAATCCAAGCAAACATTGAGCTATGCAAGTCATATACACTCATGGCATAAAATGGGAATTTCAAATATTCTTCAATTTCTTTGCTTGTTTCCTTAATCTCATCAGTTTTTTTAAGCATAATATCTATTCCGGATGAGATATTATTATTAATCTTAAGTAATTTAGAAAGGACATTTATATCGCAATATACAGCTGTTTCATCATAATGAGCCATTCCTGTGCGATAGACTCCAGATATAGGCAACTTATACACATCTGGGAAATCACTAAATCCAGAGCTAAAAATATTATTTGGTGTCAATTGCAATGAGCTATTTGTATTCATCATATAAATTACTACACTATCGCCCGGTTTTGCATTGATTTTTTTAGATAATCTCTCTCCAATAATAATACCATCTCTAGTAGCAACTTGATTTGTAGTATCCGAAACAGAATTTGACTTAATATTATCTTCTATTATTTTATCTATAATACCTGTAGAATTATTTTCAAGAGAAATACCTTTTAAGACAATTCCATCGACATCATATTTAGTACTTATCAGGGCTTCTTTTTGTAAAAATGCAGTAGCGGATTTCACTTCAGGGAATTTCTCTTTAATACCTGTAATTAATTCTTTAGTATTATTTATATATCCATTACCAGAAAGATTAACCTTAATGTGAGATGTAAAATTAACTGCCGTCTCTGCTAATTTATTCTCAAATCCACTAAGCACTGACATTGAAATCAGAACTGCCATTGTGCCAATCATTACACCAAAAACAGCTATAACTAATACAAATTTAAAAAATTTCCCATGTTTCACTTGGGAATTTAATCGTTTAGAAATAAATATTAATTCTTTGAATTTCAAATTATTTTAAAAATGTATTTTATTTTAAACTATAAAAACTACAAAAATACTATATTTTAATGATTAAATAAAATCAGTTTTTATTAACAATTATTATAGTTCTTAATAAAGAAAAAAATAATTTTTGTTCATTCAAAATAAAAGTCTTATTTTTGTGTCTATAAGTTGTAAAATGTATTATAAAAATCAGAAGATCCAATAATTCTATAATTAGATCTTCTAATTTTTTTATTATTATATTAAAGATAAAAAGTAATTAATCAATATAAATTTAAATAAGGAAAAGTAATAATGTTATATGTAATTTTATTCTTGGCAAGCAATGTATCATTATTTTCAATGGCTGCTCCTTCTGGTGGACAGGGTGCAGGTGGCTCAATGATGAGTTCATTAATTATGTTTGCTGCTATTATTTTGATTTTCTATTTTTTGATGATTAGACCTCAACAAAAGCGTCAAAAAGAACATCAAAATATGCTTAGCTCTTTAAAAAAAGGCGATAAAGTAGTTACTAACGCAGGCATACACGGCACAATTAAAGAAATTGATGGAAATGTATTTACTATACAAATCGCTGAAAATGTGTTAGTAAACTTTGAGAAATCTGCTATTGTAGGCACTGTAGAATCTGTACAAAATCTAAATGCAAGAAAAAAATAATTTTTTTCTTTCTTCCATATTTTAAATTAAAAAAGAAACATTTGTAATGAATAGAAGTATTGATGAAGCTGTAAAAGATATTAAAGCTGGTAAAATGGTCATTATTACTGACGACCAAGACCGCGAAAATGAAGGCGATATAGTAGTCGCTGCGAAATATTCTACTCCTGAAATTATTAATTTTATGGCTACTAAAGCTCGTGGTCTGATTTGCGTCGGTGTCGATAATACCACATCTAATCGACTAAATCTGCACCCAATGGTTAAAGACAAATCTGCACTTCACGGTACAAATTTCACAGTATCTGTTGACTATAAATATGGTACGACCACTGGAATTTCAGCAGCCGATAGATCCAAAACCGTAATGGCTCTTGCTGATATTAATTCTAAACCCGAAGATTTCGGCAGACCCGGGCATATTTTCCCTATTACTACAGTCAATGGTGGTGTCCTCCGTAGAGCTGGGCATACAGAAGCATCTGTAGAATTAATGGTATTAGCTGGACTGCAACCTCCAATCAGCGTAATGTGTGAAATAATAAATGATGACGGTACAATGGCACGTAGCGAAAATTTGATAAAATTCGCTAAAGATAATGGGCTTAGGACTATCACCGTAGCTGATTTAATTGAATATAGATTTAGAAATGAAATTCTCGTAGAATGCAAAGCTGAAGCAAAATTACCGACTGAATTTGGTGATTTTATTATCAAAGTTTTTGAAAATAAATTAGATAATAAAGAACACGTCGCAATAATCAAAGGAGATATTAATGGAGAAGAAAGCATTCCTGTAAGAGTACATTCAGAATGTCTAACTGGAGATATTTTCTCTTCAAAGAGATGCGATTGCCAAGCTCAATTGCATTATTCTCTAGATTATATTGAAAAAGCAGGAAAGGGTGTCGTGCTTTATATGAGACAAGAAGGTCGCGACATAGGTTTAATAAATAAAATTAAAGCTTATGCTCTGCAAGAACAAGGTATGGATACTGTAGAGGCTAATATTCACTTAGGATTTAAACCAGATGCACGCGATTATGGAATAGGTGCTCAAATTTTGGCTTCTCTTGGTATAAAAAAAATGAAATTGCTTACAAATAATCCCCAAAAAAGGGTCGGTATCGAAAGCTATGGTATTAAGGTAACTGAACAGATCCCAATAGAAATTGAACCTAATTCTTTTAATAAAGATTACCTTAAAACAAAAAAGATTAAAATGGGGCATATTCTAAATAATTTTGAATAAATAAATTAAACAAATTATAATTTTACTTATAAAAAAAGCCGTTAATTTATCGGCTTTTTTTCTTAAATTCTTATCATTAATAAAATTACAAATTATATTAAAAAAAATAAATTTTAAAAAGGCAATACTATGAATGATGTTGTTTATATGACTGAAGATGGAGTGCGCGAGCTCGAATTAGAAATACAAGATCTCAAGGGAAAAGGAAGAAAAGAAGCTGCTCAAAAATTAGCTGAGGCACGATCTCACGGCGATTTATCAGAAAATGCTGAATATGATGCAGCTAAACAGGCTCAAGAACTACTTGAAATTAAAATTTCTCAATTAGAAATTACACTATCTAGGGTAGAAGTAATAAAAGCTGGAGATTTACCAAGTGATAAAGTCTATATTTTATCTAATGTAAAATTGAAAAATCTTAAGAATAATGCAATTTTCGAATATTACCTTGTTTCTCCTGCAGAAGCAGATTTCGAAAAAAAGAAATTATCTGTTGACTCTCCTATCGGTAAAGCTCTAATGGGAAAATCAGTCGGTGATATTGCTGAAATTAAAGCTCCTGCCGGAATAGTAAAATATGAAATTATTGAAATTTCACGCTAAAATTAAATACTTTTCATAAATGAATTAATTAAAAAAACCGTTGAGTTTTCTCAACGGTTTTTTATTAAATTATATAAATTTTGATTTATTAAGAAATTATTTTTCTTAATTTACCTTTAATTTTACTTGACTTTCTTTGGCTACAATATTATTATTAAAAATAATATTCACATTATTGTCGCCAGGAGGCAAATCTGTATATAACGAAGTAAGAGCAAAAACTATAAATTGAGGACCTATTCCCTGAAGTTTTTGAATTTCTTCAAGAACAACTTTAGTTGTATTTGGCATAACCTCATCACCTTTATAATGATCTAAAAGAGCTTGCAAAACAATTGGAGTAAGAGTTGCTGCACTAGCCTCATCAATATCAAATTGAGATGTCATCATTGCAGATATTAGTTTTACAAATTGATTATCCTTTAAAAAACTTGCTGCATAAGCTTGAAATTCAAGACCTTTTGTATCATAATTAATACTTTTTATTAAAGATGTAGTAATTTGCAAATTAGAATTTGTGATTGATGCTATTCTATATGGGCAAGGAGAAGTAATCAATGAACCTGTTTCAACATCATAAATTTCTTTTCCATCGACAGAGTATTTTGTAACGTCATTTGCATGGAAGTGCCCGGTAAAAATAGCTTTCATATTGCCATCAATAAATTGCTTTGATACATTTTGCCAATCGTCAATTACATAGTCCATAGAAATTGGATTTTGTTTTTGTCCGTTGAAATGTTCTACTAAACCGTGATGTTGAATTCCGATAACTGTTTTATTTTGTTCTTTTGCTTTTTGCAAATTATCATTTATCCATTGCAAAGTAGCTTCAGAATATTTTCCTCCAGTAATCGGCGAATTAGTATTTTCTTTATATCTACATGCATCTAATGCAAAAACCCAAAGTCCAGCTACAGGTTCAGATATATAGCTTAATGAATTTTTGTCTCTTGCGATTGCACTACCGAAACCACAATCTTTATAAATTTCTGCAAATTCTTCTGGAGTAACGCTTGGAGTTGGCTCAGCACTTTCTCCTGTATATTTATGTGAATGAGGATTAGATATATCGTGATTACCTGGAACTACTATTACTTTTTTCCCTGCAGAAACTAATTTCCCATAAAGTTTAGCAAGCTCAATATGAGATTGTTTTTCACCATCTTTTGTAAGATCCCCGGATACTAAAACGAACTTTATATTTTCCTGCAATAGCGATTCTACAACAGATTCGCTAATTGCTTTACTTTCTGCAAGCATTTTTCTATCGTTTGCAAGATATTTCTCGAAGGCTACACCGCCAATTCCAAGCGATGGGGCAAAATAATGCGGGTCGCTCATAATAGCAAATGTAGTATTTAATTTGCTATTATCTACTACATTTGTTGGGGTATCTTTGCTGCATGCTATTAATGTCGATACTACAAAAGCTATCATTATTAGCAATTTAGCACGAAAGATAATCGTAATTTTAGACATGATTTTTCCTTAAAAATTTTATTATTAAAAAATATTTACAAAATTAATTCAATTGTGTAAATATAGATTAAATTCAAAGTTAAATATTAATTAATGTTTTTTACATCGAAATAATTAACTCGATTGAAATTTTATTTTATTGCTTAAACGACTAAATGATTTTTTTGATGATTCCTATTACTTCACCAATGAGCTTAAAGTCTATATCATCATCAATTTTAAATGGTGGATATTTAGGATTATCGGATATTAAATAAATATTTTCAAAATCATATTTTATCCGTTTTATAAATTTGATTGAATTTACTTCAATTAATACAATTGAAGAATTTCTTGGGATATAATTAATTGGTGTAAACAGCACTAAATCCCCTTCATTAATGCCTGCTCCTACCATAGAATCGCCTTCTACAATTGATAGATGCAATTTACTTTCATCTACTTTAAATAGATCTGGCAATGAAGGAATTGAGAATTTATTTTTTTCATTTAATAAGCTAAAATTTATATTATTTTTTATAAATCCTTTGGAATTTTTTTTCCTTACCGGAGTAATTAAGTTTTCTTTTCTATCAATATTTTTAAAATTTATAAAATTTTGAGCTTCATAATTAGCAGAATTGTAAATTTCCTCATATTGTATTTTATACTTATCTAATTTTGATTGCTCTTCTTTTGATAGTGGCGAATCGCTATAATATGCTCTTAATATTCGAGAAAAGATGAAACTATATATATTATTTTCAATTTCTGAATTATTCATTAATTAATTTATAATAATATTATACCAAATTATTTCGTTTATCCACTATAGATTTAAGTAGATTTCCGGCTCTCACAATTATTTCATAATCATCGGTATTAAAGAAATTGTTATTCTCAAATTTGTGAATATTAAATTCTTTTTCTTCCGCTTCCGCTGAATTTATAGTATTTACATATATACTTTGCTCACCTGTTAAGATCCAAGTAGGATTTATACCTTTTTTATAAAGTTCGACAAGTACTCTATTAGGAATATTTGCTTTGCCACTTTCATAATTTGAGATATTGAATTTGCTTTCATTTATTAGATCTGCAAATTCTAATGTGGATAGCTTTCGTGATGAAATATATTTATTTCTTACTTCCTGTAATCGCTTGCCAATTTCAAATTGTTGCATTTTACTATCTTTCAATTATATATTCTATTGCTAATAAAGAATAAATTTAATTTAATTTTAAAAATTATTTAAATTTTCAACAATTAGTAATATTTACTTGTGATATTCGTATAATTTACATAATTTAGTATTTATTACTATTGTCATAGTAATTTATAGTATGCAAATTATATAATTTTTAACAAATAAACAAATATTTTAATTTAATGAAGGTAATTATATGAAATCAGAAAAAAAAGTTTTATGCAATCAAGAATGCGACAATTTCCCAATTAAAATAATTTTAAATAATTATGTGGAAAATTGTGGAACTGGAAATATTGAGCGTTTCCAAGCTGTTTATGCAATATTTAAAGAATTGTGCAATGAACTTAGGCACTCCAAAAATTCACCAAGAGAAATGGTGGAAGATATTAGATTTTTAATAGATGACTATGTAGAATTTAATATTAAAGAAGAAATTAGAAAAAATAATTAATCATTAATTCAATATAATTAAAGAAAGGTAACGTCTAATGCAAAACGACAAATTTGATGAAATTAAATACGAAGACTTAACTGAAGATTTAAAGTTAATAGCTGATTACTGCGGAATGGAACTTGTAAAAAAAATGATGAGAGAGCTTTCCGGAATGTACTTTTATATTCCAAAAATTACTAGGTTGGATAATTTCATAAATAGATATATTATTGAAAACAAAGATAAATCAAGAAAGGAAATAGCAAAATACTTGCAAGTAAGCGAACAATTCCTTAAGAAATTCTATTAAACTAAAATACATCACACACAAATGAAATATCCTCTTGCTTAATATATAAAAAGAGGATATTTTGTTATTAATAAATATAATTTTATTGAATATTATTAGCCAAGTGTGTAAAAATGAATAATTTAAAAGAATTTGATAAGTTTCATTATTTTAAATACATTTTTTAATATTCTTCTAATACCCTACGAATAGCTGGTTTTAGCGATTATTTATTTTTTGGCATAAGAATTATATTATTAAAATGAACAATTAAATTTTAATATTATTGATTTAATTCCCATATTATTTTAAAAATCAATAATAAAAAAATATTTTATTAATTTCACATGGAGGTGACATATGGCTTATGCAGTTGGTGGCAATGGCCGGATAAGGACTAACGTTCCTGCAGAGAATGCATATAATTCTCTCGAATCGTCAAATAAAAATATCTCATTAAGACAACTGAGAATTTCCACAGGTAAAAGAATCAATAATGCTGCAGATGATGTATCCGGATATATTACATCTCGATCTTTAGCAGCAAGAAATGGAGCTTTAAAAGCTGCTCAAAGAGCAGTAGGCGATACACAAAATATTACATATATTATTATGGATTCGCTAGAAAATATTGGCTCTATAATAACTCAAATCAAGGATTCTACCTCTTCCGCAGCTTCTGCTGCTATGGGTACTGATGAAAAAGTAGCTTTAGCAAAAGCAGCCTATAGAATGGCTCAGCAAATCCAAACTGTAGTAGATTCAACAGTTTTCGCCGGAAGACAATTAATTGATGGCACTTTTTGTGCTGACTTCGTAATTGCTTCTAATGCTGCAAATGGTTTATTGACAATGGCAATAGATCTTACCACAAGTAATGCTGATTTTAATGTTGCATCTAATAATATGAACTTAAATGCAATGAAAGTTCCTACTACATTTGCTGGAGTAACTGGTTTAAATATGGCTGATTTTAATGCTGTGTCTGCTTCTGATTTAGGCATTTTTAGTTCAACAGCTATTAATACAACGCTTGTCTCTTTAGCTAATGCTATCGACAATGTAAATAAAACTGCATCTTATGTGGGTGGTATAGTAAATAGGCTTACTTCTCAAGAAGAATTACTAAAGAGCCAAATCACAAATTACAATGCAGCTATTTCAAGAATCGAAGATACTGACGTCGCTTTAGAACAATTGGAATTAGTAAAAGCACAATTTTTGCAGAGTGCTTCATTAACGTCTTTATCACAGGCTAATGCGAATCCGCAACAATACTTGCAATTGATACAGGGCTAAGAATATAATTAAGAAATAAAATTATTATTTTTAGAATAATTTTACAAAAGATAATTAATCAAAATAAGCATTTAAGATTATTTTGGATTAATCTAAAATTAAATTCATTTAATTTAGTTTAATAACTATTTATTTTTTTATACTTAAGATATAGTTATTGCCCAAAATGAATCTTTCAATTGAAGTAATTAGTGGGCCTCCAGCCAATTACTACCACTGCCTACCTCTGCGATAATGGGGATATCGCCTAGAGGTAGAGCAGTTTCCATTTTTGTTTTTACAATGTTTTTCAAAATTTCTAATTCATCTGGATAGCATTCAAAAACTAATTCATCGTGGACTTGCATAATCATTTTTGATTTCAATTTTTTATCACGAAACTCTTTATAAATATTAATCATTGCGATTTTAATCATATCAGATGCAGTACCTTGAATCGGCATATTAATTGCAGCTCGCTCAGCTGCCGTTTTAATATTTTTATTCATACTATTAATATCCGGAAAATATCGTCTTCTACCTAAAAATGTCTCAGTATATCCTTTTTGAATTGTTTTTGATATTGTATTTTTCATATAATTATCAATACCTGGGTATTTCTCAAAATAATTCTTAATGATTTCGCTACTTTGATTGCGGGTTAATCCTAATTGTTGAGCTAATCCAAAAGCCCCAAGCCCATACATTATGCCAAAATTTACTGTTTTCGCAATGCTGCGTTGTTCTTTCGTTACTTGAGAAATATCAATATTATTTAAAATAGCTGCTGTAGCAGAATGAATATCTTTATTCTCAATAAATGCTTCTTTTAAATTTTTGTCTTGGCTAAAATATGCCATAATTCTTAATTCAATTTGCGAATAATCTGCTGAAAGAATGATATTTCCATTTTCACCAATAAATGCTTTTCGCACTTCTTTGCCCAATTCAGATTTAATTGGTATATTTTGCAGATTTGGTTCGTTTGAAGAAAGTCTACCGGTATTTGTCCCCGTTTGATTATAATTTGTATGAAGTCTACCAGTTTTATTATTAATCATTAATGGAAGTGCATCGATATAAGTTGATTTTAATTTCGCTAATTGACGATATTTTAGCAAATAATCTGCAATCGGATAAGTGTATTTTAATATATTTAGCGTATCTACATCGGTAGAATAACCCGTTTTAGTTTTCTTTAATGGAGGTATCATCATTACATTAAAGAGAATTTCACTTAATTGCTTTGGCGAATCGATATTAAATTCCTCACCAGCTTCTTTAATAATATTATTCCTTAACTCATTTATGTCTTTAGAAATTACTTCAGAGATCTCATTTAATCCTTTATCATCTATTTTTACGCCGGTATATTCCATATCAATCAGCACTTCGATTAAAGGAAATTCCACTTCTTTTGCTAATTTTACTTGATTTTCATCAATTAATTTTTGCTCTAAAATATTTTTTAGTTTTAGAGCTACATCAGCATCTTCGCAAGCATAGTTGGAAATATTTTCAGGATTTATTTTAGTCATTGGAACTTGCCCCTGCTTTTTTGTCCCGATTATAGACTCTATTTCTATTGGTGCATAGTTAAGATATTTTAAAGAAAGAGAATCTAAATTAAGTGCAGAATCAGGATTTAATATATGTGCTGCCACCATTGTGTCAAATGAAATTGGCGATACATTTATTCCATAACGCTTTAATATAATTGCATCAAACTTTATATTTTGACCAGATTTATCAATATTTTGATTTTCTAAAATTGGCTTTAATAATTTAATTGCCTCATTAACAGGTATTCTCTTAAAATTATCTTCATTTTTTACTTCAGAAGAAAATAGATCAACTTGTTCAATTATTTTATTATGGGAATCTTCAACAGCAATATAATATGCTTCATCTTCATTAATCGAAATAGAAATTCCAGCAAGCTCACAATTCATTTTATCTAATGAGCTAGTCTCAGTATCTATAGAAATTAATTTTGCCTTAGATAAATATTCAATTAATTTCTTCAAGTCATTTATTTCATTTATTAGAGTATATTTTACTTTATTTTTATCAAATTTATGAATTTGATTTTCATTATCAGCCTCTTCAATTAATATAGACTCAGAAATAATTTCATTATTAGCAACAATTTCAGTATCAGAGAGCCATTTTGCTTTAAATTGATTAAAGTTTAATAAAGTAAAGAAATCCATTAATTCTTTTGAATTAACTGCTTCCATTTTATAATTTATATTGGTGAGTTCTAAATCAGTTTTAATTGTTACTAATTCCATAGCTTCAAAAGCACTATTTTTACCATTAATTAATTTTTCTCTTACACCTTTTGGCATCACTTCTTCTATATTATTATATAGATTCTGAAGATTTCCATATTGTTGAATAAGCGGAATAGCTGTTTTGTCTCCAATGCCCTTCACCCCCGGAATATTATCTGCTGTATCACCTATTAAAGATAAGACATCTCGCACTTGCTCAGGCGAACCACCAAATTTTCTCTTGACTTCAGCAAGATCTACTAATTTAAAATCTTGATTTCTATCGCGAGATTGCTTTAATATTTTAATTCTCTCATCTACTAATTGGTAAAAATCTTTATCCTCTGTTACGCAAAATACATTCATATCGCTAAATTGCTTAGCAATCGAACCAATAATATCATCAGCTTCATATCCAGGCATTTCTATTTGAGGTATGCCTACAAGGGAAAGAAATTGTTTAATTCTAAGTAATTGTGGCACTAATTGCTCTGGAAAAGCATCTCTATTGGCTTTATAATTTTCATAAATTTCATGTCTGAAGGTAGGAGTAGCTGTATCAAAAGCAACCAAAATATTATCCGGTTTTTCTTTCTTTATTAAGGAATGAATTAAATTAATAAAACCAAATACTGCAAAAGTAGGCTCTCCGCTTGGAGATTTTAGATTTGATTTAAGCATTGCGTGATATGCCTTAAATACGTACGACATTCCGTCAATGAGATATATGTTTTCCATTTTGTTATTGATATAGTTTTTATATGAATATATTACGCTAGCAATTAAATTTTCTTTATTACATTTAATTCCAATTTATGTATAATTGACGAATTAAAAATATTAGATTATATTTTTTTATTCTGAATTATATTTGTAATTTCGAAAATATAAAAATGTGCATTGATTTGGTATTAGATTTATTTATTGAAATTTTTTTTCTATCAATTGTCAATAAATAAACGAGAAACAGGTGAAAATCCTGTACGGTAGCGCCGCTGTAACGGAAGACAATAGATTCAATAACTTGGTCACTGATTATAATTTTTTTTAATAATTGGGAAGGCCGGATCTAAAGGAAGACTCCGAAGTCAGAATATCGACTAATACTCGCTCATTGCGTTTTTATTTGAATTAATAAAGACGATAAAACATCTGCGCTATACAGATGCTATGAGGAAATTCAGCATTTTTCATTCCGATTAGTGCATTTCTTCTATTATTATATTTAATTGTTTTTTTGAATCATTCTTCAAATAAAAAAACAGTAGATAAGTCTAAAATAATTCATAGAATTAGATAATAAATTTATTAACAATTAAAAGAAAGTATAATAATGAAAAAAATGTACCTCTTATCATCATTAATGATATTTATCTTCGTGCTTAGCTTTAATTTGCTAAATGCACAAACTGGTTTCACTAACAAAGCTACTTATACTAGTGGAACTCAACCAGCTTATTTCTTCACAAGTTCAGATAACTCAGCTGCGACACCTTTTTTCATTTGTGCCGGGCATGATGCAAATTTCAACTTTAAATTTGATGAAGGAGATATTAGGGCTTCTGCATATGATTATAAATCAAAATATTCTAATCCTATTGTAAAAGCTAAAGACTTAATGCTCGAAAGTGTGTCATTCAATTTAAGACCGGGTGTCGATGAATTAGAAGCTAAAGTATATATTCCTTCTAGCGATTATATTTTTATTTATCCATTCCCATTTTTTAATAAAAAGCTAGATAGCGTTAATGTTCCAAATTGCCGAGCAGCGGAAGTTGATGAAAATTCCTTATATGTAGCAAGTGGAGATTATACTAATCCCGGTAAAATCTATAAATACATAAAATTTAACTTAGAACTTAAAGACTCGATTGAAACTGATTTATTACCATTTCAAATTATGTCTTTACCAAATTCTACTCTTGCATATTTAAACGAAGGTACTTTTGGTACACCTAATGGAAAATTAGTATTTGTAAATAGTGTTTTTGAAAAATTCGAAAAAGCAAAAGAAATCATTTTGGGTGATACACCTAATCACATTGCAAAATGTGGCGATTATTTATATATTACTTTAAATGGTAGTCATAAAGTAATTATTGTTGATTGGATGTCTCAAAATGTATTGGACTCAATTCTTATCCCAACTACTGGTTATGATGGTCCTCGCCAGACATTAGTGCTTAATCCAAATAATTCTGCAAATTACAAAGATTTTTATTTCTACACAACTGCTTATGATTGCCATGTTTATTATGGTCAAGGAACTTCAATAATTGATAAAAGCGAAAATAACAGTAAAAAAAGAGAAGCTATTGGTTACTTCCCTGATAATGGTGCAATTATTGTAACAGATGTATCTAATGCAGATTATTCTCCAGCAAATACAGTTACAGTTTATTTACCTACTGTAGGAGTCAATGAACAAAATATTTCTAATTTAAGTATTTATCCTAATCCATTAAAAAATATCATTAATATTAAATTAAATGATATTGACAATGCTGATTGCTCAATTAAAATTTATGACGTTTTAGGAAATACTGTATCGCAAGCAAATACTCAAATAATTTCAGGTGGTTTAAGCTATGATATATCAAATTTATCTCTAAGCAATGGTACTTATTATATCAATATAAATACTTCAGATAAATTATATAAATCAAAATTTGTAATTAAATAATTAACTTACAAATAAATAACACAAATAGCTTTTATCTTGAATTTGCCCAATAAAATATTGCAAAAGCAGCACGTTTCTATAGACATTTATTTTTTAAATAAATTAGCTGCTTTTGCATATTTTCTTTTTGCGATATTCGGAATTGCCCATTGCGAATTATCAGCAAATAACACACATTTCTCAAAAAAAAGCAAATCTCAAAAAGATACCCTAAAGTTTACTTCACCTGAAGTTGTGATTATAGGAAATCGAATAACCACTCAAAACACTATAAGCTCTGCCTCAACTACTTATTTCAGCAAAGAAGAAATAAGCAAAATTCCAGCTCTGCAAATAAGCGATATTATTAATAAATCTCCCGGTGTATATATTAAAAATTATGGCGGAGCAGGCGGTATGAAAACCGCAAATATTAGAGGTACAAACGCATCACAGAGCATAATATTGCTCGATGGTGTGCAATTAAATTCAAAGCAAAATTCAATCTATGACCTGAGCCTATTGCCACTATCGTTCATAGAAGAGATTGAAGTTACTCGAGGAGGTTCTTCAGACATATTTGGAGCAAATGCCTTAGGAGGAGCTATTAATTTGCTCTCTCCGAAACAAAAAAGCAATACATATAAAATTAATTATAATCTAGGTAGTTATAACGAACATAAATTATCACTAGCTTTGCCTACTTTTGAAGTAAATAATTTTCTTTTCACATTAGCAACAAGTGCACTATTATCAAAAGGAAATTACAAATTTAATTTCGATGAATATGGCGTTACAAATGAATTACAGCGAGAAAACTCTCAATTTGATAATTTCGGAATATTTTTTAATTCGGACTATTTAATTAATGATGTAAACTTCTTGAACTTCAAAACTATTAATACTTATACCGATAGAGGAGTACCGGGAGCAGTTGTACAAAATAGGATAGAATCAAAATACGCTACAATAAAAGAATTTTCTAGCTTTAATAATCTTTTATATAATCTACAAATTAATAACAATTACTTTGTAAAAATTAATTTAATAGGTAAATATAATCATCAAAAATACAACGATGACCAACCAAATGCTATAGAAACACTAAAAAGTGCTACATTTTTAAATACTGAATTTATTACCAATATTAACAATTTATGGAAGCTCCCTAATTTCAATATAAATTCTAATATAGAATATTCGTATTCAAATTTAATTGGAGATATGCTTGATAAATGTGTAGGAAGAGAAGTATCTCGTAATAATTTCTCTATTGCTCTTTACTTAGATAAAATTTTTCAAATTAAATCGAATCAAAATATTTCAATTACACCATCAGGTAGAATTGATTTATATTCCAATTTTAAGCCTTCATATTCTTATGCTATTGGTGGATTATATCAGCTGTCTCTAAAAAATAAAAGTATATTTGAAATAAAAGGCAGGTATTCCAATAATTTTCGTATTCCATCTTTTAATGAATTATATTATTTTAATTATGGTACATCAGATTTAAGACCTGAGAAATCTCAATCATTTGATTTATCCACATCATTTGCATTTGTCGATATTTTTAAATTTGAAATTAGTGGTTTTCTGATAAATACAAGAGACCAAATTATTAGTATTCCCAAAAATACAATTTCATGGGCAGCGATGAATTTAGGAAAAGTACTCACTAATGGCATTGAAATTTTATTATCCACAAGTGCTTTTGACAAAAAATTGCAAACTTCTTTTGCTTACACATTACAAGAAGCAAGAGATAAATCTCTGGAATCTCTTAATTATAATAAATTAATAATTTATACTCCTCAAGAGATATTAAATGCGACAATTTCATATTCTCCTATCAAACCTATATTTTTGCAGCTTAATGGAGAATATACCTCACATAGATTTTCTCTACCAGATAATAGTTACGAATCTATGCTTTCGAATTATTTAATTTTGAATTCATCAATTGCTTATCAATTTAATTATAATAAAATTGATTGCAGATTACAATTTGAAATCAATAATATTTTAAATAACAATTATCATATTATTTTAAATTATCCAATGCCCGGTAGAATATTTAGAATTGGGCTAAAATTAGAAATATAAACTTATGAAAAAAATTATATTATTATTACTCCTTACCGGATTAACTAATTTATTTGCTGAAAATAATTTCATTTCAATCGACACCGTATATAATTTTTCACCCGGTAGCGATCAAAACAATGGTCAAAGCAGTTTGTATTACCCAGCAAATATTTTTGGACTCCCCTATGAATTAGCTGATACATTAGTCCCAGTATCATCGCCTGAAGATTTACTATCGATTGGTTTAAATGGCGAAATTACAATTGGATTTAAAAATTATAAGATAATAGATAAGCCCGGTATAGATTTTATTATTTATGAAAATGTAATGTGGAATAGAATTGAGAAAAAATATTTTGTTGAGCCAGCTCAAGTCTCTGTAAGCTATGATGGGATTAATTTTATAGCATTTCCTTTTGATTCTGCCACTTTAAAAGGATGCGCCGGCATCAGTCCTACAAAAGGGAAAATGGTCAATATTGACATTTTAGCAAGTGGTGGAGATGGATTTGATATTGCTGATTTAGGTCTAAAAGAAATAAAATATATTAAAATAAAAGATATAACCGAAATTTTAAAAGACCCCAATCATTACTACCATGATCCTACAATTTCTGGGTTTGACTTAGATGCAGTAGTTGGAATTAATTACGAAAAAATATTTAATTCAATTGCTGACAATATCTCTTCTCACTTTGCTTCTCTAAAAGATATTATAAGCCAAAATCCAAATGCTCAATTAGCTTTTTATAATATTTTAGGTGAAAAACAAATTTCAAGTAAGTGCAAAGATTATGAAGATGTTATTAATCAATTACCTAACGGAAATTATATTGTAATTATAAAAATAGATAATTCACATAATGAATATTTTAAAATCAAAATATAAAATAATAATATTATTTTTTTCTTTTTCAATAGTTTTTACTTCTTGCGTAAAAGAACCAGTTTCTCCTTTAATATCATCTAATGATACATCATCAAAAGGTATTTATGTGATTTGCGAGGGATTATGGCATTATGATAATTCAGCATTATCAAAAATAAACGAAAATGACGGTAATATCATTCCTAATTACTTCCAATTAATTAATAATTATAAACTTGGCGATTTAGCAAATGGTGGTATAATGTATAAAAATGATTTATATATTGTGCTTACTACTCCTGCTATCATCGAAAAAATCAATTTATTAACCGGAAAGAGCATCGGTAGGTTAAAACTTAAGCCGGAATCAGATCCTCGCAAAATTTATATTCTAAACGATACTACAGCTTATATCACTAATTTGATGAATCACAGTGTGAGCGTAATTAATCCTCGCGATATGATTGATAAAAATATTGAAATAACTGTAGGACCAGCCCCAGAAAATATAAGCGGAGATGGAAAATATGTCTATGTTGCTAATTCAGGTTTTGGTGATTATCTTTATGATGAGCCCGGAGCTGGCACTATTTCAGTAATTAATTCTGCTAATAATAATGAAATCAATAAAATTCCATGTGGAGAAAACATTATTGAAGTCAAATATAATAAAAAATTAAATAGGTTATATGCATGTTACTTCCACTTACCATCGAATAAAGATTCTGTAGGAGGAATAGTCGAATATAGTTTGCCACACCAAAAGGAAATTAATAGATTAAGAAGCAGAGCTAATGCAATTGCTTTTTCTGAAGATGAAGTTGATATGTTTTACAATACTGATGAAGGAATTTATCGCATAAATTTACTTAATAATGAATTTAAACCTGAATTAATTATCAAAAATCCAAACCAAAAAGAAAAATGGTATTCTATTGCTCAATATGGAAATAAAATTTATATTGGCAATGCAAAAAATTATCAGACTAAAGGAGAAGTCATTGTCTATTCAATGTCAAATTTCTCTCAACCTATCGCTAAATATGAAGTCGGTCTAAATCCAAATACAATTATTAAATATTAGTAATTTAATTTTTGCTTTTTGCGATATACTATTTTAAAAATTATTAATTTTGTAATTCTTTACTTTATACATTTAAAAGTATATAGTAAAGTTATTTTATTAAACAGATATTAAAATAAATAGGATATATACAAAATGACTTCTAAAGAAATCAGGAATTCATTCTTAGAATTTTTCAAAAATAAAAATCATAGAATAGTACCAAGCGCCCCGGTAATTCCTCATGGCGACCCTACATTATTATTCACTAATGCTGGAATGAATCAATTTAAAGATGTGTTCCTAGGCAATGGCACTAGAGATTATAAACGCGCAGCTGATTCGCAAAAATGTATAAGAGTAAGCGGAAAGCACAATGATTTAGAAGAAGTCGGAGTCGATACATATCATCATACATTATTTGAGATGCTTGGAAATTGGAGTTTTGGTGATTATTATAAAGCCGAAGCAATACAATGGGCATGGGAATTACTTACTGATGTTTGGAAATTAGACCCTAAGAGATTATATATTACTGTGTATAAAAGCGATGACGAAGCATATAATATTTGGAAAAATTATGTGTCTGAAAATCATATTCAGAGATTTGCCGAAAAAGATAATTTCTGGGAAATGGGAGAAACCGGACCTTGTGGACCTTGCTCAGAAATTCATTATGATCGCACTTTAGATAATTCCGGGGCAACACTTGTAAATGCTGGTGTTCCGGAAGTAATCGAAATATGGAATTTGGTGTTTATTCAATTCAATAGAAAACCTGATGGCTCATTAGAAGAATTAAGTGCTAAATATGTCGATACTGGTATGGGATTCGAGAGAATAACTTCTGTTATTCAAAATAAAAATTCTAACTATGACACCGATATTTTTATGCCACTGATTAATAAAATATCAGAATTATCCGGTAAAAAATATTATCAAGAATTAGACAACCCCGATGGAATTGCTATGAGAGTGATAGCTGATCACGTCCGCACATTGTCCTTTGCTATTGCTGATGGAGCTTTACCCGGTAATGAAGGAAGAAGTTATGTGCTAAGGAGAATTTTAAGGCGTGCATCAAGATATGCTAAAAATCTTGGTTTCAAAGAACCAATGATTTATAAATTAGTAGAAATTCTAAAAACTGAAATGTCTGAAGTATATCCAGAGCTAATTGAGCAATATGAGATGATTACAAAAGTAATTAAAGCTGAAGAAGAAAGCTTTTTGGAAACATTGGAAAAAGGATTACAAATTTTCGACAAAATAACCGAAAAATTAAATAAACAAAATGAAAAAGTTGTAAGCGGAGAAGATGCTTTTCAACTATATGATACATTCGGATTCCCTCTCGATTTGACAGAATTAATTGCTCGCGAGCAAGGTTTTTCAATCGATATTAAACGCTTCGAAGAGCTGATGCAAGAACAAAAAGACCGCTCACGCGCAGCTCGTAAAGTCAATATTCAAGAAGTTGAAGTTCCTATTTTAGATGCAAGTACTGATTTCATTGGTTATGAACAAAATAATTGCGATGCTACAGTTTTATTTGTAAATGATAATCAAATTGTATTAGACCGCACACCGCTTTATACTGAATCTGGTGGACAAGTCTCGGATGCTGGGATTATTATAATAAATGGAACTTCATATCAAGTTATAAATTCTAAAAAGTCTGCTTCTGCTGTAATTCATTACACTGATAGAGATATTGATGCTAAAGTAGGAGATAAAGCACAAGTATCTTTCGATTTGAAAAACCGTAGAGCTATTATGCGAAATCACTCTGCTACACATTTATTGCATTCTGCTTTACGTCAAGTACTTGGCAATCATGTGCAACAAGCCGGTTCAGCAGTTTCTGCTGAAGCACTAAGATTTGATTTTAATCATTTTGAAAAAGTATCAAATAATGATATAGAAAAAATCGAAAAAATCGCAAATGATAAAGTTCTAGAAGGAATTGATGTAAAAATTAATGTTTTATCATTAGAAGATGCACGGAAAAATCCAGATATTAAAATGTTCTTTGGTGATAAATATGGTGATGTGGTGCGTTCTATTACGATGGATGAAAACTATTCGATAGAATTATGCGGTGGTACTCACGTAAAAAATACCTCTGAAATAGGACTTATTAAAATTGTTTCTGAATCTTCTATTGCTGCAGGTGTCCGCAGAATTGAAGCAGTTACAGGCGAAGGAGTCTTACAGTTTATCGAAAATCAAAAAAATGATATATTAAAAGAAAAACATACCATTGAGGAACTGCACTCAAAAATTCACAATTTAGAAAAAGAAATTTCATTATTAAAACAAGGTGATATTTCTAAAGGATTCGAAGAATGGGCGAAATCAGCAAAAATGGTAGGAGATGTTCGATTAGTTACTAAAATCATTGAGACTGACGATAAAGAAAGCGTAATAACCACTGCAGAAAATTTAAGAGATTTCCTCTCAAAAAGTAGTATTGGAGTATTAGCATGTGTAATTGATGGCAAAGCCCAAATTACTTGTGTAGTAACCGATGATATTAAAAACAAATATCCAGCCGGGAAATTAGTCGGCGATGCTGCTAAACAGCTTGGTGGTGGCGGTGGTGGAAAACCCCATTTAGCTTCGGCTGGAGGAAAAGATATTGAAAAATTACCTGAAGTAATTAATAATTTTTCAGAAATTATTAAGAAATTTGCTTAAAAATTAATGATATAAATTTTATAAAAGCTACTTTCAAAAGTAGCTTTTTTTTTAAAAATAACAATAATAATGTTGTTAATTACTTTTAAAAAACTTGTCGAAGCATAGACACAAGAATTTTAAGTGTGAAGAAGTTATTTTATGATAAATCAACACAAATTTTAAGTGATAATGAAAAAATATGTAGTTATAAAATTACTTCTTAATAAACCAACCCAAAGAACTGTCCCGCATCAATAGCAGATATTTACCTTGTGGAAGCTTTGATACATTAATTTCATTTATCTCCTGTAAATTATTATATTTTGCTACTTGCACAATCTCGCCTCTAATATTATAAATTAGAATATTTTCTCTACTATAATTAATATATTTTTCTTTATTTAGTATTTTTAAGAATACAATATCATTTACTGGGTTTGGAGATATTTCGCAATCAATATTAAATGAATCATCATTTACATAAGTTCTTCTATAACCTAGAGCTAATCTATCTATTAGATCCTTTTCATTTTCGGCAAAAGCAATAATAATATCGAATTTATTTTTATCGCCTTTTTGCATTGTTTTAGTAAATTTCATCCCAGATGCAGTTAATAAATCACCCATTGATGCAGTTTGTAGAGTTGTTCCGGAGTTAAAAACTGATGTTAAATTATATTTATTGTCATCAAAGCTATTAAATTCAAATCCAGCTGTTTGAGCAACTCCCCAATCATCAAAAGTAAAAGCCAAAGTAGCAATATTTTTATTTCGTTCGAAATTACTTACTATTTGTGCTGCAGATTTAATTTTATCCGCTTCTTCGGGTATGCCTTGAGGAAAATAACTGCTTAAATTTTCTGATGAATTAGGCAAATCCCAATCAAAAAATATCCCATAAGCTGGATTAGCAATAGATATTTTGCCATTATTTTGCAATTCTAATTCAATTCTGATAATCGGTAATGAGTCATCAACAAATGAGTACTTACTCGAAAGAGCAATATCGTAATAATCAGTCGAATTTGATAAATTTATAATACTAATATTGCTATTTTCCCCATTTAATCGCTTAAGCGGAATGAAATCATAAAAGCCTGAATATGATTCAGTACCAGCAGTAAAAACGTCTTGACCTACTGTAAGAGTAATTCCTGCTCTTCGCGATAAATAAGATGGTTCGCCATTAATTGTAAAGCCTTTACCGTAATCAGTTTTATCATTTATAGAAAAACCAAATCTACCATAATCGCTTACACTAAAGGTCAAAGTTTTGTTAGAAAAAGTTGTAATATCATCATTAAAATAAACAGGAAATATGAAATAATCAATGTAATTATTATCCTTATAAATATTCACTCTAAAAGCAGAAAAGTCAGGTTGATTGCCTGTAACTTTAAATTTAAAACCATTTATTTCAAAATCACTTTTACCTTTGATATTACTTATATTTACTTCTTTATTAATAAGTTCTATCCCATTAGAATTTCCAAAGTATTCTAATTTAAAAGTAATATTATCTGCATCTGCAAAATAGCTATGAGCATTTATTTTTATATTATATTCCTTATCTCTCTCGCTTAGTCTATTTATTTTATTATTTTCATTATCAAAAAAATCAATTTTTTGAGGTCTTAATGATATAATGCTCGATGGCGGATTATTAATTGCTTTCATAAAATTTACAAATCCGGGTAGAAAAAATTCATAACCTAAGTTATTATCTCGCACATCATCGACACAAAGCCTTGCAAATTCTATGGTCTCTATTGGATTTAATTCTGGATATTTCGAACGAATCAATGCCACAAATCCCGAGATAATCGGAGTTGCATAAGAAGTTGAATTTGTCGAAATAGAATATCCATATTTATCGATTGATTTATTAGTACCAGGGGCTAAAATTGATGTTTGTAAACTTAATGTAGTAGTCGATGATATTGCATTACCATAACTATTTGAAGCTCCTACTCCGAGTACACCACTATAATTAGCAGGATAATATACATCATTTAAAGAACTTTCGCCAGCTCTATTCCCACTTGCAGCGACTACTACTACATTCCGAGAAATTGCGAAATTAATTATATCTTGTTCAAATTGTGAAAATGGTTTGTTTGCCTTTCCCCAACTGCAATTTACTACGCTTAATCCACGCACTCCAGCATAAATAATAGACTGATAACCATATCTTACGCTGCTACCTACAGCCACTTTAATTGGAAAATATTTACATTGATTCCCAGCTCCAGCTATTCCAATTGAATTATCTGTTGTAGCAGATGCTATGCTTGTTACGATTGTCCCATGATCTACATCTGGATTATTCACATAATCTTTTTCTGAATTATCTTCTTTAAATGCAAAATTATACCCAGCATAATCATCTATATAACCATTATTATCATTATCAATACCATCGCGGGGGATTTCAGCAGTATTATAAGCGATATTATCTTTTAAGTCAATGTGAGACACTTGAGTACCTGCATCGCTTATACCAATAATAGTGCTACTTGAGCCAATTAATCCTTTTGAAAAAGCTTCTTTTGCTTTTATGCTTTCTAAAGAAAATTGGTCTTCATACCATTGGTCATTAGGTTGCTCTGGTGAGAGTAATTCATAAGTGTAATATGGTTCTATTGCTTCAATTTCTGGATATTCTTGTTTAATTTTTTTTTCAAATTCTTTAAATGGAATATCGGTATTATATAATAAAATGTACGTTCGGCTGATTTTATCACCAATTTCATCATTTGCTGATAGAATATTTGATTTTTTAAATTGCAAAGAATTTGACAAATTGTTTGGCAAAAGTGGAATTAATTCAAATCCATTATTTTTGGATTGAAATTTACTTTTGTTTGTATTTGGTTTTAGTCTAATCCAAACGGCACCTTCTAAAGTATTGATTATTTTACCTTTGTAATTTATATTTATCTCTTTTCTATTATTTATATCTTGATTAAGAAAGTCTTGAGATGTTGCGACATTAATTGAAAAAATAATAACAAATAGTAAAATAAATGATTTATATATGGAGCAGAATTTCATTTTCAGTAAAATCTATTTTTATAAAAAATAATTATATCAAAATTACAAAATTTTATCAAATTAATATATCATTTTGTTAAATTAGTATTTATTTTTGTAATTATTTCAATTAATATGATTTGTCTTGAATCGAAAAATAATAAATATTATACAAAATAAATTCAAAATATCTAAATTTGAATTATTTGCTGTTGGAATTTTGTTTAGTGGATTAATAATTGCAACAATAATTAGCTTAGTTAAAGATATAGATGGTTTTGATGAAAATAAAATATTCGAAAATGAAATAAATAAAATTGCTCGACAACAACAAAAATCATATACTGGTAGCGAACCAATTGCGATCTCTCAAAGTCGAGATATAAATAATAATATTCAGCAATTTGTACCGACTGATATTTCTCAAAATCAAATTGATAATAATGATAACCTTTTTCAAACGCACAAAAAAGAAAAACTATCTATAAATGAAAAAATAAATATCAATTCAGCTAATAAGGCAGATTTAATGAAACTTCCGGGAATTGGTGAGAAAATGGCAAATGAAATTCTTAAGTATAGAGCTAAAAACAAATTTAATAAAATAGAAGATATTATGAAAGTCAAAGGCATAGGATCAAAAAAATACAATTCTATGAAAAATAATATTATCGTAACATAAAAGTCAAATCAACCGTAATATACAATATGCTTTAATTTATTAACTAATAAATGATTAAAAGGAATTATTAAAATGAAAAATCTAAAACTTATTATTTCAATTACTATATTATCTATATTTTTTAATTTATTATCATTTAATGATACAAAAGCTGCAGATCCACCAAGAATAAAAGAAATCAGAGCTGAGTATACAAAATGGCAAAAAGTTATTAAAAATAAACTTAAAAAGGCTGATGTATTATATATGTATTATGATGAAGAATTATATAGAAATGACGAGGAGAATGACATTGATATAGAATCAAATTACAAAAAATATCAAATATGGTTAAAGAATCAAATAGTTGACGAGACAAAAATTGAATATGAACAATTTGATAAATTTAGAATAATCACTGACGACAAATTAGGTACTTATATAAATCAATTTACTACTTCTCTTTCTGGAGATTGGAGTATCGTAACTGATTATTATTATGATAAAAATGATAAATTAATATTTATTTATTGGAATGCTACTACCACTTATAGCGAGACTGGATTATCAACAACTGAAAGACGCTTATATTTTGATGAAAATGGAAAATTAATTAGAAGATTAGAAAAAACTTTTGACCCCAGAACGAAAAAAAAGGTAAACTCATTTCAGGAATTCAATGAAGTAGAATATAAAATAGATTTAAAAGAAATGGATTTTTATCCTCATTGGAAAAATACTGACGAATAATATTTAACAACTAAAGATAAAGGGTATGCAGTTTTTTATCTCTGCATACCCTAAAATAGTATATATGTAAGGAATTAAAGATTACTTAAGTGGTTTAAGTGGTTTTACAAAATACATAATATTTTTATCAACGGTATTATTTAAAAATGGAGCAATTTTTTGCTTATAAGTATTTTCTCCGCCGATACCAAAATCGTCATCATTTACTATTGCAATTAAATTGCTGTTAATAATAATTAGACCTTCTGGTTTGTCGTGTGGATATCCACTTATTGACATTATATCAAATGCTAATTCTTTGCTAACAGCCTTAATGCCAGCTGCTTGAATTTCTTCCGGTGTGCATTGCTCGAGAGTCTTACCATTTATCATTCTCCCAGTTTCTAAATTTGAAGTAACATCAGTAGCTCCAGTAATATCAATTTTATATAATAATTTAGAGCAAGATGCATCTTTTCCAGGCATATTGCCATCTCTTTCAAGCACAAGGAAAGTATTATCTGTAATTGCAACTATATCGCTATTAGCCATATCAGTATTGTCAATAATATATAAGTACTCTTTAGATTCTCCAGTAGCTATATCAAAGAATAAAAGTCTACAAATTTTTGATGACTTTTTGATTGATTTATCTGGATTATATAAAGGAGATTGCATCATTCCAACTAAATATTTACCATTTGGAGTAATTGTAAGCCCCTCCATACCTCTATTTGCACGGCGTTTGCCAAATACTGCAGGTATTTTGCGTGATGTATTAAAAGCATTAATTCTTTCGATTTCTTTTCCGTCAGAATTTAGATGAACTATATGAGGACCATATTCATCTGAGATCCAAAATGTACCATCTTGCATTGCTACTAAACCTTCTGGATCTAATCCATTTTGGTCAAAATTCAAAACTGAACCATTAATATCTAATGGAGTTTCGCCTGTATTACCTCCCATTCCAGCAGGATTTGGCAAACCAGTTATTTTTTGCCCAGCAGAATTTTTCATTTCGATAATGTTTACTAATTTTAGCGAATCGCCATCTAATTTAAATTTGCCAATTTGTGGTGTAAATTCAGGGTTTGAGAAGATTTTTTCGTCGCTATTTCCATCAATATTAGGTCCCCTATCTGTCATAATATAAAAATAACCACCTTGCATTGCAGAGGCAGACCCATAGCCACCATTATAAACTTGCACACCATTAATTGATTTAATTAACGTGTTTTTATTAACGAAGGCTTTTGTAGGATATGATGCAGGAGTAACTGTATTATTGTCACTATCACATGAAGTAAATAATAATACTCCAGCAAATAATAGTAAAATACTACTAAATTGTCTTAAATTCATTCTTTTTCCTTTAGAATTGTAATTAATATATGTTATTAAAAAGAACACAAAATTACAATTCAATTTTTAAGCAAAAATTAAGGAAATGTTAATATATAATTTATTCTAAGAATTTAATTCATTACTTCTTGAAATTTTCTTTTTATTAAAAATAAATGGGAAAATTTCAGAAATCAATACCCCACTAATGAGGATAATACCTCCAATTATTTCATAATTCTTAAGAACTATATGCTGGAAAATTATAGCAATTGTAGTTGCAAATATTGGTTCTAATGAGAAAATTAATGCTGCTTTTACTGGAGTTGAGTATTTTTGCACTCCTGTATGAATAAATGTAGCAATTACAGATGCCATGATTGCATTAAACCCTAATGAAATTAGCAATGCATTGCTCCATTGAATTGAAATATTGCCACTATCAAAGATAAACAAGGTTAATCCAGCTAAAGGAGCAGCTGCAATATATTGTAATACTACCATTTGAGTAGTCCTTTTTAAGCTATCATGACCACGAGTAAAAATATCCATATATGTCAAAAAATAGCCCCATACTACTGTAGAAAGCAATGTAATTGCATCACCAATATTAATATTATTAAAATCTGGTTTTGTAAAAATTAATAAGCCAATTGAAGCTACAATTACACCAATTTTTTGCCATAATTTAATTGGTCTTCGTTCAATAAACCAATATACAAATGGTACCGTGCAAACTACAAGACCTGTAATAAAAGATGATTTTGGGATAGTAGTATATTTTAATCCAAAAGTCTGCAATAGAAAACCAATTCCATAAATTAATCCGAGTATTATTCCTTGTTTTACAGTTTTTTTGTCGATTCCTTTTAAATGTCTGCCAAAAAAGATTAACAATATTAGTAAAGCAATTCCAAATCGCAATAGTACATACATTGAAGGAGAACTATATTCTAATCCAATTTGGGTAAAAAGAAAAGTTGCTCCCCAAATCATAGTAACAACTACTAACAAAAGCTCAGCTTTCCATGATTTCATATTCTTAAGTAAATTATTTTAAAAGAAGAAAATTGCGTTTTACAAATAAAAGTAATATTAAAAATAATATTTAACTTCATTCATTTGTATTTTTTACATTTGCAGAATATTAAAATACTAATTTTCTTGGAATTTTTTTATATTTTTGTAATCCGATAATTTTCAATTTATTATCGAATATTTAGTTAAATACATAAAATTTTAGATTTATTGATTTTATTTCTTTTTTAATTAATCAATAAATAACACTATTACAAAGTCTTTAAAATGATAAAAAGTATGACCGGCTTCAGCAAATCTGAAGTTAATGAAAATGGTATAAATGTAGTAATCGAAATTAAAAGTCTAAATGCAAAAGGTTTAGATATTTCTACAAGAATGCCAAGAAATCTCAACCATAAGGAAATAGACTTAAGAGAAATTCTCAAGAAAAACATAAGTCGTGGCACAATTAATATAAATATTAATGTAAATCGGACAGATGATACTCAATATTTTTTGTTTAATAACCAAGCAGCTAAAGCCTGCTACGATTCACTTAATGAATTTAGAAAAGAGTTAAAATTAAAAGATGCCGTTAAATTAGATCATATTATTCATTTTGCTAATTCTTTCCCAGCTCCTGAAGCACCAGATGAAGCCGATAAAGAATGGCAAATAGTTCTGAAAGCACTTAAAAATGCTGTAATTAACTTAAATAAAATGAAGACTGCCGAAGGGCAACAAATTTCAAAGGATATTACAGCAAGAATGAAAAATATTTCTACGACAATTGATAAAATTGAACAAATTAGTGCTAATAAAATCCCTGAAGAACGCGAAAAATTAAGAATGAAAATTGCTCAACTCTTCGATAGCGATGAAATTGATGAGCATAGGATACAAATGGAATTAGTTCTAATCGCCGACAAATTAGATATTTCTGAAGAATGCGTGAGAATGCGTTCTCATATTAAATTCTTTTTCGAAATATTTAAGCAAAATGAACCTGCAGGCAGGAAATTAAATTTCTTGATGCAAGAAATGAACCGTGAAGTTAATACCATTGGTTCAAAAGCTAATGATATTGAAATTTCTCACTTGGTTGTGGCAACAAAGGAAGAACTCGAACGCATCCGCGAGCAAGTACAAAATTTAGAATAAATACTAAAAATAATCTAAATGTATTTTATTAAAAGAGTTCTATTTATTTACATGTAGAACTCTTTTTATTAATAATTATTTATTACTATTTAGAATATTACAATTGTTAATTTTCTGTTAATGAATGACTTATATTAAGTTAAAATGCAGTTAATTTATATAAATTGTTAAGAAATATCATTATTTTTGAATTTATTTTAATATGTAAATCAATTAATTTAGGTACAAATGATATGAGCCAAAATTCTAATAATCTACCAAATGAAACTTCATTCTCTACTTCACCTATCAAAACTGTTGTCGTAGTAGATGACGAACCAGATATTTTAGAACTTGTGTCTTTAAATTTGAAAAAATCAGGATTTAAGACTAAAGAATTTTTAGATGGTAATTCATTTTTTGAATATATCCAAACTGAAATCCCAGATTTAATAATTCTCGACTTGATGCTCCCCGATGCCGATGGCATGGAGATCTGCAAAATGTTAAGACATAATAATAAATTTTCTCATTTGCCAATCATTATACTCACTGCAAAAGGTGACGAAATGGATAAAATTCTTGGGCTTGAAATCGGTGCTGATGATTACATCACTAAACCTTTCTCTCCGAGAGAGCTTACTGCCCGCGTGAAAGCAGTATTAAGACGCGATGAAAATGTACATAAGACTCAAAAAGTAAAAATCGGCGATTCAATTGAACTCGATTTACAAAAATATGAAGCATTTGTAAATAATATCAAGATTGAGTTGACTTCGACTGAATTTAAAATCTTGAAGTTATTATCAAGTCGAAAGGGTTGGGTCTATTCGCGAGAACAAATTTTAGACTATTTAGGCACACAAGAAAAAGGTGTATTAGATAGAACTGTAGATGTACATATAAAAAATATTCGCGAGAAATTAGGCGAAGCAAGCCATTACATTAAAAATATTCGTGGTGTTGGATATAAAATTAATGAATAAAAAGTATATATAAGTTTAAATACAAATGCGCAGTATATTTTCAAAAGTATTAATTGGATATATAATAATCATTTCGCTTATGGCTGGTTTGATATTATTTTTCACATTCGGTTCTATTAAAAATCATTATATGAATTATCTAATTAATGATTTAAAAAATAATAATCAAATGATAAATTCTCTTGCTGTGCCATATCTAAATAATAATTACCAATCTTTAGACTCAGCTGTAAAAGCTTTCTCAAAGCATCTAAATTACCGCATTTCAATAATTGATTCTAATGGCAAAGTCATCGCAGATTCTAAGGCTAATCCAATTAATATGGAAAACCATAAGTCAAGACCTGAAATTATTGAAGCTTTAAAATTGGGAAATGGCGTTTCATTCAGATATAGTAAAACTGTAGAAAATGAAATGCTTTATGTAGCAATGGCAGCACGAAATCATAATGTACCATTAATCATTATTCGCTCAAGCCTATATTCTAATTATGTAAATGATTTAATTGATGAATTACAAAATAAAGTGATTCAAATTGCTATAATTGTTTTTATAGTTGCAATAATCTTTGCGATATTCTTTGCTAAGAATATCACTAATCCAGTGAAAAAAATAGTCGATGCTTCAAAAATGGTTGCAAATGGTGATTTCAATGTAAAAGTAAATATTAAAAGCAAAAGCGAAATAAAAGATCTAGCCAATAGCTTTAATTATATGACAGAGCATATTGATTCGCTCTTTGTTCAGCTGAACAAAGAAAAAGAAAAACTAAATGCTTTAATCAAAACACTTCATGAAGCACTCATTGTTGTTGATGATTCTGGTAAAATTATAATAGCCAATAATGCTTTCGAAGACTTGATTGAAAATAATAACATTATAGATAAATATTTTTGGGAAGTAATTACCGATGCATGCTTTAATGATTTATTTAAAAGCATTAGAGAAAATCGCACTAACAAAACTGCTGACATTTACTTCAAAGATAGATATTTCTTGGGTAGTATAAATCATATTTCAAGTCAAAATAATTTCGTAGTAATACTTTATGATATTTCTGATATCAAAGCACTAGAACAAATTAAGAAAGATTTTATCGTAAATGTATCTCATGAGCTTCGCACACCTCTTACTGCAATCAAAGGCTTTGTCGAGACAATGGAAGAAGATGCAAATAATGAACAAATTCATTACCTCGAAATTATACACCGCCACACTGATAGATTAATTAATATTGTAAATGATTTATTAGTTCTATCAAATTTAGAAGATGATAAAACTGAATTAGTATATGAAAAAATCAATCTTGAGACATTTACTAATAATGTTTTGCCAATCTTCCAACAAAAAATAAATAATAAAAACATAAAAATAAAAGTCAAAATAGCTGAAGATACTCCTGAAATTGAAGCTGATCAGTTTAAGCTCGAGCAAATGTTTATTAATCTAGTCGATAATGCTATTAAATATACTGATTTAGGTAGTATTAAGATTAAAATTAAACCTATTATATATAATAATAAAGAATGTGTAAAAATAGAGTTTTCTGATAGCGGAATAGGTATGACTAAAGAAGAATTAAACCGAATTTTCGAAAGATTCTATGTAATTGATAAATCACGCTCTCGAAAAGTAGGAGGTACTGGACTTGGGTTATCAATTGTAAAACATATAGTTCTTTTACATAAAGGAGAAATAAGAGTAAGTAGTCAAAAAGGTGAAGGAAGCACTTTTACAATTATTTTACCGATAAAAAAAACATCAGATAAGATATTATAACAATATTAGAACCTGCGTGTTTTTGCTCTGAGATAAATTATTAAATTTACAAAAGCAACATAATAATAAATTACTACCACCAACAAAAAAAAGAGCTTGCCGATTTTAAAGGCAAGCTCTTTATAGTTTATGAATTATTTAAATTCATCTATTAAATCGCCACTATTTAGGAGTAGTAATATATACTTGAACTGTTCTAGATAATTGACGACCTACTGGAGTATCATTATCATAAATAGATACTGATTCGCCTACGCCGTGGATAATATATTTTGCATCAGATACTTTAGATTCTAATACTTTTTTCACAGCTTCAGCACGTCTTTGAGATAATTTCAAATTATGATTTTCATCACCAATTCTATCAGTATAACCATATACATCTACAGTAGAGTTATATTTAATAGCAGGGATAATGTATTTTTCAATAATTTCCATATCGCGAGCAGAAATTTCAGCTTTATCAAAATCAAATAAAGTTAAACTAAATCTTGATACAGTTTTATCTGCTAATTCTTCTTCTTTTTTCTTAGTAATTGAAATATATTCAACTGGAATAGTTCCTTTTACTTCTTTTTCTAAATTAGCGTCGTTGCTTCTTACTTGTAAAGAGTATTCTACTGGCATATCTTCGCTTGCTAAATCATTTGGTGAAATAGCCCATTGAATTGTAGTTGGTTGATAATCACCGCGAATAGTTCTTAAGTTTCTGCCACCTTGGAATAAATCTAATTTAAATGAAGAAATTGGATCAGTAGAATTGATAATTGGAGTAAATTCAATTACGTCAGGAGAAGCTACTCTGAGATTATCGCCTGTAATATAAATTGGTTCTAATATTTTGTTGTCATTAGAAGAAATTTCTAATCTTCTGTTTTCAGAAATACCTTCAGGGCTTGATGCACTTGATGGTTTGCTTGGAAGACCAGAAGAAACTACTTTAATTCTACCATCAGAAATATTATAATTATTAACTAAATAATCTTTAGCTAATTGCGCTCTATTAGCAGATAAAGTTTTATTTTTTTCTTTTCTATTATCATAGCAACCAGTAATTGTAATAGTAGAATTAGGATTTTCATTCATCCTAGCACCCACAATATTTAAAGTGTTAGAATTAATTTTTTCTGCATCTGCTTGTAAATTGCTAATTGCAAAAGCTCCGGCTTCATTACTAGTTGATAATTGTTGATAATCGCCTGATACTTCTGTAGAATTTTCTTCAAAGAATACATAAGGTAAAAATGGGAATAATTCTGTATATTGTAAATCTTCTACTCTAATTGAAGTCATAGAATTACGTTGTCCATCACGGTTTACTGCATTAATTGAACCCATTTGCATTTCTAATGTAGATTCTTTCTTTTCTGGTATAATTTCTACCGGTACAGGAGCTGCTCCACCACCTAAATCAAAGGTTAGATTAAGACCTAAGCGAATTTGGCTTGCTGCCCAAGATGCACCATTAGGAAATACTAATTTATCATTGAAAGTAGTTACATCAGTAAATGGCAATCTGTAAGAAGCTTCTAATCCTAATTTCACAATGTCAGATAATTCGAAAATATAGCCAAGACCTAAAGCAAGAGCTATTCTAGTTTGTACCTCTGGAGTAATTTCAACATCATTATCTATAGTGGCAATAGTGCCAGGATTTTGAAAATCATTAGAATAAGAATATTGATTAACCATTGGTATTCCAAATTCTGCACCAACTAAGAAATAAAGTGGTCTAAGAGGGAGTAAATTATGGATCTGGAAAATTGGGGAAAGTTCCAAATATTCTAATTTCGCATCAAACTGATTTTGAGTTTTATACTCTGCATTAGTTGAAGTTTTAAAATTAAAATCTTGTTTAAACAGTCCATTCATCGTATTGTACCCCACTCTAGGAGAGAATACAAAATAATTTGAGAAAGGAATATAGCCAATTAAGCCAACATTAAAACCAAAATTTGTTGTGTTGGTATTAAAAGCACCATTATAAGTCTCAAAAGTACCATTTAGCATATCGATATTATAGTGGAAAGGAATATCCATAGTATGCATATTCATATTTAATCCACCATATAGACCAATGGCAGGTCTCATAATTAATAAATCATTAGTACTTTCCTCTTCTTGAGCATTCAATTGAAAAGCCAATAAGAATACGAATAGTACACCTAAAATTTTTTTCATCTTTTCATCTCCAAAGTTATTTATAAAAAATTATAAAGATATTTATCGTAATAATTAATAAAATATTTTAATTTAATTAAAAAAATTATTTATCTTCAATAATGATTTTATTAACGAGTCAACTTCATTTTTATTATTATAAAAGGCAAATGATGCCCTTGTAGTAGCTGTTAGCCCATACTTACATAAAATGGGCTCAGCACAGTGTTGACCAGTGCGAACAGCAATACCATCATTATCAAGCATAGTACCAATATCGTGAGGATGCACTCCATTTAAATCAAATGAAATTAAAGAACATTTTTCTTTTGCTTTCCCAACTATATAAATACCGGGGATTTCATTTATTTTACTTGTCGCATAGTCTAATAATTCTTTTTCGTAGTTATAAATATTCTCAATTCCGATAGAATTTACATATTCTACTGCGCTACCGAGTCCAATTACTCCAGATATATTTGGAGTGCCGGCTTCGAACTTAAAAGGTAATTCATTGTATTCAGTTTTATCGAAAGATACTGAAAGAATCATATCGCCTCCACCCTGATATGGAGGCATTTCATTTAAATATTTTTTCTTTCCATATAAAACCCCTACTCCCGTAGGACCATAGATCTTATGTCCTGAAAATGCCAAGAAATCGCAATCTAAGTCTTGTACATCAATTTTAATATGTTGGATAGATTGAGCTGCATCTAATAGCACAGGCACTCCATGAGAATGAGCAATAGAAATAATTTCTTTTGCTGGATTTATAGTCCCAATAGCATTCGATACATGAATAATTGACACTAATTTTGTCTTTGAAGTAAATAATGACTCAAAAGCATCTATATCTAATTCTCCATTATCATTAATAGGGACTACTTTGATTTTTATGCCTCTATCTTCGGCTTGAATTTGCCATGGAACTATATTTGAGTGATGTTCCATCATCGACAATATAACTTCATCGCCTGATTGCATATATTTTTTTGCAAATGAATATGCCATTAGGTTAATAGAATCTGTAGTTCCTTTTGTAAATATTATTTCATCATTGGAAGCAGCGTTAATGAATTTTTGAATAATCGTTCTCGATTTTTCATATTCCATAGTTGCTTTTTGGCTTAGATAATGTACACCGCGATGAATATTACTATTTACTTCGGAATAATATTCTTGTATTTTATTAATTACGCAAATAGGTTTCTGAGTAGTTGCTGCGTTATCAAGATATATAAAAGGTTTGCCTTTTATTTTCGTATTTAATATAGGGAATTCACTCCTTATTTTATCAAAATCAAATTTCATTAATTTCAATTAATTAAGCCTAAATAATGTATTATAAATGTAATGTTAAAATATAAATTGTCTAACAATTCAATTTAATAATTTACTGTCAAATAAACGCATTTCATTAAATTAAATTTTGTTTATATTCTATTTTTTATTTTTTCTTAAAATTTCCTTTTTTATCAACGATATGCTTTAAAAACTATAGGAAATAAAGAAATATTGGATATTAGATATTCTTTATTTTATTTGCAATTATATATTTTTTTTCTTTTTTTTAACAAGCTTTTCACCATTTCTAAACGTAATTATCAACATTATTTAATATTTTTGTAAATTCTTTTTTTTCCTGAACATAATTTGAAAACAATAATGAATATATATATTTTTTTAAAAACAAGATTTACATTAATTTCTCTACTAATTTTAGCAAATTTAGCGATTGGCATCGCTCAACCTCCCCCACGGAAAGTCCAGAAAGTCCCAAAGAATGTAATAATAATGATAAGCGATGGCTGCGGAATTAATCATATTAGAGCAACTAATTTATATCAATTTGGACAATATTCCGGACAGAAATATGAGTCATTTCCTGTTAAATTATTTATGTCTACTTACCCTGCTAAGTCTGAAGTTGGAAATTTATTAATGTATTCTCGAGGTTATTCCACCTATAATGCTTGGAATGATTTTAAATATGTGCTTAGCGATTTTACTTGTTCTGCTGCCTCAGGCACTGCCCTTGCCACAGGTGAAAAAACATATAATGGAGCTATTGGAGTCGATATAAATGGCAGTCCTTTAAAAAACCTATCTGAATTAGCAATAGAGAAAAATAAATCAGCTGGAGTAGTAACTTCAGTACAAATTTCTCATGCTACTCCTGCTACATTTGTAGCACATAATAAAAGCCGAAATAAATATTCAGAAATTGCAAAAAATATGCTTATTAATTCAAAGCTAAGCGTAATAATGGGTTGCGGACACCCATATTATGATAATAATGGTAAAGAATTATCAAAAGCTAATACTTTTAATTATATAGGGGATTCCTTAATTTGGAATGATTTGCTGAATAATTCTACTACACTTAATGGAAAGCAAGTGCAAGATATTTCTTTTGATGGAATACCAGATAAATGGAATCTAATCCAAGATAAAAATGATTTTATTGCTTTAGCTAATGGTGAAAATTTACCTGATAGAGTAATTGGAATAGCTAAAGTAGCACAAACTCTCCAACAAGAAAAAGACCTAAATACCTATAATTATTATCTTAACTCGAAAATTACAAAAAGCGAAGACCCAAATGAATTAATTAAAAATAGAATTAGCTCTGTACCAGATTTAGATATTATGGCAGAAGGTGCTTTAAATGTACTTAATAAAAATCCAAATGGGTTTTTCTTGATGATCGAGGGAGGTGCTATTGATTGGGCTGCTCACAGCAATCAAACAGCAAGAATGATAGCTGAAGAAATATATTTTAATAATGCTGTAGATAAAGTTATTGAATGGATTGAGCAAAATAGCTCTTGGGAAGAAACTTTACTCATTGTGACTGCCGACCATGAAACAGGCTATATCACAGCTCCATATAATGGCAATGAGAATATTGATTGGGAATTAATTCCTCAATCTCCTAAAGGAACTTTACCAAATATTCAATGGAATTCTATGGATCACACAAATTCATTAGTACCATTTTTTGCAAAAGGTATATGTAGCGAATATCTCAATTTTTTTGCTGATGAAATAGATATTAAAAGAGGTAAATACATAAATAATACTGAACCAGCTCAGTTATTATTCTTGTTGTGGAGATAAAAAATAAATTTTTATAAAATTATATTATATCTATCTATATCACTATTATGCAATTCGATTATAAAGATTATTCTGAAATTTCATAAATATTTGTATAATTTTTTCTTGACTTCCTAATACCATTTCTGCATCTCTAGTTGTTTTATATTTAAGTTTAAGTAAGTCCGGGAGGTTTCGCTGAGAAAGTTGGCTTACACCAGATTCTACATATTTGCTTAAAACGAATGAAATAAACTCTTTTTGATTGTCATTAAGAGAAGCTAATATATCTTTTTTACTTGCATCTACTCTTGCTTGACGAGTCTGAACTTTAAAATTGCTATTGAAAACATATCCCAACACGTCAAATAAATCGCTTTTTTCCATATCAACTAACTTTTGCAAATATGATAGAGAATGTTCCGGAAAACCTACATCTGATAATTTATTTAGTAGACCCGATCTTGTTTCTGGATTACTCCATATTTTTCGTAATTCTTCTTCGCTTTCGAAGTGGTTTGGTAATTCTCCTAACAAGTTATTTAAGAATTCTTCGGCAGTAATACGATTTCCATCAGCATTTAAAAATGTAGTAGTAGTCGTGTGTACGATTTCCCTCATTGTGTTATCAGATAATTTTATTTTTATAATTTTAATGCATTCGCAGGAAAGCTTTCCGCATTTCTCACATGGTTGTCTTTCTTCTGCTGGACACTTGCAGGGGCTTTGCTGGCATATAGGGCATTCTTTAGGCTGTTCAGATTTGCAAATACATGGGTCTTTGCCACATTGATTACAAATCACTTCAATAGGCTCGCCATCCCATTCCGGATCATAAAAATGATTAGAAGCACCCACAAAATCGTAAATTGTAAAATATTCCTTTTCATCGAATAATCGAGTACCGCGACCTATTATTTGTTTAAATTCTATTATTGATTTAACTTCACGAAGCAAGACTATATTGCGAATATTACGAGCATCTACTCCCGTTGACAATTTTCTTGAAGTAGTGAGAATTGTAGGAAATAATTTTTCGTTATCTTGGAATTCACGTAATTTTACCTCGCCTTCCTCGCCATCATCAGCAGTAACGCGAACACAATAAAATGGATGCTTAATACTTGAGTATTCGTTTATATAATCTCGTATCATTTTTGCATGCTCTTGATTGCTACAAAATACAATTGCTTTTTGCTCTTGATTAGCATCTTCTAAAAAGCATTTCACTCTATCAATTTCTCTCTCTTCAATCACAATATTTCTATTAAAGTCTTTTTCAATATAAGTCTGATCTTTATCAATTTCGCCTTGTAAGACAGTGTCTCCGGGAGAGAATTTATATTCGTCTAAGCTTGATTGCATTCGTCTTATTCTGTATGGAGTCAGAAAGCCATCATTTATTCCTTCTTTGAGAGAATAAGTATATACAGGATAACCGAAGTATTTATATGTATCGGTATTTTGATCATTCTTAGGAGTTGCCGTCAAGCCCAGTTGCACTGCAGAATTAAAATATTCCATAATTGCACGCCACTCGCTTTCATCGTTGGCTCCACCACGATGACATTCATCAATTATGATAAAATCAAAAAAATCAGAAGGATATTCTCCAAAATAAGGTTTAGATTTGCCCTCTTTACCTTGTGGTATCATAAATGTTTGAAAAATAGTAAAGAATATATTTCCATTTGTGGGGACTTGATTTTTTTCCCTAAATGATTTTGGTCTAATTCGCACTAAGGCATCACTCTCAAAAGACGAAAATGAATTATAAGCTTGGTCTGACAATATATTGCGGTCTGCTAGAAATAAAATTCTCGGTTTTCGTTTGCCATCTAATTGCAGATTCCAACGAGTTTGATATAATTTCCATGCAATTTGAAATGCAATAGCAGTTTTGCCGGTACCTGTAGCTAATGTAAGCAAAATGCGTTTTTCGCCTTTTGCAATAGCTTCCATTGCCCTTTTAATAGCAATTTCTTGATAGTATCTTAATTCCCAAGTACCATTTTTATTGTCGAATGGGATTTTTAAAAATTCTTTCATCCAGACATTTTGCTTAGAAAAGGTTTTTTTCCAAAGTTCCTCAGGCCTTAAGAATTTTTGTACCCTTTCTTCAATACCTGATGTCATACAAATTTCATAAATTTCATTTCCATTTGTGCTATAAGAATAGCTTAAATCCATTATTTTAGCATATTCTTTAGCTTGCGCAACACCTTCGCTTACATGTTTTTTCATGCTTTTAGCTTCAATTACAGCAAGTTTATGGCCTTTGTATATTAATACATAATCGGCAATTAATCGCTTGCCTCTATTGCCATTGGTAAGAATCCTACCGGCAGTAATATGGTATTCACGACGGATATGAGAATCTTCGACTACTCCCCAACCGCATTCTTTAAGCATTGGTTCTATTAATTCAGCTCTGGTTTCTGTTTCGTTCATAATAAATATTTCTGAAGTTTATAATTCTCCGTTAAATGCCTTTTGTAAAATACTTTTTTTAAGGTCTTCTAATTCTTCTATTTTCTGTTGGTATATATCTTCTAACTTTTGCGTTTCTGCACGCAGGGCGTCTAATTTCTTTACAATACGTTGTTGTACCGACCTATTCTTGGGAAAAGATATTGTAAGGTTTTCCCATTTTGATTTATTGATTATTGGTAGCGTTGCTTGTGCTCCTTTCCCTTCTAACAAAACTTTTTCTTGAAACTCTTTTGATGTCATTGCATAGTAAATGAATTTAGGTTCAAATTCCTTTTTTACAGTCAATGAATTGATTTGTTGATTGCAAGAAACTTCACATTCGCTAAAACCAACTTTTCCAATTGTTGCACCAATACATACCATAAGTATTGAATCACTTTCTAGTTTTCTACCTTTCTTCAAACCAATTTCGCTTAAACCTTCATTATCATATCTGATATCTCCAATTCCTGAAAAATCCACATCAGCAGGTTTTACGAAAGGGATAAAGTTACCATAATTTTCTATTTCAGCAGTTTTAGGTGTTGTTCCTGTTTGAACTTTTCCTATTTCAAGAACTTTCTTCTCTTTCCATCCCTCACCTTTTTTCTCAAAAATCTCTTGCAAATAATTTTCAAAAAGTGCCTTCGACAAGCTCAGGCACTGTTCGGCATTGGCTTTTGCTATAGCAATAGCCGAAAAACACTTGTCCAAAATTGAAACAATACGCTTTTGCTCTTTGAGTGGGGGAAGAGGGATTTTTAAATTCTTTAGTCCTGAATTTGAAATATGTATTATTCCTGTAGCACCAGTTATATACTTATCTAATTGGTCATAAGCTGAAGAAGTTTCAAAAAAATATGGTAAATATTTTTTGGCGAAAAGCCCTTTTGTTGGTCTTATAATATTTATGTCACCACCTAAAAAAACGCCTTCTTCATCAATTTCACGAGCAAGGAGCATATCTTTTTTAGAAGCAGTTGAAGTTCCTGGAATTAAAATATCACCTTCTTTGGAACAAATTGTCCCAATTTTATTTGTCTTTGAAATATTATTACTATTTATAAGAACATTTTTATGTTTAGTGTATAATTCTCCATATAATATACACTTATTTTTTCCATCTAATTCCAAATCAGATTTTCTTAAACCACTTCCCCTTTTCCATTCGATTGGTAAGTTTGCCAATTGTTCCTGCTTCATAACTTTTCCAAAATATAGTTAATGATTTCTGTGGTTTCGAGTGCCTCAACCACCTTAGGTCTCTCTATGGTGCCTGAGGTTCTCGAAGGCAATTCTGTGGTACTCGAAGGCAATTCTGTGGTTTCGAGTACCTCAACCACCTTAGAACTCACTTTGGTGCCTGAGGTTCTCACTTTGGTGCCTGAGGTTCTCACTTTGGTGCCTGAGGTTCTCGAAGGCACAAATGAGGATCTCTCTACGGTGCCTGAGGATCTCGAAGGCACTTCTGTGGTTTCGAGTACCTCAACCACCTTAGGTCTCACTACGGTGCCTGAGGTTCTCGAAGGCACAAATGAGGTTCTCGAAGGCACCTGATATGGTACATCTATATTCATTTTAAGTCTCTATATGCTAATGATAATTCTGGTAATAGTTCATGTTGTGAATTGATAAGAGCTTCTTTCTTTTTCCTGCTCCATCCTTGTACTTGCTTTTCTCTGTAAAATGCTTCATCAATTCTTTGGAATTCTTCAAAATAAACAAGCTTAACGGGCAATCTTTTCTTTGTATGGTTAGCACCTTCTCCGGCATTATGTTGAGCTATTCTCAGCTCAATGTTATTGGTACTACCGGTATAGTAACTACCATCGGCACATTCTAATATGTACATCCAACCTTTCATACTAATTTCGCAATTCCCTTTAATGTTTCAGAACTTTCTTTATCCAATGCTTTTATTTCCTCTAAAATAGCTTTCGGCTCGCGGAGGTCAGCTTCTTCTTTCTTATTTGG
>ENA-UOOK01000748-UOOK01000748.1-fermentation-metagenome-genome-assembly--contig:-NODE-748-length-43478-cov-6.421390_pt1 | contig 43478 bp, 27 predicted proteins | sample MGYA00245777_ERZ724023 | MGnify/ENA primary metagenome ERZ724023 (study PRJEB28704, sample SAMN03018312) | fermentation metagenome | biome: anthropogenic terrestrial biome; feature: soil; material...
GAAAGAGCAGGGGATAGGATCAGCCGCGGTGTCACGGCCCCAGCCCTAGATCGGGAGAAGAAGTGGCATTTTGTCCCATCAATTGAAGTTGGAGCCCAGGTAGAGACTGGCGATGAGCTGGGCACAGTCCAGGAGACCGAGGTTATTGTCCATAAGGTGCTGGTGCCACCGGGGCTTCGAGGAACAGTGTCCCAGATCGCAGAGGGCGATTATACAGTAGAAGAGACTGTGGCCACACTCCAGTCTGAGGCAGGAACCGCGGATGTTACTATGCTGCAAAAGTGGCCAGTGCGCCAAGGCAGGCCTTATAAAGAGAAACTAACGCCCAGTGAGCCCTTGGTGAGCGGACAGAGGGTAATTGACACCTTCTTCCCTGTGGCCAAAGGCGGCACAGCTACTATTCCCGGACCCTTCGGATCTGGTAAGTGTGTTTCAGCTGGGACGCCAGTAATGTTAGCAGATGGAACCCTCACCACCATGGGAGAGCTCTATGAGGAGGGCCAAAAGTGTGGTAAGGTAACGCGGATGGGCGCGGAAGAGACAGTGGAGCTGGAGCGACCCCTTGAGGTTATTGCCTTAACTGAGGATGGTCTTGCTCCACAAAAAGTCAATTTACTCTACCAGGGCAAAAGCGATAGTCTTCTGCGCCTCCGCACTCGTACCGGTAAAGTGCTGGAGGTCACGCCTGTCCATAAGCTCTTCCAGCTAACTGGCAGAGCAGAGATTAACGAGCGGCAGGCGAGGGAGCTTAAAGTAGGGGATTACCTGGTCTCTCCTCGAAAGCTGCCAAAGGTAGAGGGGGAGCAGAATTTAGATCTGGATCTGCCAGGGGACGTGCGGTTTGTGGATCAAGATCTGCGCGTAGAGTTATCTGGAATTGCGCGTGAGCTTAGAGCTTGTGGCAAACTGGATACAGTGGCCATTGGCAAAGATACCATCCAGAGTATTATCAGCAAACGGATAATGCCGTCTGTGGCTCATGGAGAGCAAATTTATGCAGCAGCCGGGATGAGCGCACCCGCTCCTCGGGAGTATCGGGGAGCACGCTCGGGTCAGGTTGTGAATATGCCGCAAAAGCTAACGGGAGATCTGGCGGAGTTGATGGGCCTTTTTATTGCCGAGGGTTACCTACGCGATGAGGGCACAATTGTGTTTACCAATAGTGAACACGTTCTCCGGCAACGCTTTTTAGAGCTACTGGATCGGGTATTCAAAGTTCGAGGTACCATAGAATGGCAAGATGGGAAAACACCCAATGTGCTGGTGCACAATCGGGTTTTGGTGAAGATTTTCCGCGGGCTCGAGCTTGATGGGAAAGCAGATAGCAAAAGACTGCCTCGTCAGGTCCTCCAGGGCTCCGATGAGGTTTTAGGTGCTTTTCTCCGAGGCTTCTACCTTGGCGATGGCAGTATTACAAAAGGCGAAATTGAGCTGACAACGGCTTCAAAAGAATTACAATTGGGTCTTTCTTATCTCTTGACTCGCTTAGGTATTTTCCACACCCTGGCAGGCCGTGAGCGGAAATGGAGAATCTTTGTGCGGGGTCTGGAGAATCTGAGGTTATTTTTAGCGTCAGTTAAAGTAGAGGGACTAGAGCACAGGAAGCTGGATTCAATTCGCGGGTACCTCGCTGAGAAAAAAACAAGTTATACAGCAGTTGATGTGGTGCCGCTGGCTCCTGAGTTTGTAGAGGAAGTCTATCGGCAGTCATCTGTAAGCTACACTACCCTCTATGAGGCTGGAGTTGAGATTCACAATTATCTCGCCGGGGAGCGCATGAGCACTCCCACCTTCCGTAAGTTTGCGCGTGCTGTGGCAGGAACTAACGAGAATGTGGATCGCCTAGCTGCACTTACCGATGAGGTCTATTGCGACGAGATCGTTGAGATTGAAGAGCTGGAAGGACCCCATAGCGTCTATGACCTGACAGTGCCTCATTATCATAACTTTGTGGGTGGCTGGGGGGCTAGCATCCTCCATAATACTGTGGTTCAGCACCAGCTAGCTAAGTGGTCTGATGCGGACTTAATCGTCTACATAGGCTGCGGTGAACGTGGCAACGAGATGACAGACGTGCTCCAGGAGTTCCCAGAGCTTGTGGATCCGAGGACAGGCGAGCCCATCATGAAGCGGACTGTGCTTGTGGCCAACACCTCTGATATGCCTGTGGCAGCTCGGGAGGCGTCAATCTATACAGGGATTACCATCGCTGAGTACTTTCGGGATATGGGCTACCATGTGGCCCTGATGGCAGACTCTACCTCCCGCTGGGCTGAGGCACTGCGTGAGATGAGCGGCAGGCTTGAGGAGATGCCAGGTGAGGAAGGATATCCTGCCTATCTAGGCTCCAGACTCGCTGAGTTCTATGAGCGCACAGGCCGGGTTGTGTGTCTGGGCAAAGAGGGCCGCGAGGCAACTCTCACTGCCATCGGTGCAGTGTCACCGCCAGGAGGAGACTTGTCAGAGCCTGTAACTCAGGCCACGCTGCGGATCGTGAAGGTTTTCTGGGGCTTAGATGCAAACCTCGCCTACAGAAGGCACTTCCCTGCCATAAACTGGCTCACAAGCTATTCCCTATACTCAGATCAGCTAAAAGACTATTTTGCCCAAGAGGTGGGCCAAGATGCCCTAGATCGCCGGGATGAGGCCCTCGGGATCTTGCAGCAGGAAGCAGAGCTTGATGAAATTGTCCGCCTGGTAGGTGAGGATGCTCTAAGCTTTGCGCAGCGGATGCTCCTAGCTACAGCAAGATCGCTGCGAGAGGACTTCCTCCATCAGGTAGCATATCACGAGGTTGATACATATACGCCCCTTGCCAAGCAAGCAAAGCTGTTGGAGCTGATCCTCAAGTTCCATCACCTAGGACTTGAGGCCCTAGAGCGAGGCGTGGAACTTAGCGAGATCCTCTCTTTGCCTGTGCGGGAGAGAATTGGTCGGGCGAAATATATCCCCGCAGAAAATATGGCTGAATTCGATGCCGTAAATAAGCAAATCGAAGAGGAGCTAAGCGGGGCCACAGAGGGGGAGAGAAAACTTGCTTAGGGAATATCAGACCATTCGTGAGCTTGCAGGTCCACTGATGCTGGTGGACGATGTAGCTGGCGTAAAATATAACGAGCTAGTAGAGATCATTATGCCCCAAGGAGAGCTTCGGCAAGGACAGGTGCTGGAGGTGGATGGTCCCAGAGCCTTGGTGCAATTATTTGAGGGCTCCCGGGGAATTGATCCTGAGGCCAGCCGTGTGCGGTTTTTAGGTCGGGGAATTGAGCTTGGTGTCTCCCCCCAGATGCTGGGGCGGGTGTTCGATGGCATGGGCAGGGCCAGGGATGATGCGCCAGATATTATCCCTGAAAAGCGGCTGAATATCAGTGGCTCTCCCCTGAACCCATATGCCCGGGATTATCCCCAAGAGTTCATTCAGACAGGGATCTCAACAATCGATGGACTCAACACCTTGGTTCGAGGGCAAAAATTGCCTATCTTCTCGGCCTCAGGGCTGCCTCATTCCAGGCTTGCGGCTCAGATTGTGCGCCAGGCTAAGGTTCGGGCGCAAGATGCCAAGTTCGCTGTGGTTTTCGGTGCCATGGGGATTACTTTTGAAGAAGCAGATTTCTTCATCCATGACTTTCAGCGCACAGGGGCCCTGGAGCGCACTGTTTGCTTCTTGAACCTTGCAAATGACCCGGCAATTGAGCGGATCTCTACCCCTAGAATGGCTTTGACCTGCGCTGAATATCTGGCCTTTGATTTGGGGATGCACGTACTGGTTATCCTCACTGATATGACCAACTATGCTGAGGCGCTGCGGGAGATCTCAGCTGCCAGGCGCGAGGTTCCAGGTAGACGTGGCTACCCGGGTTATCTGTATACAGACCTTGCAACAATCTATGAGCGGGCAGGTAGGATCAGGGGAAGAGAGGGTTCCATTACCCAGCTGCCGATCCTCACTATGCCTGAAGATGATAAGACTCACCCTATTCCAGACCTTACAGGCTACATTACAGAGGGGCAGATTATTTTAGGCCGAGATTTTTATCGCAAGGGAATCTATCCACCTGTGGATGTACTACCTTCCCTCTCCCGGCTCAAAGACAAGGGGATCGGTAAAGATCAGACTCGCGAGGATCATGCAGATCTCCTAAATCAGCTGTATTCTGCTTATGCCCAAGGTAGAGAGGCCAAGGAACTTGCTGTTATTTTAGGTGAGGCCTCATTGAGCGAGATTGACAAAAAATATTCTAAGTTCGCAGATGAGTTTGAAGCCCGTTTCCTGAGCCAAGGCGAAGATGAGGATCGGAGCATTGAGACAACCCTGGGTATTGGCTGGGAGCTCCTTGGGCTTCTGCCCCGCAGTGAGCTGCGCAGGATCCGAGATGAGTATCTAGATAAATATCTCCCCGAGGGAGTAACGGAAAATGGAGATTAAGGCGAGTCCCAACAGAATGGAGCTTTTGCGCCTGCGCAAACGCCTGGGTATGGCCCAGCGGGGCCATAAGCTCCTGAAAGATAAGCGCGATGAGCTGATGCGCCGGTTTATGGAGCTGGCGTATAAGAACCAAGAGCTCCGTGAAGAGCTAGAGGCAGAGCTTACAGGTGCTATGCGTCGCTTTATGTTAGCACGGGCTGTGATGAGCACGCCTCAGCTGGAAGCCGCTTTGTCCCTTCCCAAGCAGCAAGTGGATTTGGTGGTAGGCGAGGAGAGCTTGATGAGCATCAAGGTGCCCAAGCTCTCCTGGGAGCTCTCTGGGATGGAGACAGACAATCCCCTGCCCTATGGTTTTGCAGAGACCTCAGCTGAGCTTGATGAAGCTACAGGTGTGCTTTCCGAGACTATGACTAAACTTTTAGAGTTAGCCACAGTTGAGCGGCGAGTGCAGATTTTGGCCCAGGAGATTGAGAAGACTCGCAGAAGGGTGAATGCCCTGGAGCATGTGCTCATCCCGCAGCTGGAGGAGACAGTGCACTATATTACCATGCGCTTAGATGAAAATGAGCGTGCTAATTTAACCAGGCTCCTGAAGATTAAAGAGATGGTGGAAAATAGATAGAACAAGCCTTGCCAGTTTGGCAAGGCTTGTTCTATAAGTGAAAGTGTTACTAAGAAAAGCAGATGATTTCAAGCGAAGCGGGGTGCATACCGCGAGAATATTTAGCATTTTAAAGGGGTTAATGATAATAGCATTCTTGATCATAGTGATAATTCGTAGGACAATGAATTGGGGTTACTTTTCGGGGGTTGCCATTTAAAACAGAAACTGTTTATAATTGATTCTGTTATATAAAGTGCTTGCCTTTCTATCTAAGAACGTTGGGAATCGAATACCCGATGTTATTTGAAAGTCAGCATAGAAGACTCGTTCACTTTTGTCTATTATGTTTTATATATTCTTGAGCCCAACAAACAACCTTCTCAGCAATTTTAACTGCATCCAAATATTCTTCATATCCCACTTCACTATAAGCTCCAGGATAGCGGGCCTGAACAGCATAGAATGTTAACCTACCTGATTCAATTAATTCTACAGGTATTTCAGCCTACCTCATCAATAATATCCAATAACAAGGTAATAGAATGAGTCCTAGGGAAATCCACTCTTAGTATACGAGGACCCCCTTTAGTGCTTTTTCCGTTGCTTGCTGAGAAAGAAAACATAAATCTTCAAGAAGCACACCTTCGCATTCAGAAAAACCTTTTGCGATAATGAGATCACCGCGAGCTCGCCGTAGCCATCCAAAAGGATTTTTGGGATTTAAGTCAAGCATGATAGATCACCTTACCCTCACGAATAGCAGGAGAAATTATACTCCATGGACAATCTTTAAACTCTTTAATCTCAGAGGGAGTCGCTACAATCACGTCAACTGGCAACCCAACACCAAAAAGATTCATATATATATCTTGAGCCAACTTATTCTTTTTGAAGTTCCCGTCTTTGATAATTAATACATCTAGATCGCTATCTGGCCCCATTTGACCACGAGCCGCAGAACCAAAGAGAATTATTTGCTCCGGTCGCGCAATATCAACTATCTTTTTTACAAGCTTTTTCAGTGTTAACTCTAGGTCAATAGACATTCAAATCACCTCCATATTAATACGAAGATTATTAACCTGGGGTTAATTTTATTATATCACAGAATTAGCTGCTTTTATAGTGTTTATAGATTGCCAAACTTACGGTACGTTAGTACGCGTGGAAAAGAGTCTCCCTTTGTGAGATCTTTTGCCTTAATTATAGCAGCAATTTAGAAAAGGGAAACCACCAGGGGCTTTACCCTGGTGGCTTTTCATATGGTGAGAAATTCCTTGACTCGGGTTTTCTTCATTCCGGGCTCTCCTGCATAACCGATCCCCAATACCTCAGACAGTTCTCTGTCTGTAGAGACCAGGTCCTCCCGCGAGAAGTCTGAGAGGGAGGTTTTAGCCGTGGCCTGGGCTGCGAGGAGCATCTCTTTTGTGCAGGAGTTCAGGAAGTTACTCAGAGTCCTTGCACCTTCATCAACCTCAAATTTATCAGCTAGCTTCCCGCCGTAGATCACAAGCTGTACAGGCGGCTCATCTGTAAGAGACTTTGCCATCTGCGTTTGGATCAGGGCAATTAGGGCAATAGAGCTGATGTAGACTGCATCTGCACCCAAGGCCAGGCATTTGAGAAAGTGGCCAGGGGTGGTGAGGCCACCTGTGGCAATAAGAGAGAACTGATCCCGCACCCCTGCTTGTTCCAAGAATTGAGAGGCGCGGCTTAGGGCATAGAGGGTAGGGAGGCCCAGATCGTCTTCTAAAGTGGGGGGAGCTACAGCAGTCCCGCCCTCGGCTCCGTCGATTACAATGTAGTCGGCATCTGAGCGGATAATGACTTCCAGCTCTTCTTCTAGGAAGTGGGTGGCAGCGATCTTGATTCCGATGGGAACCTCATACTCGCCCTTTAGGGAATTGAGTAGCCTAATTACCTCTTCAGGTGTATTTACGCCGGGTAGCCTGGCTTTTATTGCTGTATCCTGATCCCGTTTCAAATGCCAGGTGCTGCGCAGATGATCGCCGATCTGATACGAATACTGCTTGGAATAAACAGCACCACCGAAGGCCCCTTGACCTAACTGCACTTCAATTGCATCCAGGCGTTTAAGCTGATCTGGAGTGTTCATCCATTCCCCACGGTTATATTGCCCCACCAGCTTATGGGCTGCATCACGTTCTTCGTTGGAAAGAGCACTTTCGCCGGTATTTGTGGCTGTTCCTGCAAGGGAGGCACCACGGGCCAGGGCGATTTTGGCAGGCAGGCTCAAAGAGCCACCATAGGACATAGCCGAGATCATAATCGGAGTGGAGATAGTCAGGGGCTTTTTGGCACGAGGGCCTATTGTCACCTGACTGGAGATTGTTTGATCGTCTGGTGTGGGCAGCTGGAAGAGCTGCCTGGGATTGAGAAAGAGTTTTTCCCACGGGGACTGCACATTGAAAGAGCCCAGGGGCCGCGCGAGAATCTCCCCTGTCTGGGCCCTGAGGGAGGCCTCCACCATGGCCCTGAGGGAGAGCTTTTGGACAATAGTGCCAGCTAAAAAGAGGTTCTCAGAATAATCATCTGTCATCATCCGGGAGATGATCTCATCTAATGGTGCATCCAATAGGCGAAGCAGCAGATTTCCAATCAAATTTTCATTCCTCCTTTGCGATTTGCATATGGCTTTTTGAAGGGAACATCTGGTCCCTCAAAGCAGGATGTTAGGGGGATCGTGGCGAAATATCAAGAAGCAGGCATAATACCTCCCTTGTCCTAATAAAAATATAATGGGTCAAAATGGAGGAGGGAGCTATTGATGAATTTGAATCTAGTATTAACCTTTGCTTTGGGGATCATCCTTTTATTTTTAGTGGCGAGGCTGATCTTTGGTCCTTTGCGCATTGTGGGGAGGCTTCTGTGGAACGCTCTCCTAGGTGGCGCCTTGCTCTATCTCATCAACTTGGTGGGAGGCAGGATCGGGCTACAGCTACCACTGAACCCTGTAAGCGCGCTGGTTGCAGGCTTTTTGGGGATCCCCGGCGTGATCTTGCTCCTTGTTTTGCAGTATCTTTTAGCTTAGGGGGGAGCTGTTTGCTACCAGGAGATGGTCCGCCCGAGGGGCTCTGTGCGCTGATGACCAAATTCAAGGAAGCTGGTTTTGCAGTTTATATTGTAGGCGGTGCCATCCGGGATGCTATGCTCTATGGCAGCTGGCGGGCAGTTATAGATTGGGATCTGGCTACCTCAGCCCTACCCCACCAGGTGGAAGCACTTTTCCCCCACACCATCCCCCAAGGCAGGGAGCATGGCACAGTGAGGGTGCTCTCAGGGGATATAGAGGCTGAGGTGACAACCTTTCGCATCGAGGAGGGCTATAGCGATCACAGAAGGCCAGATACAGTCTCCTTCACAGGCCAAATCCAAAAGGATTTGCAAAGAAGGGATTTCACAATCGGTGCTATGGCTTACGATCCCCTAGTCCAAGAGTTTGTTGATCCCTACGGCGGCAGAGAGGATCTAGAGGGTAGGCTCCTGCGAGCTGTGGGGGATCCGCGGCTGAGGCTAGCTGAAGATCACCTGCGGATGCTGCGGGCAGTTCGCTTTGCTAGCACTCTAGCTTTTCAGCTGGAGGAAAGCTTGGCCCAGGCTATCTGTGAGGCTAGTCACAACATAGGCACCATCGCCCCTGAGAGGATTGCCATGGAGCTTGTAAAAATACTCCGGGGTCCAGACCCTGCCCGTGGCTTGCTTCTTTTGCAGGAGCTGGGGCTTTTGAGGGAAGTTATGCCTCAGCTGGGTCCCGATTTAGAATTAAGTTTGGGTATTATCGCTCAGACCCCGCCTGTTTTAGACCTGCGCATAGCAGCTATGCTGTGGGGGAGCTCAGAGGAAGTGGCCCGGGACATTCTCTCGAGGCTCCGCTTCCCACGCTCTCTAGTGGAGAGGGTTCTGCTGCTTTTGGGGTGGCAGCAGATCAATCCCCAAGGTTGGACCGAGCACCAGATGAGGCAGTTTTTATCCCAGGTGGGGAAAGGGAGGGCTTTGGATCTGGTTGCCCTCTGGCGAGGCGAGGCGCGATCCCGGGGAGAGGATACCCTCAAGCTGGAAGCGCAGCTTGAGCACCTGGTCATTCTCGCAGGCCAAGACCTTCCCTTGCGGCTAGAAGATATTGCCATGGATGGTAGAGGTGTGATGGAGCTGTTAGCTATGGAGTCAGGCCCTGGGGTGGGGAAAATTTTAAACAGTTTGTTAGCAAAGGTAATTGAAAATCCCGCACTAAATAATGAAGCTGCCCTGCAGCAATTAGTGCTCAAATGGAAGGAGTAGATAATATGGCAGAAGTCAGACCCATGAGAGGACTGCGCTACAACACAGAAAAGGTTTCGATGGAGAAGGTGGTGGCACCTCCCTATGATGTGATCTCCCCAAGCCAGCAGGAGGAATACTACAAAAGTAGTCCTTATAACATCATCCGCTTGGAGCTTGGAAAAGAGGAAACAGGGGATAATGAGGCCAATAACCGCTATACCAGAGCTAAAGAAGCTCTCACTTCATGGCGGGAAGAGGATGTATTGAGCCTGGATTCCAAACCCTCTTATTACGTGTATGAACAGGAATTTCAAGTGGATGGCAAAACATATCAGCGCCGTGGCATCTTCGCGCGGCTGAAACTTGTTGACTTCTCAGAGGGCATTGTCTTGCCCCATGAGGAAACTCTCTCAGGACCCAAAGCAGATCGTAACCAGCTCCTTGAGGCAACGAGGACAAACCTCAGTCCCATCTTTGGCCTTTTTGCAGATCAGGATAAAGAGATTGGCAAAATAATGGACGAGGTTTGCCAAGGAGAGCCAACAGTGGATTTTGTCGGTTTTGACAAAATCGGAGAACGTCTGTGGCAGGTTTCAGATGAGGATCTGGTGCAAAGGATCTCAGCTCTCTTTGGCCCTGAGAAAATCTATATTGCAGATGGCCATCATCGCTATGAGACAGCTCTAGCCTTCAGCAAGAGGCACCCGGCGGCAGATGCCATCATGATCGTGCTGGTGCCTATGAATAACCCGGGACTTGTGTGTCTTCCTACCCACAGGATGCTTGTGGATGTGGATTTGACAGGCCTACTTGATAGGCTCGACTCTAAGTTTGAGATTGAAAGTTTTGCTCCGGATAGAGAGGCACAAAGCACAATTATCCAGGCCCTAGAGGAGCGCAAACATGCCTTTGGACTGATTTTACCAGACGGATATCATCTTCTAACCCTCAAAGAGGAGGCAGCCCTTGATCCCGGGAAATTGGGAGTTTCTCCAGCCTACGCGGAGCTTGATGTGACTATTCTCCACAAGTTGATCCTTGAAGATGAACTTGGCATCGGCCAGGAGGAGCTGCGAGCCCAAACCAAGGTGCGCTATACCAGGTGCACCCAGGAGGCAGTTGACTCTGTCCTGGAGGGGAAGGTACTGGCATCGCTATTGATGGGTCCTCTGGATGCGACCGCTGTGAAGTTGGTGGCAGAGGCTGGAGAGAAAATGCCCCAAAAATCTACGTACTTCTACCCCAAGTTGATCACAGGTCTGGTTTTAAATCCATTGGATGAGCAAAATTCTTAAGGCTGCATATACTAGGGTATAAAGTTCCCTGGAGGTGAAAGCGGTGGCTGCCAAAATCCCACAGTGCCTATTGTGTGCACAGGAGGCAGAACCTCTACTTGTAATTTTAGATCAGGTTATTTGCCCCAGCTGCGAAAAGTTGCTTTTGGCAGCAAGTTGCCAAGAGGAGGCTTATGACGAGCTTCTAGAGAGTCTCCGCCCTTTAGCGGAGCTGATTTTGGCCCGGGCCTGCTGAGCCTTTTTTCCAGGGGACAAGCTATCTGGAGGTTTTTTTGTGACCAAAAAGATGACGCCCTTGCTTGAGGGCGTCCGTCGCTACATAGAAGATAATTTAGCTCCCTTTCAAACTCCGGGCCACAAACAGGGTCGCTGGGTGAGCAAAGATCTTAAGGATCTTATGGGAGAGGCTCCCTTTTTAATGGACCTCAGCGAGCCCCACGGAATAGATTTGCCCGGTGCTTTGGCCCAGGCTCAAGATTTAGCCCGAGCCTCTTCTGGGGCCAAGGCCAGTTTCTTTCTCTGGAATGGAACTACAGGGGGGATCCTGGCCTCTTTTTTGGCTGCCTGTCCAGGCAAAAGAGTGCTTCTCTCCCGCTGTGCCCATCGTTCGGTTTTTGCAGCTTTGGCCCTAGCTGGAGCTGAGCCTATCTATCTCCTTCCCCAAACACTCCCTAAATGGGAGATTTTTTTGCCTCCTTCTATAGAAGAATATAAGGACAAATTCAAAGCAGCAGATGCCCTCTTTCTCACCCATCCCTCCTACTGGGGTTTGGCGCGGAATTGGCAAGAGCTCTTTTCTTTAGCCCATAGTCAGGACAAGCTTGTGATAGTGGATCAAGCCCACGGGCCCCACTTTCGGCTCTGCGGGAAGTTACCTCCAGATGCTATCGCTATGGGGGCTGATCTGGTGGTGGAGAGCACCCATAAGGTGAGCACCGCCCTGACCCAGGCTTCAATGCTGCATTTGGGAACGGAGCGCGTGGCACCTCCCTTGGTTTCGGAGGCGCTCTCTATGGTGCAAAGCACCAGCCCCTCGTTTTTGCTCCTTTGCTCCCTTGAGGCTGCAGTTGCACAAGATGCAAAAGCGGGACCACTTTGGGAGCGGACAGTCCAGCTGGCAGCTGGGGCTCGCGCGTGCTTGCAAGCTTTAGGCTGGCCTGTGCTCCATAAGGAGGAGCTGCCCCGAGGGATCGTGCAGGATCCAACGCGCTTGGTGGTGCATGTGCGGGGCAAGGGGCAAAGTGGGATTGTTGCAAGCCAGTTTTTGAAGGAACGCGTCGGGATTGTTCCAGAGATGGCGGATCAGCACAATGTGGTCTTGCTCCTGACGCCTGCAGATGATGAGGAAACAATAGAGCGCCTGGTTGCTGGCTTTGCTCTTTTAGCAAAGGAGGGCAAAGAAGCGGGAGCAATCCCCCAACCACCATTTCCCAAGGCTGTCCTCTCGCCGAAACTTGCCATCTGTGGGACCAGACAGCTACTCCCCCTCCAAAAGGCGGTGGGTGAGGTAGCAGGGGCTATGGTGGTTCCCTACCCACCGGGTATTCCTCTCCTTGCACCGGGGGATGCTATTGAAAAGGAACAGGTGGAGTATTTAACCTGGATCAGGAAGCAAGGTTGGCAGGTGGATGGCCTCACGTGTGAAGGCGAGATTTTAGTATACAGGGGAGGGTAAGAGATGCGCCAGGAAATTGTAGACGATTTAGATCAGCTGCTGGAGATTTTGCCCCAAAGGGTACAGGCGGCTTTGCGCAAGGAGGAGGAGCTCAGCTCGCTACTTGAGATTGTTTTAGATCTGGGTCGCAAGCCCCAGGCTCGTTTTCCCTCACGATTTTTGGATCTAGGCCTAGAGCCCGTGAGTCGTGAGGAGATAGAGCAGTTAGTGCAGAGGATGGGGCAGTTTGGCGATGATAATAGGGCCGGGATCGAGCGGACACTGCACCGGATCTCTGCCATTCGCAATCGCCGAGGAGATATTATCGGTCTCACCTGCAGGATCGGCAGGGCAGTCTATGGCACCATCGAGATCATCCGCGATGTGGTGGAGAGCGGTAAGAGTCTGCTTTTGATGGGCAAGCCCGGTGTTGGCAAGACCACACTCCTTCGCGAGGTGGCAAGGGTCCTCAGCGATGAGTTTCAAAAGAGAGTTGTGATCGTGGATACCTCAAATGAAATCGCAGGTGATGGTGATATTCCTCATCCTGGGATCGGTTCTGCCCGCAGAATGCAGGTAGCGAAAGTGTCGCAACAGGCTCAAGTGATGATTGAGGCTGTTGAGAATCACATGCCTGAAGTTGTGATCATCGATGAGATTGGCAATGAACGGGAAGCGGAGGCTGCTCGCACCATCGCCGAGCGAGGGGTTACCCTAATTGGAACGGCCCATGGGATATCCCTGGAGAACTTGATCGTCAACCCTACGCTATCAGATCTCATCGGTGGCATCGGCGCTGTAACCTTGGGCGATGATGAAGCAAGGAGGCGCGGTACCCAAAAAACAGTGCTGGAGCGAAAAGCACCTCCTACCTTCGATACTATAGTTGAAATCCAGGATAAGGACAGGTTTGCGATCCATTTTGATGTGACGCAAACTGTGGATAGCTTTCTTCGTGGGATCTTGCCCAGGCCTCAGATCCGCCAGCGGGCTGAGGATGGTAGTTGGCAAACTCTAGCCCAAACCCAAGAAGAGCCCTCTATGCAAGATGCCATCTATACTCTTGATGAGAATTATCAAACCGAGGAACCCCAGCGGATAGCTGGGAAGCTGAATCTGTTCAGCTATGCTGTAAGCCGCAATCGGTTGGAACAGGCGATTTTAGATCTGAACATACCTGTGAACCTGGTTGAGAATATTGATGAGGCGGATCTGGTATTGACCCTCAGGGGTCAATATAGGAAAATGCCCACTCGCCTCCGTGAGGCAGAGCGCAGAGGGATGCGTGTTTACACTATCCGTAGCAATACTTATGTGCAGGTGAAGCGTTTTTTAGAGGATCTTTTTGGTAAGCGTTCCGAGGGTAGTGCTATGGTTGAAGCGGAAGAAGCAGCGCAGAGGGTGCTTCGAGAGGGCAAGTCGATCTCACTTTCCCCTCAGAATTCATACCTACGGATGCTGCAGCATAATATTGCAGAACGTTATCAGCTCAATTCAGAGAGCCAGGGAGAAGAACCACGCCGCTGTGTGGTCTTTAATCCTAAAGGGGGAGAGTACCGGTGAGTAGAGGTTTTTTTATCACCTTTGAAGGTCCCGATGGCAGTGGCAAGAGCACTCAGGCTCATTTTTTAGCCCAAAAGCTTCAAGAGGAGGGCTACAGTGTCCTCCTCACCCGAGAACCTGGGGGGACGGCTCTGGGTGAGGCTGTGCGAGGGATTTTGCTAGGGAAGGATCTGGAGATGTCAAATGAAACAGAGGCCCTTCTTTATGCTGCAGCAAGAGCCCAGCATGTAGAGGAGAAAATAAAACCTGCCCTAGAGCAAGGGAAGATTGTGATCTGCGATCGATTTGTTGATTCAAGCCTTGCCTATCAGGGCTATGGATTGGGACTTCCTTTAGAGGAACTGAAAAAAATCAATAGCTTTGCCGCTAGGGGTTTGAGGCCAAATTTGACTTTTCTTTTGGACCTTGAGCCTGAGCGTGGACTTGCCAGGGCCCGTATAGAACGGGGCCAGATGGACAGGATCGAGGAGCGAGCTCTTGAGTTTCATTCTAAAGTTCGCCATGGTTTTTTGGAGCTAGCCAAACAGGAAAGGGAAAGGTTTTGTGTGCTCCAGATTGCAGATATGAATAAAGAAGAAACAGCCGCTTTTATCTGGAATCAAACACTAAATCTTCTCTAGATTGTGTGATTTCATTCTGAAGAAAAAGGAATTTAACATAGGCGAAAAAAATTTAACATTATAGGAGGATTTTGGAAACAGTTGTAGAATAATTAATTTAGGACGTAATAAGGAAGTAGACCCTTAAAATCAAAGGATAGTACAAATGGCAAGGCTCCTTTAGAGCGAGCAAGCTAGTTGTGCCTTCTAAATAACGTTTTTGAAGCGCATCGGGAAGGTATATTGGGCGGGAGGAACTGTTCATGGCAACACTGAAGACTGACTTTTTAGGTTTTGAGCTAAAGAGCCCATTGATTGCGGGCTCAGCTGGAATTACATCAAATTTAGATCTCCTAAAGCGGGCAGAAGATGCCGGCGCTGGCGCTGTGATCATGAAGGGGTTATCAGATCAAAATTTAATGCGCAAATCCCCCTCACCACGCTTTCGGTGTATTCAGCGGGGAGAAGGTGCTACCCTCTATTCCTATGAACAGGCAAGCGAGTGGGGACCGGATGAGTATGCACTACATCTTGAAAAATGCAAAGCTGCCCTTGAGATCCCTATTTTTGTTAATGTGGATTGCACAGACGTTGGTAATTGGCTAGAGTATTGTAGCCTGATTGAAGATGCAGGAGCAGATGGTTTGGAGCTTAATGTATCCTGCCCCCACGGTTCCATTACCTTCAATGGTGATCAGGTGGAAGAGCGGATTTTAGAGGTTGTGCGGGCTGTGAGGGGTAAAGTGAAGCTTCCGTTTCTCCTAAAGCTCAGTCCCCAGCTGACACAGCCATTATCTATGTCCAAGGCTGCTTTAGATGCAGGAGCAGATGGGCTCACTGTCTTCAATAGATTGACAGGCCTTCAGATCGATCCGGAAAAACAGGAGCCTGTGATGCATGGTGGCTATGCAGGCCATGGCGGACGCTGGGCTCTTCAATATATGCTGCGCTGGGTTAGCGCCATTTATAACGAACTTGACCCTGTGATTTCAGCCAGTGGTGGAGTTGGCGATGCAGGTGATGCGATACAAGCCCTTCTTGCTGGGGCCACTACAGTGCAGGTTTGTTCGGCAATCTATCTTGAAGGCTTCCAAATAATAGAGAGGCTCAATCGCAAATTACTTTCTTATCTAGAGCAACATGGCCTAGAAGAGCCAGGGGATTTGCGTGGGGTTGCAGCCAAGAAGATTAAAACCATGGCTCAGGTTGATAGAGTCACGAGGCAAGAAGCTCATATTCGCTCTGGGGGCACAGCTCCCTGTACTGCAGCCTGTCCTGCAGGCCAGGAAGCTGCAGGCTATATTACATTGATCGCCCAAGGCCGAGATGAGGAAGCTTTGGAGCTAATCAAGCGCACGAATCCCTTCCCTGCCATCTGCGGCAGAGTCTGTCACAGGCCCTGCGAGGGACAGTGCACAAGAGAGAAAATAGATGAGAGCCTAGGGATTGCTGATCTGAAAAGATTTGTAGCAGATCGGGAACTTGAAATGGAACTTCCCAAAAAGAAGCATGAGCCTAAATACAAGGAAAAGGTGGCCGTGATCGGCAGCGGGCCTGCAGGACTCACCTGCGCTTTGGATTTGGTAAGGGCCGGTTTTCCAGTTACAGTTTTCGAAGCATTACCCGTGGCCGGCGGCATGCTCACTGTGGGTATTCCCTCCTACAGGCTGCCCAAAGAGATCATCGGGCGGGAGATTCAGGCAATTTGCGATGAGGGAGTAGAGCTTAAAACAAACTGCCAAGTTGGCAGGGATATAACGATTGAGGAACTCAAGAGAATGGGCTATCAGTATTTTGTCCTGGCAACAGGCGCCCATAGAGCACGGAGGCTTGAGATTGCAGGGGAAAAGCTAGCCGGCGTGGAGAGCGGGATCTCGTTTCTTAAAAAAATGAATCTGGGTGAAGCTGTGCAGGTGGGAGAACGGGTAGTGGTGATCGGCGGTGGTAATGTGGCAATTGATGCTGCAAGATCTGCCTGGCGACTTGGTGCCGACGATGTTACTATTCTTTATCGCCGCAGTCAAAACGAGATGCCAGCAGATACCCATGAGATTGACGCAGCACTGGCAGAGGGAATCAAGATCATACCTTTAGCAAGTCCTGTAGCTTTTCTGGGAGAGGAAAAGGTAGAGGGCGTAAGGTATGCCCAGAATAAACTGGGGGAACCCGATAGCACAGGGCGAGCTGTTCCCATCTCCACAAGCCGGGAGTTTGAGCTTCCTGCAGACCAAGTTCTAGTTTGCATCGGGCAAGAGGCGGGGGAGGATGCTTTAGCTGGGATCCGGCTTGCAACAGATAGAGGAATTTTGCCAGTGAATAGCGAAAGTTTGCGCACAGAGATTGAACATGTTTTTGCAGGTGGGGATGTAGTAGGCGGCCCCACCAGCGTTGTGGAGGCAATTGCAGCAGGCCACAAGCTTGCCAAGTCTATCCTCCAGCAGCAAGGTGCCTCGCCCAGGACCCTCCCTATGCCTCCGGTGGCTCAAATAGAGCAGATTGTAAGTAGCCCTCAGGTTATTACCTGCAGGCAGCCCAAAAGGTATGCTCCGGTTGAGAGACGAAGAAACTTTGAGCCCTACGATTTTGGCCTCTCAGAGGCCAGAGCCAGGGCTGAGGCAGCACGCTGTCTTCACTGCTCGGGTTGCGTAAATTGCGGTCGCTGTAGCACTATTTGCATCTACGATGCTATAGAAGTTCGTCCAGGTCATAGCGTTGTTACAGACAAGTGCGATGGTTGTGGTCTTTGCCAATATGTCTGCCCTGTGGGTGCAATTGAGATGGTGGAGAAAAAGGGAAGTGGAGGCGAGAGTCATGGAGATAATTGAACGGTTGCGTGGGAAGCTGATTCCTGCTGTTCCAGTGCCCTGGACAGACGGTAAGTTAAATGAGAAGGTTCAAGAGGACTATATCCAATACATGAAAAGAGAAGGCGTAGATTCTGCTGCAGTTTGGGCCCACACTGGCAGAGGACTTGAAATAGACAAAGATACCCGGATGCAAGTTCTAAAATCATGGAGAGATGGTCTAGGTGCAGAGGGAATAATTGTGGCAGGGGCTGGCGCGAAACCTGACACCGATCGCAAAGTTTATTTAGAGAATGCCCTGGCCATGGCACAAGATGCAGTAGAGGGGAAGGCAGATGCCCTGTTGGTTTTCCCTCCCACCTTATACCGGGAGGAGCCAGACCGGGAGGAGTTAATTTATCAGCATCACTTGATTCTCGGTGAGCTAGGTATTCCTCTGATTCTTTTTTTTCTCTATGATGAGGCCGGAGGGATTAGTTATTCTCCAGATCTACTAGTGAAGCTATTGGCGATCCCGGAAGTTGTAGGGATCAAGATGGCCACGCTAGATAGCATCATGACTTACCAAGATGTATCGCGACTTATCGAGGAGAAGGGCCGCGGCAAGCTTATGATTACAGGCGAGGATCGGATGTTCCCCTATACCATGATGCGGGGTGCCCAGGCAGCTTTAGTGGGACTGGGATCAGCTCTTCCAGGCAAGCAGATGGCGATGATGGATGCATATTTTAAAAAGGATTGGCCCCGTTTTATGGAATTGGCCCGGTGGGTAGATGCTTTTGCAGAGGTTACTTTTATTCAACCCATGGAAGGCTATATTCTGCGGATGTTGTGGGCTTTGGTTGAGCTTGGTGTGTTGCCGAAGGAGGCTGCCCAGGATCCGACTGGACTGCAGCTCTCTGATGCCGAAATTCAAAACGTTAGAAGTTTTGTGAGCTGCAGTTAGGAGAATAGTGATGGAGATTAGAATAGGGATAATTGGGCCAAGCGACGTTGTGCAGGCAGTGATGGATGTGGGTCGAGAATTTGTGGGGATTTCATTAGAGCCTTTGATCTACCAAAATGAAGAGGAAGCTCCTGAATTAGCGAAGGTTTTTGAAGAGCGAGGTGATGTGATTGTTTTCACAGGTCCCATCCCTTTTCATTTGGTAAGGCAAAAGTTTAAACCCAGAATTCCCACCCTTTACGTTCCCAATACCAGTGAGGCTTTAATCACTTGTTTGTTTAAAGCTGCTTGCCGCGATGGAAAGAATATTGAAAAGGCAAGTATAGATTATTTGAGCGAAAGAAGTGTCGAGGAGAGCTATGCTGGGTTGGGACACTCTGCTGATCAGGTGATAGTGGAGGAGGGGAAGGGCTTTCCCTCAACAGGGGAGATTGTTTCCTTCCACCAGGAGTTATTTGAACAGGATAAGGTAGAGGTTATGGTTACGGGGCTTCGTTCAGCATACGATCGCCTCCGGGCCTTAGGGCTTCCTGCCTACAGGCTTAAACCGACAAAGACTGCAATTCGGGAAGCGTTTCAGCTAGCTATCTTGGAGGCAAAAGCCCTACGAAACAAGGCAACTCAAGCCACAATCGGGATCCTGAACATAGATAATTTTAGCGAATGGGCAAGCACTACAAAATCTGAGTATGAGATTCAGAAAGCGAAATTGCGACTACATGAAATAGTGCTTGAGTACGTGCAAAGCATACAAGCGTCCATGGCCTATCTCGGTGGAGATGAATTTGTAATCTTCGCCACCCGCGGCGCTCTTGAGGAGACCACCAATTTTTACGAGGTAGCCCCTTTGATTGCCCATGTGAGAGGGGAGCTACCCTTTACCATAAGTTATGGTTTAGGTCTAGGTATTACAGCGGCAGATGCAGAGAAGAATGCCAGAAGCGCCCTTGCCAGAGCAAAAGAAGTTGGTGGTAATAGCTGTTTCGTTTTTACAGAGGATGGGAAAGTGTTAGGACCTTTAGGAACATACGAGCAGCTTGAATATGTTCAAAGGAGCCATGATGAAAGGGTGGTAGGGGTTGCTAAGGCAGCGGGGCTGAGTGTAACAACTATCAGCAGGCTAGAGTCATTAATGCGCAAAAGAGGTCGCACGCGTCTTACTGCTAACGATATTGCTGAAGGATTTGGCATTACCCTCAGAAGTGGCAGAAGGATTTTAGCTACTTTAGAACAGGCGAATCTAGCGCAAGCGGTAGGGGAAGAGCAACCAGTGGGAAGGGGAAGGCCCCGGCAGATTTATAAAATAAAGCTTGATTAAAAACTGAGCAAGCTCTTTTAGAGTAGAATTGTAGGCAGGATTTTAAAAAAAGATGTAGAATTTAATAAAGGACGTAATAAGGAAATGGTCCTTTTGCAAGTTTTCGCCAACGTATTAAAGATACATAAGGGGTGATGGCTTATGAAGTTTTATCTTGCTACAGATTTGGAAGGTGTAGCTGCTGTAACAGGCGAGGGAGAAAAAGGACTAAATGATAGTAAGGAATATGAATTTGCTCGCAAAATGCTCACGCAAGAGACTAATGCGGCAATTGATGGTCTAAGAAGCGCGGGGGATGTGGAGATTATTGTGGAGGATGGCCATCACGATGGTACAGCTAACCTCTGCTATGACAAGTTAAGACGGGGAGTAAGGATCTATTCTGGCGTACCTAGACCCAGGCGGTTGGCCCCATTGGATGAATCTTTTGCTGGCGTCCTTTTAATTGGTTTTCACCCGATGGCGGGCAGTAATGCTGGGGTATTGGCTCACACATACTCGAATTTGATTCAAAACATGTGGTTGAATGGGCGACGGATCGGAGAAATAGGGATCACTGCTGCGCAAGCAGGATCTTTGGGGGTGCCGGTAATCTTTGTTTCTAGCTGCAAGGCAGGAGCAGCAGAGGCAGAGGATTGGATAGCTGGAGTGAAGACCGTTGCCGTGAAGGAGGGATACGGGAGAAACTGCGCAATATCTTTGCACCCAGAAGATGCTCAAGAGCAAATTCGCACTCGCACCGCGGAGGCGGTACGAGTGCTGCCCACCATAGAACCTGTAAGTGTGAAGTCACCATATGAATTGCGGATTGAGTATAAATTTGAGCATCTAGCAGAAGCCGAGGCCAAAACTGGTGAGAGAATTGATTCGCGAACCATCATCAGGCGTTCTGAGGATATATTTAAAATCCAATATTGAGCCTAAGCGCTAAGCTAGTTCGCTTGTAGCCACTTGAGGATAAATGTGGGAAGAGGGGATGCTTGTTGTTTTTGTGTAATAACTTTTATAACTGGAAAAATTTCGAGAAGGAGTGAAGATCATGCGTAAAGTTAGAGCTTTGTTTGGTGGAGGATTAGTCCTGGTTATTATTCTGGCTCTCTTGGTTGCCGGTTGTGGGACAAAGCAAACTGCATCAAATTCTGGTGATAAGGTAAAATTAACATTTTTGTGTTGGGGTAGTACAGCGAATATGGAAATTCGCAAGGATGTTGTAGCTGAGTTCGAACGCACTCATCCCCATATCGAAATAGAGACAATTCATGTCCCTCTAAATTATGAGGAAAAGTTACAGACTATGATCGCGGGCGGTTCGGCACCAGATGTGTTCTGGCTTAGTCCTACAAATCAAATGCCTGGCTTTGCTGAAAAGGGAGTGCTCCTTGAGCTGGATAGCCTTATGGAGCAGGATGCTCAGTTTCAGCAAGAAAAAGACAATTATTACGAGATGGCATACAACAGCGGTTCTTACAAAGGAAAGCAATTTGGTCTTCCGTGGATCTATAATCCAGAAACACTTTATTATAATAAACAGATCTTCGCCTCAGCTGGCTTATCTGTGCCAGATGCGGACTTCACCCTTGACGATGTAATTGAGGTAGCGAAGAAACTGGCTAAAGATACCACAGGTGATGGTCGTTTGGACCAATATGGTTTTGCAGCCAATGAGTGGATTGGCTTCGTCTGGCGCTTCGGAGGTTCGTTACTTGATAATAATGACTCACCCACCAAATGCACTTTAGATCAACCAGAAGCAATCGCAGGCCTCCAATTTCTTCAGGATTTAGTGTACAAGCATAATGTTTCTCCCTCACTTGCCACCAATAAGGCCTTGCCAAATGAAGAATTGTTCCTAACCGGAAAACTTGGTATGATGGCCGGGAGTGGCTATTTTATTCCCAAATACAAAACTATCAAGGCTTTTGATTGGGGTACGACAAATATGCCAGCGGGCAAAACAAAGGTCTCTGTAGCAGCTTCGACGCTTACAGTAGCTAGTGCTACAACAAAGCATCCTCAGGAGGCATGGGAATTCATTAAATTTTATGGAGGTAAAACTGCGCAACAAATTTGCATAGATGCAGGAATTGCTACAGTTCCAGTGTTAAGCATGGCGTCAATCCCTGAAATTACCGAACACACTCAGGGTGTCTTTCAAGCAGCGGAAGTAGGAAGAATGATGCCAGCATTGGCAAATTATGCAAGAATCATGGACAAGATCCTTCCCAAACTTGATTATCTTTATATGAATAGGTATGATGCCACCAAGGTAGCACAAGATATGACAAAAGGCGTCAATGAGGTTTTGAACCAAAAGTAGCATTTGCAGTGGAGGGATCCTATTATGGTAAGCAAACTAATAGATGGAGTACAGGGTAAGGCTCGCAGAAGGCAAAGATTATTTAAATCTTTAGAAGGATATTTATATATCTCACCTTGGTTAATAGGATTTTTGGTTTTTACGGCTATTCCTTTGCTCTCTTCCATTTGGATTAGCATGACAGAATGGAACTTATTCTCTTCCCCAACATTTGTGGGAACTGATAATTACACTAAATTATGGTCAGATCCCCTGTTTTGGCAAGCGTTGAAAGTCACTGGCAAGTACGTGCTCGCAAGTGTTCCGCTGCGACTCGTCATCGGTTTTTCCATAGCTGTGCTCTTAAATAATAAGCTCCCAGGGATGGGATTCTTCCGCACCATTTTTTATCTTCCCAATGTAACAAGCGGGGTTGCTGTCTCATTATTGTGGCTGTGGATTTTCAATCCGGAATTTGGGGTACTCAATGCAATTTTGGCAAAGGTAGGAATCGCAGGGCCTGCGTGGTTGCTAAGCGAGACTTGGGCACTGCCCGCGATCGTTATCACCAGTCTGTGGACTGTGGGGGGAAGCATGATCATCTATCTTGCAGGGTTGCAAGGGATACCTAGCCAACTTTACGAAGCCGTGGACATTGATGGGGGTTCCTGGTTTTCTAAGTTGACTAATGTTACCATCCCGATGATGACTCCGATTATTTTTTATAACTTGATTATGGGCATCATTAATTCCTTTCAGGTATTTACGGATGCATATATTATGACCAATGGTGGGCCACATAACGCTACGCTCTTTTATGTGCTATATTTATACAAAAATGCATTCCAATATTTTGAGATGGGCTATGCCTCTGCCCTGGCCTGGGTGCTATTTTTGCTAATTTTAGCTTTTACCATCTTGGTTTTCAAATCTTCATCCCTCTGGGTCTACTATGAGAGTGAAGTAAAAAAGGGATAGGAGGCAGTAATGTGCAATATGTTACGTCAAAGAAAAGGCAAGAAAAGCTAGGGAACATCGCTGTCTATGCGATTTTGCTCTTAGGCGCTTTCATCATTATGTTACCAGTTGCGTGGATGTTTTCTACAGCATTAAAAGATAGTGGCTCAGTTTTCTTGTTTCCGCCAGATTGGATACCGAACCCTGTCCGGTGGGATAATTTCGGCAAGGCCATAGCTGCCATTCCCTTTTGGCAATTTCTGCAAAACACCCTCACCATTACGCTCTTTGCAGTGATTGGGCAGGTTTGTTCCGCAGCTTTAGTGGGATTCGGCTTTGCAAGGCTAGATTTCCCGGGGCGAAACATCCTTTTTCTCCTAGTCCTCTCTACCATGATGCTGCCGGGGATTGTGACTACGGTTCCGGTTTTTATGATGTTCAAATCTTTGGGCTGGATCAATACTTTTTTACCCTTAATTGTGCCAAGTTATTTTGGGGGACGAGCATATTATATCTTTGTAATGCGACAATTTTTTATGTCTACCCCGCTGGAATTAGATGAAGCAGCAAGGATAGATGGTTGTGGAACATTTAAGATCTTTCTCCATATTCTCGTTCCGTTAGCGAAGCCAGCATTGCTTACAGTTGGCATTCTCAATTTCATGAACCACTGGTCAGATTTTATGGGGCCGTTAATTTATCTCAATGACACCGCTAAATACACGCTTTCTTTAGGATTGAATCTCTTTCGAGGCATGTATCAAACAGATTGGAACCTGCTAATGGCGGCCACAATTCTCGTGATGATTCCCAGTGTGATTTTGTTCTTTCTAGCTCAGAAGCAATTTGTCCAGGGAATTGTTGTTTCAGGAGTCAAAGGATAAGCCTTTATTTGTGGGGGAGGTGAAGATAGCTTGCGAAAAAGTACTCTTCTGGGAACAGGAATCTTACTTTTTTTGTTACTGTTCACGGCTCCCCATCGGCTCTTTGCGAACCCAATATTCACCGATGGTTTTGAACATGGACTAGGCAGCTGGAGATCATATAACCGTTTAGGCACGCTGACCTACTCCATCGATAGTAAGCATCCTCAAGCTGGAACAGCTGCGGCGAAAATAGAGAGTCAAGCTGTAGGCAACCGTGGCTGGTTGACAACGACAATAGCAAGGCTCAAGCCCGGTAAGAACTATTTCATTTCACTGTGGTGCAGAACCGAAGCTGTAGATGGCGAGGCTAGGCCGCGGCTGAAAATAAGGGACAGGAGTGGAGTGCAGCTTCCCATTGTGGGGAATCCATTTTGTGATAATAATTTTGGTGACATAAACCTCCCAGCCCTGGAGGGTTCTCAAGGCTGGCAAAAAATAGAGGGCTGGTTCGTAGCACCCCTTGATGCTGCACAAATGACTATGGAGTTGGTTTTAAACGGTGCCGGCACAGTATGGTGGGATGAGATCACTGTAAGGGAAGTGGCGGAACTACCTCTGCTGCCTCCGGGTTCTTTGTCGGTGGAGCTCATGCAACCCGAAGCGGGAGCGCAGATAGCTGTCAATCCCCCAGCGTTTATCTGGTCGCGGGCTGAGGGGATTGCAGAATATACAATCGAAGTTTCCTCCAGCCCTGCTTTTGACAATAAGCTAGAGCGAGAGATCAAACAAGGCAGTATCTACGTCCCCAACTGGACGTTTGCTCCAGGTGTTTGGTATTGGCGAATTCGCGCGGACCTTCCCGGTGGCATGCTCTTGTATAGTAATGTTAGTAATTTTGTCGTTAGCCAGGGTTTGCCGTACTTTCCCATGCCGAGTTTGAGCGAGTTAAAAGCTCAGATTCCCAAAGAACATCCGCGGTTGTTTTTCCTCAAAAATGACTTGCCTCAAATAAGGTTAGCAGCTTTAGGAGAGGGGCAGCAAGCTTGGTCAAAACTTGAGGCGATTTTGGAAAGAGATCTAGGGAAAACAGTTTTGGCTGATCCCGCTCCTTATAAAAACGGGGTCTGGAATGCAGCGGATTGGCGTAGAATTTGGGACGATGCCCAAGTGGCCAGAGATACCGTGCAAAATTATGCTTTTGGCTATTTGATGACGGGTAATCCTCTCTATCTTGCTGAAGCGAAAAAATGGCTGTTGGCCATTGCTGCATGGGATCCCGCAGGCTCTACCGGCGATGCTAGTAATGATGAAGCATCCAGAGCGATTTTGGAAGGCTTTGGTTTTGCTTATGATTGGCTTTATGATCAATTGACGCCCGAGGAAAGGTCTCTTGTGCTGACTTCAATTCTCGCCCGTGGCGTCGAAATGTACCATAGAGTTGGTAATGCGGTGAAGCTAGAAATAAATCCTTATAATAGCCATGATTGGAATAAAGCTGGTATTCTTGCTCAAACTGCTGTGGCTATCTGGGGCGATGATCCGATAGCGGAAAGCTGGCTGACTTATTCAGTAAGCTTGCTAATGGGGAGATGGCCTGCATGGGGTGGTGCAGACGGAGGCTGGGCAGAGGGCGTTTTCTATCATGCCCCTTATATCAATAGGTTTCTACGACCGGCACAAGCACTTGTTCGGGCTACTGGGATCGATCTTCTCAAGCATCCCTGGTTCGACAAAGGCAGCTATTTCCAGTTATATTGCTGGCTTCCAGGGACACCAGGGATCGAATTTGGTGATAGTTGGCCCAGTCTTAGTATTAATGCAACTGCAATAGCAAACATGGAAAAACTCGCCGCTTATAAACAGAATCCATATCTGAAGTGGTATGTAGAGGCATCGGGTAAAGAAAATAATTTGCTCCAGGTTCCGGAAAGCTTTCTTCCCCAAAGAGAGGTTCTTGCTAAAGCCCCGGTTGACTTGCCACAAGCGAATAGCTTTGAGGACGTTGGCTTTGCGGTCATGCATCGCGATCTTTGCGATCCTCTTGAGAATGCAGTCCTTGCGTTTAAAAGTGGCCCCTATGGATCGCTGAGTCATTCACACGCGGACCAAAACAGCTTCAATATCAGTGCCTTTGGGGAGAGACTTGCCATCGATTCGGGTTATTACGATTATGCTGGTAGCCCTCATCACAACCAGTGGACGAGACAGACGAAAGCTCACAATACTATTTTAGTCAATGGCGCGGGCCAAGCAGCGCGGAAAGCGGGTACAGGGAGCATTACAGGTTTTTTGACAAGTAATTATTACGATTATGTAAGCGGCGAAGCAGGGGCAGCTTATGAAGGCAGGCTAGATAACTTCACGAGACAAATTATCTATCTGAGGCCTGACTTCTATCTAATTGCAGATGACCTTAAGGGTCCTACCAGGGCAAGCTATGACTGGCTGCTGCATGCATTGAGCGAAATGCAGATTGACGAGGTTAAGCGTGAGATCAAGATCAACCAGGGGGAAAGCAGTCTTGATGTAAAATTTCTGGAACCCTCAAAGCTCACCTTCACGCAAAACGATAAATTTACGCAAGCGCCTGAAGGCACAAAACCTAATCAGTGGCATTTAGCAGCCACAGCGAGGGCTACAGATGATAAACAACGCTTTTTAGTGCTACTTCATCCTGGTAAAACAACTAAGCCTGTCGATTATGTTGTTGAAAAGCTTGCAGGAATCGATTTTTTAGGGGTGAAATTAGCTCAGGATAACCAAATCAATTATTTGGGTTTTAGTTTCACCACTGAGGCTGAGGTAGCCGGAATTAAGACCGATGGTAAATCCTTTGCCGTTGGGCTAGAGGGGCAAAGGCCCATTAGCTTCATGCTAGAAAAAGGAAAATCCCTTGCAATAGGTGAGCAATTATTATATAGTTCTCTACATCTCAGTTCAGTAAGCCTCGGCTATTCAACCTGGGGAATTGATGGACAGCTACAGCTTAGCGATGATGACGAGATCGCAATTTTCTTTTCCACTCAACCGCAAAGCGTCAGCGTAAATGGTGAAAATATTGATTTTTGGTTTTCCGAGGAGGAGCAGCTGGTAAGCTTTCTTTTATCTCAAGGTACGCATGAGGTGGAGATTAAAATCACAGATAGCACTTTAGACGCAGTGGCGAGTTCCTATATTTGCAATTTGGAGTGGACTGACGAGAACCAGGCTCAAACGACGCTAGAGATAGCCCAAGGAAGGCATTGCGGCAGCGGAAAATGCGAAAATGCGGGCTGGTTTGGCCGCTATGCTGCTACAGTTAAATATAAAACCAATGATCCGGATGCCTATTTGGTGCTTGCAGCAGGAGAGCAAAGGCTAAAACACAAGGCAAGTCAAAGCGAGAGCGGTGGCTGTCTTAAGATCGGGGACTTGAATTTTACCCCAGGAGATAAACTTTCCGTTTATACCTATGGTCAATTAAAACTCGATTGGATTGGGATACAGTTACTGGGGCCGGTGTTTTTTGGCTTCGAAGATAATTTTGCTGCTTGGAAAAAAGTGAATAGAGTTGGGGAATTAACCTTTTTCAGGGACGAAGAGATAAAACATGCTGGTAACTATGCAGCAAAAGTTGAAAGTAAAGCTGGTAGTGCCAGAGGATGGATTACTAATAGTTGGAATCTAGAAGGGGGGAAAGATTATCTAGTTACTATCTGGTGTCGGACAGAAAATGTGGAAAAGGGTGCCACACCTAGGATCAAACTATTCGATGCAAGTGGGAAGCAGTTAATGGTAGATAGCCCGTATTGCGATAACACGTGGGGAGATATGAATTTTCGCACTGTGGCGGGGACGGCAGGCTGGCAGAAAATTGAATGTCCCTTTACGGCACCGCTAGAAACTGCAGTTATGCAGTTGGACTTAATGTTAAGTGGCAAAGGGAAAGTATGGTGGGATGATCTTGGAATTGAGCTAGTTCCTCCAGAATAAGTCGGTTTTTATAGTTAATAGTTTAAGCGCGAGAAATCAATGTCTCTGAAAAGATAGTTTTTTAGGTAGAATGGGATGGTGCATAATGAAAATCAAGGCAATTACAATGTATGGAATCCGGATTCCTTTCCAAGAGCCTTTTCGAATTAGCTCAGGTGTAGCAAGAAATACAAATTCAATTATTGTAAAGGTAGTTACAGAGGAGGGCTACACGGGCTACGGGGAAGCTGCGCCTATGGATGGAAACTTTTATTCCCAGACAACCCCCGCTCAGTGTTGGGAAATGTTGCAAGTTGAGTGTCCAAAACTTATCGGACAAAAGTTTTCTCAACCAGAAGAATTTGCAAAGCTAGTGCTAGCTTCGCCGTTTGCCAGAGCTGCTATTGAAACAGCCCTTTGGGATTGTCTGGCTCAAGAGAGAAAACTGCCCCTTTATGGCTTGCTAGGTGGCGAAAGAAGAAAAATTGATTGTGGGCTTGCTGTAGGCATCTATGACACTATTGATGAACTCCTAGCAGTTATTGCTCGCTATCTCGAGAGAGGCTACGGGCGCGTAAAGATTAAAATTCAGCCGGGATGGGACCTAGAGCCAGTTCGTGAGGTGAGACGAGCCTTTGGCGATATTCCCCTTTTCGTGGATGCAAATGCAGCGTATTCTCTTGCTGATTTAGATGTTTTCCAAAAGCTAGATGAATTTGATTTGATGATGTATGAGCAACCCTTTGCTGCCGGTGCACTTGAGGAGCATGCAGAGCTTTCACAAAAAGTAAAGACGCCTGTTTGTTTGGATGAAGGTGTAGCGGATCTTGCTGATGCAAAAAAAGTAGTAGAGCTAGGAAGCGCTAAGATTGTGAACATTAAGCTGCAGCGGGTAGGAGGTTTTGGTCCTGCGTTAGAGATCCAGAGGTTCTGTTATAAAGAGGGCATTGATTTATGGTGTGGTTCTATGCCGGAACTAGGGGTAGGGCAAGGGGCAGGCTTACATCTGGCAACCCTTCCTGGCTTTGTTTATCCCTCAGATCTGGGGCCTAGCTTAAGATTTTTTAAAGACGATTTGCTAAACCCATTTTTGGAAATGGATCGCAGAGGACAAATTGAAGTACCTACTGGCTTTGGCTTAGGTTTGGAAATAAACCAAGAAAAGATCGAACGCTTGGCTAATGCGAAAGCATGTTGGCATAAAAGTACAATTAAAGCTAGTTAAGGGAAGGGTCGAGTACAAATTACACAGATTTTAGGGGGGAGTAAGATGAGAAAGCATTATTTAAAAATTGCGATGATCGTTCTCGTATTTTTCGCTGCTGGTACATTTTTGTCTGAAGCCGCATTTGTTTACCTGGATGCTGCAGGTCGCAGCGATGCTCTGGGAGGATCTGGAGTAGCAGGACTGGGTTCTAACATGAAAAATCCTGCTAATATCCACCGGGGAGAAAAATTTAGCCTCAGTTTCTCCCATACTGACTTGTATAACTTAGATTTACCCACAGAGATCATCGAACTTAAAGCAGAGGCGTTTAAGTTACCCATGGCTCTCACCATCAACAGACTCACCGATGGTGCAGGCCTCTACAGTGAACGAGCTTACACATTAACTGTCGGGAAAAGGTTTCAGAGATTCGCTACAGGTATTAACATTAAAAGATTAAGTCTTGAGGCAGAAGCAAATGGGCAAGGTTGGGCATTTGACCTAGGGAGCAATTATGATTTCAACCACAATACCACAGTTGGCATTGCAGTTCGCGATCTTTTCTCGGCAATTACTTATGACACTGGGAGAGAGGAGATAGCGAAGACGGATCTACTGTTAGGTTTTGTCCATCAAAGGGCAAATTTCTTATATACCGCTGAAATAGGGAATAACAATGGACTAAAGTTAGGTCTAGAAAAGTCTTTTAGCCCCAATTTAATGATGCGAGTGGGCTATACCCAGCAGCAAGTTACAGCAGGTCTAGGTTTGAAAAAGGGGAACCTTACTTTTGATTATGCCTATGTTCCCCATGCTTTGGGCAACGCTCATCGTCTTTATCTAAAATTGGGATTGTGAGGGGGGAGAGAAAATGAAAAAAAGTTTGTTTATCGCCATTGTGCTCTGCGCGGCATTGCTCGCGGGCCAAAGCCAAGCTGCAGTTAATGTACAATTTCGAGGCTCTTTGAACTCATCGTTTTTTTGGACTCCAGAAAATGCCCTCGATGGTCGCAATCAGTTCAGTCTTACTACTGATCTCAATGGGGTAAGCAATAGACTCAGCGGTTATATTCTTTTCAGTGGAATCAATAGGCCCTTGGATTCTTTATTTCAAGAGACCCCAACATTCAGTATGAAAATATCTCGTGCTTGGCTGCGGGTCTCGACACCTATCTTTAAGAATGATCCCCGCAATGTAACGTTCACTCTTGGGGATATCGTAATTAACTATTCACCCTATACTGTTCGTACTGGAGTTTCAGGAACCGCTCATAAGCGTGGCTTCTCCTTTGAAGGTTTGCAGGCAGGTCCCGTAGTCGTAGGTGGCTTTTTATTTTCCGATCAAAGACCTACGTCGCTGCCAACAGCAAATCCTGGCGTTGTGCGGGTGCCAAGAATTGCTTATGGTACAAAAATGATGTGGCAGCTAGGTACTGCAACCCATCTCACAGGAATTGGCGTGGAATATAAAGAATTAAATGCCTCCTGGAATGATGAGAACAATGCGCTGGTTTTTGCAGAGCCTAAAGAAAGAGATCAGGTTTTGAGTTTTGAGCTAAGGCATAGGATAGGCTCTTTATCTTTGGAGGGAATGTATTCAAACTGGAACAACGTAAAGTTGGCGGCGCCTGAGATGACAAAAGCTGTTAAGCAAATAAGCGTCAGTATGCCTCTACTTTCCGGTCTAACGCTGAAAGCCCTCTGGCGGGATTTCGAACCAGGATTCGAACCACGCTACAGAGATAAGATGCCCCTCTTTTATAACGAAAGCTATCGCGGGGGGAATCCTTTAGACAGATATGCAGGGCAAAAGGGTTATTATTTAGAAGGAGTTTTGAATCAACCTGGTTATAATCTTAATCTCAAGCATGATAGTTATCTGGACCAAAATACCGAGATGCGGATTGCCAAGGATGTGTTCATCGGTACGATTAAAGAAGCTGACCGTGATCTGACGGTAAAATTAAAAAATAAAACGACACTTCTGGATTATCGTCATAATTTTACAGAACATTTTCAGGAATACAAGGGTAGTGTGAGATTAAATAAAGGCTTTGTTTTTGCCCAGCTGCCGATGACTCGCAGCTATTACACTAAATTTTCCAGTTCCCAAAAAGGTGAGCTAGAAACAGCCACAGGCTTGGAATTGAAATGGCAGCTTAATAGAGGTCGTTTAGCGGGCGCTAAACTTTCTTTAGGGGCAGAGCAGAATAGGCTGACAACGAAACCACTGCGCGTCTATTCTACATTCGATTACACATTGCCAGGTGGGATTTGGTTTACATGTCGTTATGCTTACCCCAACCTGCTAGAGCCCAGTACTGAAGATGCCCGTTGGGATGATGATTTCAGAGAAGGCATGGTAGTTGATAATTATCTGGGCTTGGGAGCACGGATCTCTTTCTAGCAAGTCAGACTAAAAAATTGGCAATTCCAGATCGGAGGTCTTTTTGTGCGAAAAACAAAGGTGATGGTGCTCTTTCTAGTTCTGACCTTAACCACTTCTTGGGCGTTTGCTAATAATTTGCTTCAAAATCCAAGTTTTGAGGATTGGGAGAGCGGTTGGATTAGAAAGGAAATAGCGGGCGCTACCGAATTTGAGATCGACGAAGAATTTGCCTATCATGGCATTTCCTCTGCGCGAGTAGCAGCGTCAAGCCCTGCTGAGGGTTATTGGCAGCAAGAGATACCAATAGCTGTCGTTGAGGGGCAAACTTATCAATTCTCAGCATTAAATAGAAGAGAGTTTATCGAAGGCGGAGAAGGGGCAGTGGCTGTTGCCCTCTTCCGAGATAAAGCAGGTCGCACAGTCGAGGAAAAGGTTCTTCTCAAAGGGAGCGGCACTAGCAACTGGGTGACAATGTCACAACAGTTTCACGTTCCTGCGAAAGCTGTGACTTTACAAATACGCCTGGGACTGCGCAATGCAAGGGGCGCTGTATATTGGGATCAGCTTGAGCTGACTGCAAGCGAGCAGGGCGAAGAGCAAGCTTTGAAAATTGCAGATGGCTTCGAAGTGAACTTTAGTAACTGGAAATTGCGAGCCGCAAGCGGCAAGCTTGATGCTGTTCAGGATAAAGGTACTAAACATAGTGGGACCAGCGCCGCTCGAATTAGCAGTAGTGATGCCAGCGCCCGGGGCTGGTTGCAAAGTAATTTCGAGATCCAAGGCGGCAAGCGGTATCGGATCTCAGCTTGGGTGAAGGCGGATCGGGTATCTAATCAAGCAGGTCTCCGAGGCAAGCTCTTCGACAGTGGCAACAACTATTTTCTCATGGAAGGCAATCCCTATCTGGCCAACGCTGTTGGCGATCTCATCTTCTTTAGAGAGGGTGGGACTTACCAGTGGCAAGAGGTAAGTGGTTGGTTTGATGCTCCCGCTGATGCGACTAGAGTTATGATTGATTTGATGTTGGAAGGTTCAGGCATAGTTTGGTGGGATGATTTGACGATTGAAGAGGTAGTTGAAGAGGGGGGAGAAAAGCTCACAATCGTTGAAGGCTTCGAAGAAAATGGTATTCAGGCTTGGAAATTGCGAGCTGCAAGCGGCAAACTTGATTCCGCGCTAGATAAAGCTACAAAGCATAGCGGAGCTCAGGCTGCACAAATTACGAGTAGTGATGCCAGCGCCCGGGGCTGGTTGCAAAGCAATTTCGAGATCCAAGGCGGCAAGCGTTATCGGATCTCGGCTTGGGTGAAAGCGGATAAGGTATCTAAACAAGCAGGCCTCCGAGGTAAGCTCTTCGATAGTGGCAACAAGTATTTTATCATGGAAGGCAATCCCTACTTGGATAATGCTGTTGGCGATTTGGTCTTCTTCAGACGCGGTGGGAGTTACCAGTGGCAAGAGGTAAGTGGTTGGTTTGATGCTCCCGCTGATGCCACAAGATTGATGGTTGATTTAATGTTGGAAGGATCAGGCGCTGTTTGGTGGGATGATCTAGCGATAGAAGAGATAGAGCCAAGCTCGATTATAGAAGAAGAAAATGGAGCAGAGCTCACAATATCCGAGGGTTTTGAAAAAGATGCTCTCGCCAGTTGGACATTGCGAGCTGCAAGCGGCAAACTTGATTCCGCGCTAGATAAAGCTACAAAGCGTAGTGGAGCTCAGGCTGCACAAATTACGAGTATTGATTCCAATGCGCGAGGCTGGCTGCAAAGGAATTTCCAGATCCAAGGCGGCAAGCGTTATCGGATCTCCGCTTGGGTGAAAGCGGATCGGGTATCTAAATCAGCAGGTTTGCGAGCTAAGCTCTTCGATAGCGGCAATAAGTATTTTCCCATGGACGGCAATCCATACCTCGCAAATACGGTTGGCGATCTCATCTTCTTTAGAAGCGGTGGAAGTTACCAGTGGCAAGAGGTAAGTGGTTGGTTTGATGCTCCCGCTGATACCGCAAGAGTGATGGTTGATTTGATGTTGGAAGGCACAGGTACAGTTTGGTGGGATGATCTAACTATTGAAGAGATAGACCCGAGCACGATGGATGAAGAACAAGTAGACCAAATTGCAAATAGTGAAGGCTTTGAAAGGGGTTTTAATGGCTTCAATCAGCACAGTGTAACAGGTACCCTTAATTTTGGCTTAGATCAAGAACACAAGCACGGTGGCAATATTGCGGCTAAAGTTAGCAGTTCAACCTCCACAGCTAGAGGTTGGCTGAAAAAGACTTTCCCAATTGAAGGCGGCAAAAAATATTTGCTTCGGGTTTGGACTAGAGGAGAAAAGCTCTTAGGAGCAGGAGCAGGTCTTAGAGGCAAACTTTACAATAGTGCCAACAAGTATTTGCCCATGGAAGACAACCCGTTTTTGGCAAATAGAGTTGGCGATCTGGTTTTTTTCAAACTCAATGGCAGTTATAATTGGCGACAGGCGGGTGGTTGGTTCGACACGCCACTTGATGCCAAGACGATTACAATTGATTTGATGCTAGAGGGCTCGGGTACAGTTTGGTGGGACGATTTAACCTTAGAACAAGTAGAAGAAATATCACAAGATATGATTAGGCAACTGGAACTGGCAAAAGTGGGTGAGGATCTTTTCCTAGAAAAACCCAAAGCAGGTGAAACAGTACCTACCAATCCCCCTGCCTTTATTTGGAATAAGATAGGCCATGATATCACTTATACCATGGAGTTTTCTCGAGACCAGGATTTCAAAACTGCGAAACAAGTACGGGTCACCGAGGGTAGTATTTATATCCCCAATTGGTTGTTCGAAACAGGAAACTGGTTTTGGCGGGTTTCGGCTGATGTAGGCGGGAGAGAGCTGAAAAGTGATGTTGGTAGCTTTGTGGTTGAGGAAGGAACTGGAGTTTACCTACTCCCCTCAACAGAAGAAATCAAAGCGCAAATGCCCGCTTCTCATCCACGGCTTTTCTTCCTTAAGGAAGAATTACCGCAGCTGCGCAAAAATGTTATGGAAAATTCTCAAGTGATCTGGGATCAACTTGAGGAAAACCTAGAGCTGAATCTTAACACCCCCTTAGTTGCAGATCCTGCAGGCTATCCAAACAACGTTTGGAACGATAAAGATTGGCGTCGGATCTGGGATGATAGCCAAATAGTCCGCAATAATACGATCAATTTTGCTTTCGGCTACCTAATTACGGGGAAAGAAGAATATTTACAAGCAGCAAAGCGTTGGTTATTATGTGGCGCTAGCTGGGATCCTAAAGGTGCAACTAGCGATGCAAGCAATGACGAGGCTTCAAGAGCAGTGCTTGAGGGGCTTGGCACCGCCTATGACTGGCTTTATGACAAGCTCACTGCCGAGGAACGGGAACAAGTTCTCAGGGCGATTATTCCCAGGGGCGAGGAAATGTACACTCTTCTCACAGAAGTTGTGAAGCTTGAAAACAATCCATATGATAGCCACGCCTGGAACAAAGCGGGAATTTTAGCGCAGGCAGCAGTTGCCATTTATGGCGAGCATCCTGTGGCGGAAACTTGGTTGACTCAGAATTTGCGCTTGCTCATGGGTAGATGGCCTGCCTGGGGTGGAGCAGACGGTGGGTGGTCTGAAGGCGTATACTATCATGTTGCGTATTTAGAGAGGTTTTTAAAACCTGCAGCAGCTCTCAGAAAAGCAGCTGGGGTCAACCTTTATGATCATCCCTGGCTCAGAAATGGTCAGTACTTCTTATTTTATGGTTGGGCACCAGGAACACTAGGCTCAGAATTCGGCGATAAGTGGCCTGGCCTGCCTAATGCGATGAGCGTAATGAATGTCCAGGTTCTGGCCCATGTGAAAGGAAATCCCTATTTACAGTGGTATGTGGATATGGCAGGCGGAGTTATGGCCAAACCTAATGTACCAGAAGGATTTTTGTGGGACGGACGGCTCCAGAACAAACCACCTGTTGATCTGCCCCAGGCACATGCCTTCAAAGATGTGGGTTATGCAGCGTTGCATAGTAATTTAACAGATCCTAGCGATAATATCGTTTTTCACTTTAAATCCAGTCCCTATGGTTCCATTAGCCATGCCCATTCCGATCAAAACTCTTTCAACATCGGCGCTTTTGGGCAAAGGCTTGTGATCGATTCTGGTTTTTATGATTATGCCAGTAGCCCACACGTAATGAAATGGTCTCGAGAGACAATTGCACATAATAGTATTCTAGTCAATGGTCAGGGGCAAGCACGAAGGACAAGAGATAATGGTGAGCTGACAGGTTTTATCACCAGCGAGTACTTTGATTATGTTGGTGGTGAGGCAGCAGCTGCCTACGAGGGCAAAATCGATAAGTTCCACCGGCAGATCATTCATTTGCGACCAGGTGTCTATATTCTTGCAGACGATCTAAAAGGACCTGTGGGGACAAACTATGATTGGCTACTGCATTCTATAAAGAAAATGGATATAGATAGCAATAAAAAACAGGTCAAAGTTGCCCAGGCAGATGCACGCATGGATCTTCAATTTATCGAGCCGGCTGACTTAACATTTAGCCAAACTAACAAATTCACAGCAGATCCGACTACGCAATTTACTGAGCAATGGCACCTGAAAGCCACTGTTAAGTCTCAGGCTCAGCAGCAGCGCTTTTTAGCTGTGATGGATGTTTATCGCGCAGGTGAAAGTAAAGACTATCAGGTAAGTAACCTCTCAACAGAAGAACTGTTGGCACTAAAACTCAAGGATGATGAGTCCACTATTATTGCTGGCTTCAATTTCAGTGAGAAAGCTGAGGTCGCAGATCTTGTGACAGATGCCCAGGCGTTTGCAGTAGAATATAAAAACCAGAACGTAGGAAGCTTCCTTCTAGAAAAAGGAAAATATTTAGCGGTTGGAGAGACCACTTATTTCCGCTCAAACAGTAGCGGTTCTGTGAGTTTGGGTAAAACTAGTGGCGGCATAGACGGAACAATTCAGCTGGATGAAGAGGGAACCGTTGAGATTTGTTTACCTATGGAAGTTCAGAAACTCTTAGTGGATGGCGAAGAGGTTCCCTTCACGAGAGAGGGAGAACTTGCACAATTTAATTGTGAAAAAGGAGAACATCGGCTTCTTTTTTTCGTGAAGAATGTCTTTACAGCCCAGGAAGAAGAGGTTGTAATCAAGGTTGGTGACATTGAGACAGGAACACTTAGAATTTTCACAGACGGCATTCATCGCGCAGTAGGCAGTAGTTTCTTTGAAACAGAGGCTGGAATCTATACGCTAATTGTAGAAGGAGAAAATATTGCTGAAGGTTTAAATCTGAAGATCGACCATAAGCCAGTAGCCTTGAAAGTTGTCAAGGACGAAAATGGCCAGCGCTTGATTGCTGAGGGTTTGTTCATGAGTCGCAATGCCATCAATCTCATCGTCGACGTGGACACAAAGGTTGACAGTCTCGCTTTTGTACCGTTGGCCTCCGCTAAAATGCAAAAACCCATCGTTTGGGAGGAGTCGGCTTTGGCGAAAGATGGAGCCAAAGTAGTCCTTATTCAAGCAGAAAATTTTGTGTGCGAGAGTGGGGGAGAGAGTAAATTAACCACAACCCATATCCCTAGATACGGAAAGGGAATAACAGGCTGGGGGCCAGTTGGCCACTGGTTAGAATGGGAGTTTGTCATTCCTGAAGCTGGAACTTATGAAATTATCATCGGCGCAGCAACTATTTACGACCAAGTGATCCGTTCATTGAGTATTGATGATGATTTTCCCTTGCCGCAGCTACAAATGCTCTCCTTTAGCAATACCGGTGGTTTTGGTTACAGCCTTCGTGAATGGACTAACTTTCAGTTGGTTGATGAAAATGACAAACCCCTTACCGTGAATTTGAAGCAGGGAAAACACAAAGTCAGGATGACTTCGCTTTACAATTATATAAACATGGACTATATTGCCTTCATTAAACAGTAGTTGCCGGGGACTTCGGTGAGAAGTCCCCAGCTTTCCAGCTTAAAATTCTATAGAGGAAATGGAGGAGGAACAATGCGAACACGCTTGTCTTGGGTTATGTTTGTCATGCTTAGCGTTCTTATGGTCTGCATTGGGGCCAGAGGGGAAGCAGAGACAACTGCTTTGAGAATTACCACCAAAGAAGATCTAGTATTAGGTGAAGTTATACATGCGAGAATCGAAGCTCTCCTAGAAAACGGAGAAGTAGATTCGGAAAATAACGGTACTGTAATGGTGGATGTTGGCGAGGGCTTTCCAACTGAGGTTGGCCTGGTAAAAGGAGTAGGAGAGTATTGTTTACCAGATGAGACAGTGCTTTTTGATGACTTTGAAAACTTTACCTTCGGCAGCGGCGGTACCTGGTCAACAGGCCGGTCGGGGGCAGCGTATCCAGATTTTTCCAAAGATACAACAGTTTCCTATAGCGGAAGCAGCTCAGCAAAGATCTATAACAGTCCAACCGCTGGCTCTGGACGTACGGGGTGGTTTCGTAAAAATGCGTATCCCATTGAGGGCGGCAAATTTTATTATCTCTCAGTTTGGGTAAAAACCGAGGAAATGAGTGGGAATACTGCTAGAATCCGAGCAATGTTATCAGCTCAAGATAACGCACGGATATACAAAGACTCCTATGGTTATGATCACTTTTATTTGGAATATATGTCAACTATTGGTGATATCAACTACCAAGGCATCGATGGAACCCGGGACTGGACCCAGTTTTCTGCTTGGTTTTATGCACCTCCCCAAGCAGCTTCAGCTACTTTGGACCTTTATTACGGAAATAGAGGTACGGCTTGGTTTGACGACTTTCATTTGGCCACAGCAAAAGTAGCCACTGGCTCAGAACTTACTTTTGAGGCCTGGCTTGCAAATAAACCGGAAGTGAACGCCACAAAAACAGTAACAGTAAATAATGGTATTGCCGGCGAACTTGCAGTCAGCAGTGATAGATCCCAAGCTTTAGCTGGGACCGCTGTGGAAGTTAGCGCGGAGGTTAGAAACCAATTTAACCAGCCTATGGAGGGAGAAACAGTTACCTTAGAGCTCCAGGGACCCCCTGATTCCGAACTTGAGGTCACAAATGCGGTTACTGATGCAGAGGGGAAAGTGTATATAACATTACACTTAGGAGAGGAAGCGGGGACCTGTATAGTCACAGCTACTGTGGCAGATCTTTCGCAGTCAATTGAGGTAACAGTGATCGATGAAGTGTTAACACTGCTGCCTGCTGCAACAACAGTTTTACCTAACGAAAATTTAGCAGTAATAGTTCAACTGCAGAAAAAAGATGGTGAGCCTGTCGCAGGTCGCGAGCTTCAACTAGCTATTGCGCCAGAGGCATCAATAATACCCGCCATCGTGATTACAGATGAAGCCGGCGAGGCAAGCTTTGAGATTAACCTTACCAAAGCTGGGAGCTATGAGCTCATCGCAACAGATGAGAGCACTGACAATAGCAAATCCGCTATTATCGATTGTATCGCGGGTCCGGTTAGCGAAATCCAAATCAGCTTAATACCTGGCTTAATTCCCAAAAGCAATCAGCTTAGCACTACAGTGCAAGCAAATATTTTCGATGACTTTGAAAATATAGTTGCCGATGGAATTGTGGCCGAGTTTTGGCTGGGAGAGACAATGCTTGGCGAGAGCGAAACGCTGGCAGGTATCGCTAAGCTTGAGACATTTTTGCCAGAGGGCAATCAAGTGGTAGAAGTTAGAGCAGGGGATATTTCTGCAACCCATGAGTTAGAGGTCGCGATCCCCAGTTTGCTCTCGCCACAAGAAAATACAGTTGTGCTGCTACCTAAGGTAAGCTTTAAATGGGAAGTTATCTCTGGTACTACCAAATATCTGGTAGATTGTGCCACGGATGCCAACTTCACCGAGTTTCTTGTGGAGGGTGAGGAGAGCACGGAAAATGAATTAGTGCTTGTGTTGAATCATGAAGGGACAATTTATTGGCGTGTTCAGGCGCCAACTGCACAGGGGCTTCTAACCACAAAAGTTGGCAAACTGGAAACTATAGAGGCAGGTTTGGGTGCAGTGCTGTTAACAGATAGCTTTGATGAGACCTTTGATGATTGGGGGTTGTGGAATCATACAAACACTTTAACAAAAGCCCAAGATAGTGAGATTAAATATCACGGAACTAGTTCCCTTAGTCTCTCCAGCACAGGAAATGCACGGGGCTGGTCTCCCAAACGCTTTCCCATCCAAGCGGGGGAAAAATATGAGGTTAGCGCCTGGATCCGTACAGATTCAATTGTTGAGGCATCGCTAAGGTGTAAGGTGTTTGATGCAAATAATGATTACCTGCTCATACCCGACAATCCATTTGCAAACACTGTTGGTGATATGGATTCTCCTAAACTTACAGGCACGAATGAGTGGCAAAAAGTTAGTCTTTGGTTTATGGCGCCTGAAGGGACAAAAGAGCTTGCTGTACAACTGATGACAACAGGCCCAGGTACGGCGTGGTTTGATCTTCTTGAAATCAGTGTACTTCCCGCCGATTATAGGCCAGATCTAATGGACTTGTATTATGTGGGAGTACTTCCTTCAACGATCAATGCTGCAAATCCTCTTGTAGGATATAATTTCCTGTTTGCTAAGGATGCACAGGTAACAGTGGTGATTTATGATCTTGCAGGCCGTGTAGTGAGAAATCTGGTGCGCAATCTCCCTGTAGTTGCGGCTACCAGTGATATGATGTCTACTTCCGAGCTTGTAAAGTGGGATGGGAGAGGCGACGACGGGAGGGAAGTAGCTAATGGCTTATATCTGTCGCGAATTGAAATTCAGATTCCAGGGAAGGCTCCCTCTGTTGTAGTGGAAAAAGTATATGTGATGAGATGATTTTCAAAACTCCCCGTGTGGTGATTCACTACGCGGGGAGTAGTCTAAGAGTGCAAGGAGAGGTAAAAAGCGACAGGAGTTAGAAATAAGCTCGCTTTGGGTAGGAGGGTGAAAATGCAAAGGCAAACAGTACATGTCTTAGTTTTATTTTTATTCATCGTCTCTGCTTGTTGCGTACAGGCAAAAGAAAACCTGAAAATAGCATTCACAGGCAGTAGCACTACCTGGGGTAAAGGCTTGCTTGACGAAAACGCTGTGGGTGAGATAGATCGGTATTTACGCACGCAGAAGGCTCAAACTATCTTAGCGGTGGATCTTGCAGCTAAAACCTTCCCGCTCCAGATTATCAACCCTAAATTTTATCAAGGTAGCGCAACGAAGATAACAGGTCAGGGCAACAGTTTTTCTTTTGTGATGAACTCTAAAACCCTTTCCCTGGTTCAAGGAATAGAACGAGCCAATGATAACGCAAGCATTATTGATTTATACGTTGATGGCAAACTTTACGATAGCTTTACCAATTTCAATCCTAGTCCTTCGGGGTCAGAGAAAAAAGAGTTTAGTGGTGATGGCAGTACCCGTAAATTCGATTTAGGAAGATGCTTTACCTATGCGCATAAAGTTAAAATTGACGATCTTCTTCAAAAGGGTTCTTTGAATACAGCAGGTTATGGCGGAACTTTCCCCCAGGGAAGTGATTATGTAGTTATCAGAAAATATGTTCTAGATCCCGAGCTGGAGAAGGTAGCAGTGCATCATGTGCTTTGGTTTCGAACCCCACCTAAAGCAGGAGCCAAAATCGCAGTGGCCTTTGAATACGGAGAAAATATTTGTTATGCCAAAACAACAGTAGGCGAACTAGGCTATGGTTTCGAGACTGACTTAGAAAGCAAGTTTGGTGATGATAATTTGAATTTTGCCCCTGCAGCTGCTGCCAGCCTCTTTAGTGGCTTGGATTTTAGAGCAACTGATGAGCGGGCAATTAAGACATGGGAATTTTCAGATGCTCGGGAGAGACATTTTGAGTTGCGGATTCGTGGTTTAGATGAGCGCGCAAAGCAGAGGGGGACACCATATTTTGTCCTCAATTTTGTTACAGACACCATATATAGGATTATGAATGCAGGCATTGGCGGCTGGACAGCACAGAAGTTGGCGATAGATCCAGGGCTTCGAAACGTTAGAGAGCTGATGCTTTTTGAACCAGATCTGGTTTTCATGCAACTGGGGATCAACGATGACTGGAGCTGCGGCCAGTTCGTCGCTACTCGAAAAATGACAGGACTCACTGAGACTGAAATAAAAGCAACTCCATCTTTATGGCTTAAATCTCTTAGCCAGCAGGACAATAGTACTTATAAAATTGAAACTAGCGAGCTGGTGATCCTAGAGGCGACAGAGAACAGTATCACTATTGATCCAGAAGCTGTAGATTTCGGTGATCTTAAAGCCGGAGATATCCTAGTCATCGGGGACTATCATGGGGATGAGAGAGCAATTCAATGTCGTTTGATAGAAAGCTGGGACGCAAAGAATTATCGCGCGCAGTTTAGTGAGCCGTTAGCGCTAACTCCACTTTTTGCTGTGGAGAGGTTTGAGGATTTTGCCGGAAAAAAAGTCAGGGTGAAAAGAGTAGACGAGTTTATCGAGTGGATGCAAAATTGTGTAGATACCATCCGTGCTTTTAATCCAAATGTGGCTATTGGAATCGTTGATACAGCTCTTCCCAACTACTATACACGGGCTATTTTGGGTTACCCTCAGAAGCTGGAGAAGTTTTGTCAAGAGAACGAATTAATCCATGTTAACTCATTTGAAGCTTTAAAATCATGGCAATATAGCCAAGGCCGTAACATTACCGCCTATCTCGGACCGAGTGCCAGTAACATCTCCCGTGGTTTGAGCGAGTATTCTTTAGTTGATTTTAGCGGCCGGGATATTCATAGAGCAGCGAATAGTTCGCTCCTGCGCAATTGGAGCGTTAAGGTTAATGGTCAGGAAGTGTACGGCAAAGATTGCTACATCACAGGTGGCAGAATCATGGGCTTTTTAGATTCGAAAAGGGAGCTAGAATTTAGAAACTGGCAATTCCCCAAAGATTACAAGTATGTCCCTACCAAACTTGTTTTTTTCCGTAATGTTCCTCCAGCAGGCAGTATCATTGAGATCGCTTGTACTTCCTTAAAATGGAGTGGTGATGATACTCATCCTAATCAAGATGGTGCTGAAATATATGGAAAGGCTATGATCGCTAAACTACCCTCTTTGCTGGAAAAAAGCAATCGGCACTACGAGTTCAAAGAGGCTTTTGCCATTTTAGGAGCTAGTAGCACAGCTTTTAATATGTACGAAACAGAAGAGAACAGTTATACAGGTGTCATTCCTTTTCCTGGAAAAACTGGAATTTATCGCTTAAAAGTCAGCTTAGCGCAGGAAAACTTAGGGAAGCTACAATTTTTTGTGGGCGGACAGATTTTAGATCTGGGACCAGATCACAAATCCATGGAGCTAGAACCCTCAGTGCCTGTTTTCATAAACCATAATCAGATCGTCTTAATTCGTGCTGACAAGAACGTGCCAGCGCAACTGACCTTTCTTCCCTTTAAGCAAACCATTAGCCAAAAGTCTCTAGATTGGGAGCAATTTTTACTGGCAGTGGGAACTGAAAACGTAGTGTTGATGCAAGCAGAAGACTATGGAGCGGAAGGGGGCGGAAAATCCTCTTTTCTCACTGACCATAAGCCGCGCTCCGGTAGTGGAATTATGAATTGGGGCCCGCCTGGTCACTGGCTAGAGTGGGAAGTAAATCTGCCCACAGCTGGCGAATATATGATTTTGCTCAGCGCTGCAACAACTTACCCTATAGTTTTGCGCTCTTTGTCAATCGACGGGATTGTACCTCGCAGAGAGCTGGAGTGTTTAGAATTTGCCTCAACTGCTGGTTGGGGGAGAAGTAGAGAGCAATGGGGCAATTTTCTCCTCCATGATCAGAATTACAAACCCATTGTAATTCGGTTATCAGTGGGAGTCCACAGACTGAGGTTGACCTCGGTTTATAATTACCTAAATTTAGATTTTCTTGCGTTAATCAAAAAAACAGAGGACAATAATTTAATGGGATGGTTTTGATGGAACGGAAGATAGCGTTGGCTAACAATTTTTGTATAGGCAGAAATGTCTTTTACAGCGGTCTCGCTGTAATTAAGAAGAGGAATGAATTTTTAGTGCTCTTAACTCATAAAACGAAAGGATGGAAACAAAAGTATTATGACTTCTCTTAAGCAAATTGCAAAGCTCATCGTTGTTTTTTTGCTATTAACGATCACCTCCCTGTCGCAAACAGAGGCTAAAGCTCTTTTTCCAACATTCTCTGATCCAGTAGATTTAGGTGATGCTGTGGTTGTTCCTCTTGCCTGCCCAAAAGCTCCCAGGCTCGGCTTTTTAAGACCTCTGTCAGATG